>Ga0209540_10001104_pt1 | contig 21441 bp, 15 predicted proteins | sample BarGraIncu01121A_FD_184501 | JGI IMG/M metagenome (GOLD analysis project Ga0209540, IMG submission 184501) | Arctic peat soil microbial communities from Barrow, Alaska - Barrow Graham LP Incubations 011-21A (SPAdes) (version 2) | ecosystem: Environmental > Terrestrial > Soil > Wetlands > Peat... | reverse complement strand
ATAGCGCGGCAAGTGACTCGTCCGGCATATAGCCGGAGAGTTGTCCGGCTATAGAAGAAACGCCGGGAATTCCTGAAATGATGGTGTTTGTAACAGTGTTACGGATTGAGGAGGCGCTTGCATTTTTGCTTGAAATACAGCTGTCGTGAAATCCGGCTCCTGAACGCTTAAGTACGGAAGGCTTAATCGAAGAACTGCTTTTCTCCAGCGCAATCAGATACTCAAGAGCGAGAATAGTATTCGGCATTTTGAGTATGGATGCGCATTTATCTGCGGATTCTGTTCTTCCTTCGTTGGCAAGGAAGGCCGTAAGAGCAAGTTCCCTGGCTTTCGCATAAGAAGTGCCCTCTTTAAGACTTGATTTGAGAAGTGCTTTATATGCAGGATTTTCTTCCTGCAGAATATTGGCCAGAACAGAAAGGAACGGAAGGTCGATGCATTCGCTCCCGAAATAAAGATCAGTTACAATTCCGGTAGCCTGAAGAAGTCCTACAGCTCCCTGTGCAAAGCGTTCAGCTGAAGCGCATGCATAGGTGAAAGGTATTTCTATGACAAGGTCGACACCGCAGGTAAGTGCTGCCTGTGTCCGGACCCATTTACCTGCAATGGCCGGCTCTCCGCGCTGCACAAAGCTTCCGCTCATTACAGCAACAATTGCAGTGTCTTCGCCAAAAAGTTCTCTGGCCTTTTGAATTTGATAAGCGTGTCCAAAATGGAATGGATTATATTCGGCGATAATTCCGATAACCTTCATATATGAATATACCTGCCCTTTTCACTTGCCCTCTGTTTTAGCACCTGCCATATGTGCACAGTGTGATAAAATAAAAGACATATAGTCCCTGCCAGACGAATTTGACAAAAGAAATCAGTACTTATTCTACACGGGTTAGCGTAATTATGATAGCCCGGGTATAAGGGGCAGGAACAGATCTCCATGGAGGATTGTCATGAAAAACGGATCATATAGATACGCATCGATGCAAAAAAGATTTAAGAAAATCTATATAATTATCCCGCTTCTGACTGTGGCTGCTGCAGGTATAGTGCTGGCCGGGCTCTATTTGACCGGATTTTTCTATAACCGGAAGGACGTCCAGGTGAAAGTGAACGCTAAAGGGGAGGAAATTGCTGCTCTTGCTGCGGACACAAAGATCGTGCCGTCCGATATGCTGTCGCGAACTGTGTCCCTTCTAAGTGACAAGGCCGGGACATCTCCGTATGTGTTGAGCTGGTATGCACTTCCGGGCAGCATCAGCAGTACCACAGCTCTCGCTTCCGAATATCTTGTCACGGCGGATCAGGTTAATTTGCTCCGATGTTACATTGAAAAGGGAGATAAAGACTCTGCACGTGATCTCGCGAATGCGATTGAAAAAGATTTTTCCGGAGAGAACGGGTATCTGGTACCGGGCAGGATGATTACGGATCTCGGTTCAACTCCGGTTTTTCCCGCAAATGCCGCATACGACGAACTTCCGGTCATGTCGGGATATTCCCTGGATGTTACAATCGGGTACATAAGGGCGCTGCTTGAATACTATGATAAGTGGGGACAGTCTTCAGACTGGACTCGGATCGAGAAGTTTGCATCCCTTCTGGATACAGGGAATACGGTATTTGCTGAGAACCTGACGATTACTGTGGATGCTACACCTGTGCCGACCGGTGAGGGACAGGATATCGCATCAATCATTGGCGGGCAGGTGTCAACCGGAGGTGATTTCTCAGCTCTTTCCCTTGCGGCACTCGATCTCGAGGTGTTTCGGATGCTCAGCAGCGCGGACAGCAAATACCAGATTCTTTATGATAACGCGCTCGCAATTCTGGAGGGTGCCGTGATTTCTTCTGATCTTCCGCTCTTTGCCGTCGGGTATACGCAGAGTTCAGCCGGATATGTGTACTACAATGGAGACGCTGCGAAGGCTGATCTGGTGTCGTCACTCAAGGTGACTTTGCATCTGGCAGAAGAAGGAAAGGCGCCGCAGGGAACACTTTTGTGGATTAAAGAACAGCTTTACAACCAGGGAATGCTGTATCAGAGTTATGATCTGATATCAGGTCAGGCAACGACAAGTACGGAATCCGTTGAGTCATACGGCATTCTTCTGCAGATTGCCCGCGCCGTCTCGGATGCCGACCTTTACAGTATGGCGATGGATCGATTGGAGTGGCATCTGGCTACCAGTGCGGCAAGTAATGCCAGAAGTGCAATATTCCGGCAAATGGACAATAAGAGGGTGGTTGTGTATGCCAAAGATAATCTTGAAGCGCTGCTAGGTGTCTAATTTCATTGTTTGGCATGAAATCTATCTGCGAAAATTACATATCTTATCTAAAAATGCAAATCAATTGTAAAAACACCTGTTTTTTCATTGTCTAGCCTGCATTTTTTATTTATACTAAGTGCGTACTACCTTGAGCTCAACGAAAGAAAGAAGGATGTTTTCATGGCATTTATTGACACAATTATTGAGAAGGCCAAAGCGGCCAATAAGACGATTGTACTTCCCGAGGGGGAAGATCCCCGCACAATTGAGGCAGCTGCGAAGTTACTCGAGCGCGGCATTGTAAAAGTTATCCTGATTGGTAATAAAGATAAATTGATAAGCAGCGCCGGGAAGTGGGATATTTCAGGGGCTGTTTTTGTTGATCCGCAGAACTATCCGCAGTATGACGAATATGTGGAAGCTTTTGCGCAGCTTAGAAAAAAGAAGTTTGCAACAATTGAAGAAGCAAGGGAAAAAGCAAAACAGCTGATGAGGGATGAAGTATTCCTCGGCGTAATGATGGTTAAAATGGGTCTTGCGGACGGTATGGTCTCCGGAGCATGCCACAGTACGGCAGATACGCTGCGGCCGAGCCTCCAGATTCTTAAGACGGCCCCGGGCACAAAGCTTGTATCTGCATTCTTCATGATCATCGTCCCCAACTGTGAATATGGTGCTGACGGCGTTTTCCTGTTCGGAGATTCCGGACTTGTTGAGAATCCCAGTGCCGACGATCTTTCCGAGATAGCTATATCGTCTGCCAAAAGCTTTAAGCAGCTGACCGGCATTGAGCCGAATGTTGCCATGCTTTCCTACTCTACATACGGTTCAGCCCATTCCGTTCTGACTGAGAAAATTATTGAAGCAACACGCCTGGCAAAAGAGAAAGCTCCTGAATTGAATCTGGACGGCGAGCTGCAGCTTGATGCCGCCATAGTACCTTCTGTTGGAAGCAGCAAGGCACCCGGCAGTCCTGTTGCCGGCAAAGCCAATGTTCTGATTTTTCCCGATCTTGATGCAGGAAATATCGGATACAAGCTTGCACAGCGACTGGCAAAAGCGGAAGCATATGGACCTGTTACACAGGGAATCGCTGCTCCGGTCAATGATCTTTCCCGCGGATGTTCCGCTGACGATATTGTCGGTGTTGCTGCAATCACAGCAGTTCAGGCGATAAAATAAGCAGTTCAGGCGATAAAATAAGCAGTTCAGGATATAAATAAAAGTTCAGGAAACCAGCAGGCAAACATTAAACAGAGAGCAGAACCGACTAAAACGTGCGAAAGCCGTGAAAAAGCCGCGCGAGCGGTTTTTTGCCGGAATGCCCGATAAAGGAGATACAAATGAAAGTTCTGGTTATCAACGCAGGAAGTTCGTCCCTCAAATATCAATTTTTCGAATCCGAGACAGGTGCTGTTCTCGCAAAGGGCGGAGCCGAAAGAATCGGTCTCGATAATGCATGTATCGTTCACACAAAAGGAGATCAGCCTAAAGTCACAATCGAGGAAGACCTTCCCAATCACAAAGAAGCCGTCGAAAAGGTTCTTGAGATCCTTACAAGCCCGGATCTCGGCGTAATCAGCTCGATGATGGAGATTGATGCTGTCGGACACCGTGTTGTTCACGGCGGAGAAAAATTCGCACATTCAGTAATCATCACTCCTTCCGTAAAGGGTGCTATCCGCGCCTGTTTCGATCTTGCACCTCTTCATAATCCGGCAAACATGATCGGTATAGAAGCATGCGAAGCGGCTATGCCCGGTGTTCCGCAGGTTGCCGTATTTGATACAGCTTTCCATCAGACGATGCCGGCTTGTGCCTATATGTATGCACTTCCTTATGAGCTGTATGAAGAGTACCGTATCCGCCGTTACGGCTTCCATGGTACATCACATGGCTATGTTGCCATGCGTGCGGCAGATATGCTGGGACGACCTATTGAAGAGCTCAAAATTGTTACCTGCCATCTTGGCAACGGTTCTTCTATTGCCGCTGTTATGAACGGCAAGTGTATTGACACATCGATGGGACTCACTCCTCTTGCCGGTATCTGCATGGGAACAAGATGCGGAGATATTGATCCTGCGATTGTAACCTTTATTATGCAAAAAGAAGGCCTTGATATGAAGGGCATCGACAATCTTATGAATAAGAAATCCGGTGTCATGGGTGTGTCCGGCGTATCTTCCGATTTCCGTGATCTCTATATTGCCGCTGATTCAGGCAACGCCAGAGCGCGTCTCGCGCTGGATATGTTCATCTATCAGTGCAAGAAGTATATCGGCGCATATGCAGCCGCTATGGGCGGAGTAGATGCAGTAGTATTTACAGCCGGTATTGGTGAGAACACCTACCAGATTCGTGAAGATGCTGTTGCAGGACTAGGCTTCATGGGTATTGAGATTGATGTAGAGAAGAACAAGGGAACCCGCGGCGTCGAGGCCAATGTGTCCGCAAAGGGTGCGAAAGCTCATGTCCTTGTTATTCCGACTAACGAAGAACTGGCTATTGCTCAGGAGACCGACAGGATCGTAAAGAAGCCCTGATCCGTGATTCAAGCAATTGACCGGCTGAAGAGTCAGAGATTCCAGACTGAAAAGTTAGAGATTCCAGGCTTTTGCAAGTGCGTAGACGCCTTGGATTATCTGATCATCCGAGAGGCTTGCATAGCCGAGAAGCACTGTACTTTCGGGCGCACTTGACTGTACCGCTGTTCCGGCTGATTTATCAAGTAAATAGTATGTAGAAATGCCGTAGACTTTTGTCGCGGCATTTTTCGCGTTCCTGACTAATTCATCCTCCGTCATACCGTTCTTTACATGGCACAAGAGATGGAGTCCTGCGTCAGTGCCGCTGATCTGCAGCTTTTTCCTGTAAGGTGACAGGGCCTGCACAAACAGGTCCCTTTTCCTTCTATATAGCGTACGCATCCGGTTAATATGCCGTTCAAAGTCTCCGCTTTCGATGAACCGTGCCAGGACAAGCTGATCCAGATGCGTAATAGTTGTGTTGTAATAGTAGAGATTCTTCTTAAAAGCCAGCAGAAGAACAGGCGGCAAAACCAGATAGCTGATTCGGATAGAGGGAGCGATTGACTTGGAGAATGTACCCGAATAGATAACACGGTTCTCCGGATCAAGTCCGCCTATCGGCGGGATCGGACGTCCTGCATAGCGAAACTCGCTGTCATAATCGTCTTCAATTATATAGCGGCCGCTTGCTTCGGATGCCCATGCCAGCAGTTCTGTTCGGCGGCTGACCGGCATAATGATACCCAGGGGAAACTGATGGGAAGGCGTCGTATATACAAGATTTGACCGGCTCTCACGAAGGCATTTCATGCGAATTCCGGATTTGTCCAGCGGAATCAGTTCAACAGGTACCTGGAGGCCTGTAAAAATCTGATATGCCTTGTTGTATACGGGATTCTCCATTGCTACTGCTTCTATTTCATGGGAGGAACGAAGAATTTGAACGAGCAATTGAAGAATATAATCAGTTCCCGCACCGAGAATGATCTGATCGTAATGACAGACCAGACCTCTGGATTCCCGCAGGTATTTGCATAACGCCAACCGTAGGCTCGTCGCTCCCTGCGGATCACAATTTGAGAATACCTGCGCACCTTCCTCCTCAAAAACATCACGAATCGTCTTTTTGATTTTGGCAAGAGGCAGGGCAGATAAGTCGACTCCGTTAGGTGAGAAATCGATTATAGGGATGTCGGTATCCAGGTCATCATCAGGCCGGGAAATGGATGATTCCGATACGGTTACAGCAGGAGCGTTGATTTTGGAATAGGCAGACAAAGCTGCATCCGCCCGGAAGACTTGAGAACCTAAATCACAGACGAAATATCCGCTTTTGGGACGGGATTCGAGATAACCTTCCGAAATCAGCTGCTGGTAGGCGGCATCGACCGTGTTGACGCTGATACCAAGGCGGGAGGATAGAAGACGCTTGGATGGAAGTCGTGTTCCGGTCGAAAGCCGGCTCGAAAGCAGGTCCGTCTTAAGACTCTCGTAAAGCTGCATATACAGGGCGGCTGCGGAGTCCGTTTTGAGAACAGGTATGTACATAATATTTCCCCCGTAAATCTGATACCAACGAAAATCTGTAAACTGACACTTTCAATGGTATCAAAATCCATATACAATAGCAACATCAAATGAAAAAAGAGGGACAAAATATGGACAGCGATATGAAATACAACGCCATCAATGATAAGAAGCCAATTGATAAGAAGCCAATTGATAATAATATTCCGCCGCAATCCGGATCTGCGCTCAAGATCATTCTCCGGTTAACTTTCGCGGGTGTCTTCTCAGCACTCATTCTTCTGGCAACACAATTATTCAAAATACCTACTGGCATCGGATATGCCAATCTGGGCGACGGATTCATTCTGGTCGCCGCCTACCTTCTCGGACCGGCTGCCTTTTTCCCGGCCGCGATCGGCTCTGCACTGGCGGACTTACTGGCCGGATATCCGATCTATATTCCGGCAACCTTTGTCATTAAAGGACTGATGGGGCTTGCGGCAGGATTCCTTTTGAAAAATGAGAAGATCACAGTCGTAAGAAAGATCGCTGTGTTTACACTGGCCGAGTTGATTATGATTGGAGGGTATTTTGGATATGAATCCCTTCCGTTCATGTATGGACCGGCGGCTGCAGCGGGATCTATCATTCCGAATCTCGGACAGGCGGCTGTAGGTATTCTGATGGGAATGATTCTCACGGCAATTATGGAGAAGCAGCGTATTTCGATCAGAAGTAAATTGGAGAATTAATTAGACGATATTAGATATTAGATATTAGATATTAGACGACCGGGCTGCTGAGATAATAGATTACCGGCGGCAAGGCATAGATTAAAATGGTTAAGGAGCGCACAAGCAGCATTGTGCGCTCTATTTTTATCTCATTATCAAAAGGATTGGTACCGCACCTGTTCGATTTCAAATCTTTATATGCAATAAACATAAGTGCAATAAGCGAACCGGCAAAAAGACTTCCGACAGGAATATCACTTATCCCTAGTCTGATATATGAATTGTAAAGAGGGTTGGGATGATCTGAAAGAGTAAACATACCTGAAGTGAGACGGACCAGAAGTGAATTGTTCATCATATAATAGGTCATGTACCGGAGGCTGGCGGCGAGTAAATAGGTAGCTGTAACAGCTATTTCAAGCATCATACCAAGGCGGAAATTTTCCATACTGAAGATCATTAGTATAAGAAACGGCAAAATAATAATAAACCATTGCGGATGCCATTCAACAAATATGAAAAAATTTGCATATGATGCAGCACAGAGCGTTATTGCGGTCGACGCAAATTTTGCGGGTTTGGGATGTAAATAGTATGAATACACACAGATCAAAATTAACAGAACCATAAAGATACTGATATTAGAGATGCCGCCGCCTATTTGCGCAGTATAAAGTCTTCCGAAAAAATTATAACCACTCTTCAATACTTCTTGTGTAGCACTGTAACCTGGATCAAAAATGGAATACGCTAATGTTGATACAATGTAAGGGGAAACCGCAATACAAGCACATTGCAATAACTTTCTGATTCTTTTTTCTGCCAGGAGGATCAACGGAAAGAAAATCAGTACAGGAAATAATTTGTAACATATAGCAAGTGACATCAACGCAGAGAATTTATAGTATTTTTTATCAAAATAGAAGAAGAGTGACAAAAGGATAGCGGTGACGGAAAGAATGTCATATTGGTTTTGAATAATTACACATAGCATGAAAATGGGTGAACTAAGGAAGAAATACCCCATCCATTTAGCTTTGACCTGATCCTCTGTGATTTTTGTAGCAATTCTAGTTATGAGATGTGCGCAATAAATAGAGAAACCGATAAATACCGCCCTGCTCCATAAAATAAGGATAATTACATATTGATCCAATCCCACTAGTTTGTTTAATAAGTACATGGGAGATGCCAAAACTGCCATTGTTATATAGAGGAAAATATTATAAGCAGCTCCGGAATTCGGGTAGGATCGCAGTACTGATTTTTCAGTTACATAACTATAAAAATGAAGCATTTTTCCTTCGAAAAGACAACTGATCAAATCGGAAGCCTGTGTTATGGTAAAGATCATATCAAAAGTCTGATCAAAGCAGATAAATACGAAACTGGCCAGGATGATTACGACAAACCAGTCCCAGATACTTGGCGTTGCCTTCTTTAGCAAGCTTTCATGATTTTGGGATGGACGATGCATGTTAAACTGCATTTATTAGCCTCCATGACGGTTTTATAGAATAATTACACTGATACCCCAAAAGATATTGCAAACAATATCTTTGTTCAGGTTATATCATATTAGTGAAACATAGTATATAAAGGTTTATACACAAAGGCAACCTTTTTTACAAGGGGCAGGATGCAAAGTGGCTCGGAATCACTGTTCAGCTTACAGTCATGAGTTGAAGTCTCCATCCGCTTGACATACAATTGATTACAATAGAATTAATTAATACGAAAGGTAATTAATGGATGAGCGGTATAGAAAAAACCAGTGCACATAAGAGATTTCTTTCTCTGACTCAATTTGCAATTATCCTTGCTCCGATTACCTTCTTTTTCGATGCTGCCGTTATATTTCGTGGAAGGATCAATCTTTCCGCGTATGCAGCCACAATTCTTCTTTTTATCCTGAATGCCGGTCTGTTGTTGCTGACAACATTTTCCTTGCGATATTTTTGTGAATACCGCAAGAATCGGAAATTCTGCAGAGAGAATGATCAGTGCACAAGTGTTGGGTCATCAAAGAAGCAGATTCTGTCATATTTGCCGGTTACTGTGGTTGCAAGTGTATTTTCTATTCTGGCTTCGCTGCAGTTCACGTCTCTTCCACGATATGACGGCGGCCTTTATTACGATGCTCTGATTACTGCGACAGAGAACTTTACATTTGCACCTGATTCTCTGGTATCTTCATTTACATTTTTTACGCACCCCATGCAAGGGTCCGCTCTTTTGATTTGTATAGGAGAGATGCTGTTTCCAAGACAGGTGATTGGCGTATATGGTGTGACGCTTCTTATTACGATCATTGCTGTTTTATGTTTGTATAGAATTTTCGGGCAGATCTTCCCGGATAAACCAGCATGGCTTAAGGCAGCCGGGACCGCAGTCTTCGCCTTTTGCCCCTATTTACTGGGCCTTTTCTCGCATATCAGCCCTGATTATTTCACACTGATGTTCTTTGTCATCCTGATATATGCTTTTTCGGAAGAACTTGACTATCTGGCGGCATTTTTGTCGCTTCTTCTTGTTTTTTCAAAGGAAACAGGCATTCTATTTGCTGCCTCGTTTCTTATTCCTGCGATGCTTATTCGTGCAGGTAAGGCTGAGGGAGGGAACTATATTGCAAAGCTAAAGAGTTATCTGTTTCCCCGGAGATTTGTGCTTTATGGTGTGGCTCCGGTTCTTTTCCTCTACATAGGCCTTGTGCAGAAAGCGCTTACATTTGGTCAGCTGAATACCGGTGAATCACCTTTCCGATGGGATAGTAATAGTTTTTTCTGTTTTGGATTTAATACCGGGTACATTTCGGCCAGGATGTCACAATTTGTCTTCACCAATTTTTTATGGGTTATCACATTACTGTCTGCCGTTGCTCTAATTTTGTGCATTTTCCGAACACACAGAGGAATAAAATTGAATATGACCAAAGAATCAACTGACATCGCTCTTATTGCCGGTATCGCAGTAAGCACAATAACATATATGATTTTCTCCTGTTTATTTATCACGACTATGTGCCCTCGATATAACGTGCTATTTGCACTTCCTGCCAGTCTTATCTGCTTATGGGCCGTTTCGTATATCTGGAAGAATAGGACATTTACAGGAATAATGATGGGAGGGATAATTGCATTATTCCTGCTGCAAAATTACTTTAATATTGATCCATCCTTGTCTTTAGGTAACCACAAGATTGATATGGGATACGAATATATTTATTCTCCGACCGGAGAGTACAGTCTGATGGATATGAACACTATTGGAGAAATGTATGTATATAATCGTACATACGTATATAATGACGATTTGCTGGAAAAGGCTATGGTTACGATAAAGCCAACTATAAACAGTCAATTTGCTATAATTGATGACGACTGGTATGAGACATATTTGATTGGCGACCCAAATCAAACAGACCATCTGATCTATTGGGATCCCATAGGTCTGAAAAGAACCTACGACTATAAGTGCGAGGGGGTTTTTGTGCCGAGATTACAGCAACTTTTAAGCTCGGATATTTTTTCCGCAAAGATGCTTGACATGCCGGATGATTTTTATTTGATTCTTACAGCTAGGGAAGATGAAAAGGCATATTGCGGAGCAATAGCAGAGAGAGGATATGAAGCTAAAAACTCTTTTACTGTCAGAAATTATCTTGGATATCTGACAGTATTTCACTTTATCCGTGGTGCCTGAAATTGTCCTTTCCCGGTTTGACATTGTACACCCTAAAAAGTATACTCACTTATGTTCATCAACCAAAGATCAGGAGAAATAATATGCGTATTTCCAAGTTGTTTATGCCGACTCAAAGAGAAACCCCTTCCGATGCTGAAATAGTCAGTCACCAGCTCATGCTTCGAGCCGGACTAATGAAGAAGATTGCTTCAGGAATATATTCATTTCTGCCTGTCGGGTACCGGGCGTACCGTAAAGTTGAGAATATTGTCCGGGAGGAAATGGACCGGGCGGGTGCTCAGGAATTGATTATGCCGGCGATTTTGCCGGCTGAAGTTTATATGGCTTCCGGCCGATGGGATAAGTTCGGCCAGGAGATGTTTCGTCTGCAGGACAGAGGCGGGCGGCAGTTCTGCCTTGGACCTACGCATGAGGAGCCGTTCACGGAGACTGTCCGTGATAATGTCCGGTCATACCGTCAGCTTCCGCTTACTCTATATCAGATACAGCATAAATACAGGGATGAGAAACGCCCTCGCTTCGGTGTGATGCGCGCACGTGAATTTGTTATGAAAGATGCCTACAGTTTCGATGCTGATGAGGCAGGATTGGATATTTCATACAAGGCAATGTATGAGGCTTATTGCCGGATTTTTGACCGCTGCGGTCTGGATTATATTCTTGTCGACGCCGATTCCGGTGCAATGGGCGGATCCGGTTCACAGGAGTTTATGGTCAAATCGCTTGTTGGTGAGGACGCAATTGCATACTGCCCTTCCTGCGGATATGCTGCTAATGAAGAGAAGGCTCTCTGCAAGGCCGAAGAACCGGGAACACCTGCAGTGCTGCAGGAAATAGAAAAGATCCATACGCCTCATGTTCGTACGATTGATGAATTGATGGCATTTATGAAAGCTTCTTCGAAGGAATTCGTAAAAACTATTCTGTATTCAATCGACGGCAAAATCGTGGCGGTAATGGTCAGGGGCGATCGTGAGATCAACGAGACGAAGCTTTCAAATCTATTCGATGCCAACGAGCTGATACTGGCGAGTTTTGCCGATGTTGAGCGGGTAACCGGAGCGGCCGTGGGTTTTGCAGGCCCGGTTAACCTTAAGGAAGAGATTGAACTGATAGCCGATAATGAAGTGTCGCTGATGGCGAACTTTATCGTGGGTGCCAACGAGACCGATTATCATCTGAAGAACGTCAATCTGATCCGTGATTTCAAACCTGCGAGAGTTGTGGATATCCGTATTATTGAAGCGGGCGATCCGTGTCCTACGTGCGGAGCTCCTGTCGAGACCTGCCGGGGAATAGAGGTCGGACATATTTTCAAGCTCGGGACGAAGTACTCCGATGCCCTTAACTGTAAATATCTGGATCAGGCAGGACAGGAAAAATCCATGATTATGGGTTGTTACGGCATCGGCGTAGGCCGCACCCTTGCAGCCATTATTGAGCAGCATTATGACGATAATGGCATCATCTGGCCGCTGGCGACAGCGCCGTACCATGCCATTGTTATTCCTACCAATACAGCAGATGAACAGATCAATGCTGTCGGAGAGGACATCCACAGCCGTCTGCTGGAAGCTGGCGTTGAGGTTCTCCTTGATGACCGTCCTGAACGGCCCGGTGTAAAGTTCAAAGATGCGGACTTGATTGGCATTCCTCTTCGCGTCACAGTTGGACGAAAGGCTGCGGAAGGCATTGTTGAGTATAAAGAACGCGCCGGGGGAGTGGTTATCGAGCTTACGGCCGATGAAGCTGTTGCAAAAATTATTGAACAGGTGAAGGCCCTCCGCTGATTAAGCTTCCTCTGGTAAGGGAAGGGAGTTCTGTATGCTATGATCGAAGCGAGCGGCAGTAACAGGGTTGCATATTGGGATAACGCCAAGGGCATATTGATATGTCTTGTGGTCTTTGGTCATTTTCTTTTTGAATATCAGGACAATCTTTCCGTCAATCTGATTGTCAGCATGATATATTTTTTTCACATGCCGGCATTTGTATTGGTTTCCGGGTTTTTCAGCAAAGACGGAAAGTCTGCATCAGTAAGATCCGTCGGCAGGCTAGCCGTGGCATATTTAATCTTCAATACGGCTATGATGATCTATGCAGTTACTGTAGACAGATCGCTGCTGACACTGATTCAGCCGTACAACTCTTTCTGGTATCTTCTTGCGCTGATTGTGTGGCGGCTTACGATCAAATCCCTTGCTAAGATCAGGGGAATTATTGTCATCAGCGTTATTGCGGCACTGCTCATTGGTTTTTGGAGTGAAATATCGAATGTTTTCGCTCTTTCGAGAGTGATTTGCTTCTTTCCGTTTTTCCTGATCGGATACAAGCTGCCGGTTGATAAAATCAACACTTTTATTGTAAATCGAAAGAGAGAGGATTATCTTAAAGGAATTCTCTTGTTGGTTTTCTCCCTTGGATCAGCCTATATATGCTCCTTTTATTATTATCCGGATATGAATATTTATCTGATGTCTCCCTACATTTCTCCGGAATTCATCTTGCGAAGAATCGTCATATTTGCGGTGGCCTCGCTTGTGATAGCGGGCCTGGCATTTCTTGTTCCGCAAAAACCTATACCGGTGCTGAGTAAATGGGGAAGGAACTCGCTGGCAATTTATGTCCTTCACCGAATAATAACGCTTGTGTTTGTACGGATTTTCCCTGCGGAAGACTTTACAGGTATGTACATTCTTTATGCATCGATCGCCTGTGCCGGAACGCTTTTCATATTAGGACAGGATGTTGTTTCCCGGATAATAAACGATGTGCTGAACAAAATACTGGATTATATGAGTGATTCGGCTGGAAAGATAAATGCACGCAGTAAAAACATATTCCGGTATGTTTTGATTCTAATTATGGTTGTCGTTTTGTCGCTGCCTCTGATAAAAACTGCTTTTGAAGTACCGGATCAAGGTGCGCCGGAGACGGAACAGGTCATTTATCCTGTGCTGTCCGATATACAGGCAGCGGACATTCAAAACGCCGTATCAATAGCTTTTGTCGGCGACTTAATACTTCTTCAGGATCAGGTCAGATCAGCCTATTGTGATCAGACAGGTGAATATGATTTCAGTCCGGAGGTTACCTATGCAAGTCGATATCTGTCCGAAGCCGATCTGGCAATAGGAGTATTCGAGGGACCTTCAGCAGGTGCTGCAAGCGGCTATTCCACAGGAAATTATGATGACGGGTTATCCGTGTCCCTGAATTACCCTGATTCATTTGCAGCTGCCATAAAAGATGCGGGCATTGATTTTGTAACTACTGCGAATAATCACCTTCTGGATAAGGGTGAAGCGGGGGCGATGAGAACGCTTGATGTTCTTGATGCGGCAGGGCTTGGTCATACCGGCTCGTATAGAAATGAAGACGAGAAAAATGTCGTCCGGATACTCACAGTGGATGGACTAAAGATTGCCGTTCTTTCCTATACTTTCGGAGTCAACAATTATGAGGAAGGCTATTTTTTGAATGAGAATACATACATAACATCAATTCTCGTAGATCCGTCCAGTCAGTATTTTGACGAAGTGAAGGCAAGCGTCATCAGTGACTTTGACCGTGCCAAAGAGAGTAAACCGGATGTAATTCTGGTAATGCCTCATATGGGCACACAATTCTCACATGAGACTGACACTTATCAGGCCGCCTGGAACGATATATTTGTTGCTGCAGGGGCGGATCTGATTCTGGGAGATCACTCCCATGCCGTTCAGCCGGTTGAATTTCTTACGGGCACAGATGAAGACGGAACCCCAAGGCAGGCCTTGATTGTCAACTGCAGCGGCAATTTCGTTAATTCTTACACGAAAGACGACGGGGATGCCACCGCAATTACTGAAATCTATCTGGATCCGGTAACCGGCAGGATAATCTGTGCCGGTGTGATCCCAATGTGGACCGAGTCGCCTGTTGACGGGATATACAGGGCGCTTCCCATCTATGATATCCTGACCGATCCGGATATACGAAAACAAATAAGCACCTATGAGATGGACCGGGTCAGCGAGGTTCAGGCAACTGTCACCTCTGTCATGCTCGGAGCTGAATTGACTCTGGATCAGGCTCGGGAAAGGTATTATCTGTTTCCGGAAGGATATATGAGAGAGCCTGCGGATGCGTTGGAAATAACAAATGAGATGACCGGATCGCAGCTGTATAAGCTTATCAACCGTTCTACTTCCGCTTGCTTTGTCGGTGACAGCATTACCGCAGGCACGGTAAACGGAGGGTATGGCTGGTATGAACCTATGATGGAGGCTTTTCCGAATATTGCGGTAAGCCGTGAGGCATGGGGAAGTGCGACAACCCGGACGCTGCTTTCAAATTCAACGGCGATTTCGGCACATTGCTCCGATGTATATGTCATAGCTATCGGCACCAATGATGTACGGTACAGGGATGAGAAGACATGTGCGATGGATGCGGACAGTTATACCGCAAATATTAATTTGTTGGTTGAAGAAATCAAGGCAGCAAACCCGGGAGCGCAGTTTGTCTTTATCAACCCCTGGCTCGCGCTCGATAATGATCCATATACCGCCGTGCCGAATGAGGAACGGGATGAGCTTCTGGCTGAATACGGACAGGCTTTGAAAAAATATTGTAATATGAATTCTTATGTGTACATTGACCCCAACCCCGCAATATTTACTGTTCTTACGAATAAAATTACCTCGGATTATTTGGTTGACCACATTCATCCCAACGCCGGTCAGGGAATTATCCTATACAGCCGTGCGGTTCTGGAATACAGGGACGCCTGATAACTGAAAATCAGCTGATCGGATGACTGATGTAACTAACAATCGGCGGCATCAGATATATAAGTATGATTGCAGACCGTGCGTACAGCAAACCCCGATGAATTTTGAAGCTGTTGTCAAAAGAACTGTTAATCTTCGGCGGTTTATTGCGGTTATTCAGAAAAGCAACCAGAAGAAGCGATACAATACCGGCGAAAAAAAGTGTGGATGGAATAATTGTCGTGATGTCATGTTCCAGACAGAAGATGTAAATCGGGTTTGAGTTAACCAGTGGCTCATATTGGGTATTTGTGATTGCGTAAAAAATGGAATATGTAAAAATATTAGATGTGAGATGGATCAAAATGCTGGTCAGCAGAAATCCAAGAGTCAGTGCCATATCCAAAAGAATACCAAATTCAAAATCAGCTAACGAAAAAACAAGTAGAACGATGAAGGGTAGGAGCAGAAGTATCCATTGCGGATGCCACTTGACGAACAGAAAAAATACTGACAGAGATGAAAAACCAAACAGAATGGCATAAAGAGGAAGATCCTTTTCCTTAGGCCTGACCACATAAGCTATTACGCAGATCAAAAAATAGATCAGCAGGAAGACACTATAATTTGAGGTTCCACCGGTGATGTATGTCTTAAAAATATAGTTCGAAAAAGAATCATCCTTCATTATAATATCCTGAGTGAGAGCATATCCAGGATCTGCCAGGTAGCAGAGAATATTAGTTGCCGCGTATATGAACAGAGAAAATGCTATGTATTTAACCAGTTTGCCGATTCTTTTCTCAGCAAGAAAGAGCAGGGGAACAACGATAAAAAACGGCATCAGCTTGAAGCAACTGGCCGCGGACATCAGCAGGCAGAAAGCAACAAAATTCTTTTTAAAATACTGCCTGAGTGCCAAAATAATCAACAATACCGGAATAATATCAAGCTGGTTTCTGATGATTACACAATATATGATGAGGGGAGAACTTAAAAAAAAGTACCCCGCCCACTTTGCTTTATTCTTATTAGATATAATGGCTTCTGAAAGCTTGGTGAACTGTGTAAAACACGCGCCGATCAGAAGGATACCCAGCATCCTCCCCCACAACTCCAGAATTATCTCATAAGCATGTATCGGTACTATGTGGTTTAGGATATATACAGGCAGTTCCCAGACAGCTACTACAATGTAAACAAGAATGTTATATGCCGCAGCTATCTGTGTATCGCCCAAAGACGGAGCAATATATTGGCCGGCCGCTCCTTTGGTTATTACAAACCCATAAAAATCGAAGGGATTTCCGGCAAATAGACGGTCAAGAAGATCGGAAGAAAACTGTGATATGTACGCCATGTCATACCACTGATCAAAGAATAGAAAGGCAATAACGGCCAGTATAACTACGATAAATATGTCCGCCAATCCTGGTGTAGAACCAAAATACTGCAGATTTCTCCAGACGTTTTTTTTCTTGAACAAAGCAAGATCCCCCGTTACTGCAAGGATAATTTTATCAGTCGATCTTTATTTGATCTCTTCCGCTGTGAACGGCAGATCAACATCGTACATCGGGACGATAGAGAACTTTCTGTTGGAAAGACCGGAGTGACGGTTCTCTTTCGGAATGCGGGCAAAAAGAAGCGTTGTTGCAAACAACTGCTGGTAGCGCACTTTGCTGCCGTTCTTAGAGGTGAAGTAACGATTGTACTGGTTGCGCCCGTAATTGCCGTCTCCTAAGATCGGATGTCCGAGATGCGCGAACTGTGCGCGGATCTGGTGGGTTCTTCCTGTGACAAGCTCAACTTCAATCTCGGAAACGTCCTCATTGTCGGGACCTATATTTTTGAGTATCTTGAGTACACGGTAACGGGAAGTAATGGGAAGATCTCCCTCTTTGGGAACATCGTGAATATAGACGTCTCCGTGACCGGGCTTTTCCAGAAAAGCATGGACTTCCTTCATGATGGCGTCATCGACGCAGACACATGGCTCTCCGGCCGTTGGTACGCCGCGTACCAGGCAGCGGTAGCGCTTGGTAATCAGATCTTTCTTGAAAAGATCGATCGCATGCTCAAGGTTCTCCTTGCCTTTGGCAAGAAGAACCAGTCCGCCTGTATTCATATCAATCCGGTGGCAAAGATCAATATCCTGGTTTCGCTGATCTTTACGGATAAGATCGATGAGAGCCGGTCCCTCTGTCCCTTTTCCTGAATGAACAGCAAGCCCCTGACGTTTGTTTACAACCAGAAGCCGGTCGGTCTCGGATACGATTTTGTAATCCGCTAGGCTCGATACGGAGCCGGCGGAAGGCGCTGATTTGACAAAACTCTCGTCGGACAGCCAAAGCTCAACATGATCTCCTGTCAGTACCGGACCATCTTCGCTGATCTTTTTGCCGTTGATCCGGATATCTTTATGACGAAGGGCCTTCTGCAGAATGGCAGGAGTGAGCATTTCAAATTCGCTGATAGCGACGCGGACAACGTGTTTTCCGTCTTTGTCGGCGGACACGATAAAACTTTTCATAATTCCCTGATGCTTTCTGCCTCTTATCATGAGGCTGTGGATCAAACGTTCGTATAATTGTTCCTTATACAGGCATTATTACACCTGTCTGAAACTTTGTACCCCTTATAGTATCAGAGTATCATGGGTCGGGTCGATACCTAAGTTGAAATTTGACCAAAGAATTCTTCCGTAAAGTAAGCTGTGGCTCACCGACTACGCGAATTCGTGGTAAAATAAATACTGATTTGCGCGCATTTTGCAGAAAAGGCTTCTTTTTGCATAGCTGCAGCGCTTCCATCAGCATATAGGGAGGCCAAGAATAATGGCTAAAAAAGTTTTGGTTCTTTTTGGAGGGGTATCGACGGAGCATCTGATTTCCTGTCGTTCCGCCTGCAATATTCTAAGCGGACTGCGCAAAGCAGGGTATCAGGTAATTCGAGTCGGTATCACAAAGGACGGACGTTGGGGACGCTTCGACGGCAAGGATGAAGATATCCGCGATATGAAGTGGTCTGATCGTCTTGTTTTTTCGACAATACAGGGTGAAGGCCCGGCATCAGTTCGTGATTTTATTCTGGCAGCTGCGGGCGGCGAAGTCCCGGATGTTATTTTTCCTGCCGTACACGGCATTAATTGTGAAGACGGTGCGCTTCAGGGTCTTCTGGAACTTTCCGGTTTTCCATATGTGGGAAGCGGAGTTTTGGCTTCCTCTGTACTGATGGATAAACTTTATGCCAAAAAGCTCTTTGCCAAGGCTCGCATACCCCAGTGCCGGTACACATCTGCAACACGTCAGCAGATCAACAGGAACGTATCTTTGACCGCTGCAAAAGTTGCGCGCGACATAGGTTTCCCGTGCTTTCTGAAGCCGTCCAACGGCGGGTCATCGGTCGGGACGATGCGGGCGGATAATCTTGAGGCTTTGGAGAAAGGTCTTCTGGAAGTAGCTGAATATGACAGGACCGTGCTTGTGGAAGAATATGTAAATGCGAGGGAGATAGAAGTTGCCGTCATGGGCAATGAGAAACCGCTGGCCTCCGTCGCAGGTGAAATCGCAACAGACGCAAGTGTTCCCTTTTATGACTATAATACGAAGTATTTCAGCGCTTCAGGTGCGGATGTATATCTTCCGGCCCTTCTCGATCCGAAAATGATGCTGCATGTCAGAAAACTTGCTGTTAAGGCATACAAAATATCAGGTGCGAGCGGCTTGTCCCGTGTTGATTTTTTTCTCGACAGGGAGACCGGCAGTCTGTATCTCAATGAGATTAATACGCTTCCCGGATTTACGGCGATCAGCCTGTATCCCAAAGCCTGGGAAGCTTCCGGGGTACCGCTTGATAAGCTGATGAAAAAACTGATTACGTATGCTCTGGCTGAATCGGAGAACAAAAAACGCGTGGAGTGTATAGAATGAACAGAGAAGCAGGCGGTATGAATTCTGCAGTTTCGGATAACCGGCCGATAGGAGTTTTTGATTCCGGCATCGGCGGGCTGACAGTTCTCAAGGAAATATGGAGCGCCCTGCCCGGAGAAAGTACCATATATTTCGGTGACAGCGGCCGCTCACCCTATGGCACCAAATCCCACGATACGATTGTCAATTATTCACTGCAGAATATGCGGTTCCTTCTAAGTCAGAATGTCAAAATGATAGTTATCGCCTGCAATACGGCGAGCGCGCATGCCTTTGACGCCGTCAGAATGCAGGCAGGAGTACCGGTTGTTGAGGTAATCACACCCGGAGCCTTTGAAGCTGTGAAAACGACTCGTATGGGCCGCATTGGCATCATTGCAACGAGGGCTACCGTCAGCAGCGGAGTGTACAAAACCGCGGTTGAAGAAGAGGCGCAGCACTTCCTGAAAAAGGGTAAGAACCGTGCGGCCCTTTCTAATCTCTATATAGAACAGGCGGCATGCCCACTTTTTGTGTCTCTTGCAGAAGAAGGCTGGTGGGATTCAAAGATTTCCTATTTGGCGGCCGAAGAGTATCTGAAGGATCTGAAGAACAATCAAATTGATACCCTGATCCTTGGCTGCACCCATTATCCGCTTCTTGCGAATACAATAGCAGATGTAATGGGCGGTCAAACGACTCTGATCAATGCGGGTGCGAGTGTCGCACAGAGAGTCGGGGAAGTACTTGCCGGCAATCATCTTTTGAATATGTCAAATAAAAAGCCGCTGCATACTTTTTATACAAGCGACGATCCGGAGATGTTTGAAAACGTGACGGCTCCTTTCCTCGGAGGCGACAAGCCTGCGGGTACCAGACGCGTTAATACGGAAGTATATATTTGACAGGAAGTATATATTTCACAGGAAGTATATATTCGAGAGGAGAAGACTCATGAAGGTTCTGATTTGTATGGAAAGCGGTTTGTCCGGCTCCGCCGCGCCCGCTGCTGCCGGCGAACTGACAGTTGCAGGAAACATGCTGACGGTATCGTGGACGCAGCCGCCTGAAGGAGAAGAGAACTGCGGATCCGTGCACAAATTATCATACGAAAGGATTGCGGATGTACTCCGTATAGAGCGTACGGGCGACAATACCACGGATCTTTCCTTTTCCCGAAAATTGCGGACTCAAGGGCTGCTTTCTACGCCTTACGGAGATTTTGCGATGGATATTGAGACGAAGCTGCTTTTGGTTCCGGAGGAACTGTGGCGCTTTCCCGATGAAGCGGCGGATGTATTTACAGGAAAGCAAACGCAGAAGAGTATCCAATTGAGCTATTTTTTGCACATAAACGGACAGGAACCGATGCCAAATGATATCTCAATTCAAATAACACTTGAAAAGAATCAGAAATAAAGGTAAAATCTTAAAAACATGAACGGATTTGCTTGACAAAAGTCCGTGTCATATATGATAATATCATTCGCGCCTCGACTTAGTGCCTGGTGCCGATATATGTCGGAGAAGTGTCTCTGACAGGTAAGTGATGGAGGTGGAAACATGGCAAATCCAAAACGCAAATGGTCAAAGGCAAGAACTTCCCGTCATAGAAGCGCGTGGAAACTCAGCGTTCCCGGACTCGTAGAGTGCCCACAGTGTCACACGAAGATGCTGCGTCATAAGGTCTGCAAGACCTGCGGTTATCTGGATGGCAAGGAAATTGTCAAGATCGAAGTTACGGCTTAATTTTTAAGCCGGATAAGACAGCTTTCAAGAATGGCAGTGCGGATCTCTTAGATAAGGACGCACTGCTTTTTTGTTTGCCCGTGAACAATTGAATATGAGAATACAGACTTTGGCTTACAGGTAAAGGAGACTGACGCATTGGCGGTTAAAAATGAAAACAACCGGCGCATATCTGAGGTGCTCAAAGACAGCATTGCAGATGAGCTCGGGATTGTACCCGGTGATATCCTTCTTTCCATTGACGGAGAAGATGTGCGGGATATTTTTGACTATCGTAT
>Ga0209540_10001102_pt1 | contig 21480 bp, 17 predicted proteins | sample BarGraIncu01121A_FD_184501 | JGI IMG/M metagenome (GOLD analysis project Ga0209540, IMG submission 184501) | Arctic peat soil microbial communities from Barrow, Alaska - Barrow Graham LP Incubations 011-21A (SPAdes) (version 2) | ecosystem: Environmental > Terrestrial > Soil > Wetlands > Peat... | reverse complement strand
TCTAAGTCAAGATGATTGGTCGGATCATCCAAAATCAGGACATTGGATCCGGACAGCATCATTCTCGAGAGCATGCAGCGAACTTTCTCGCCGCCGGATAATACACTCGCCTGCTTAAGAGCTTCTTCACCTGAGAAAAGCATCCGTCCAAGAAAGCCGCGGATATACGTCTCGTTCTGGTCTTTGGAATATTGGCGGAGCCAGTCTACAAGAGACAATTCGCATCCGTCGAAATACTGATTGTTATCTTTAGGGAGGTAGGACCTTGTCGTCGTAATGCCCCATTTGTATTCACCGTCATCCGGCTCCATTTCACCCATAAGAATCTGGAAAAGCGTCGTGTTGGCGACCTCATCATCTCCGACAAGTGCAATGGAATCTCCTTTTTCCATGGTGAAGGTAATGTTGTCGAGAACTTTTCTTCCGTTTAAGGTCTTGGATAAGCCGCGTACAAAAAGTACGTCATTGCCGATTTCCCTGTCCTGGACAAACCCGATGAACGGATAACGTCTCGATGAAGCTACCACGTCGGGAAGCACAAGGTTCTCGAGAAGCTTTTTACGTGAAGTGGCCTGCTTGGATTTTGACGCATTGGCCGAAAATCGTGTGATGAAGTCCTGAAGTTCCTTGCGGCGCGTCTCAACCTTTTTTGTCTGGTCCTTCATCTGGCGCAGGGAAAGCTGTGTATATTCATACCAGAAATCATAATTACCCTGATAAAGCGTAACCTTTGCAAAATCGATATCCGCAACATGTGTGCAGACTCTGTTCAGGAAGTGACGGTCATGAGACACGACAAGAACGGTATTTTCAAAATTCAGGAGATAATCTTCCAGCCAGCGGCAGGAATCCAGATCAAGATGGTTGGTCGGCTCATCTAAAAGGAGCACATCGGGGTTGCCGAACAGCGCCTGCGCTAAAAGCACCTTAACTTTCTGCGATCCTGTGAGTTCAGCCATCTTCCTGTCATACAGCTCTTCTGCCACACCGATTCCCTGAAGGAGCATATCCGCATTGCTCTCGGCAGACCAGCCGTCGAGTTCAGCGAATTCGCCTTCCAGGTCACCCAGGATAATGCCGTCCGCATCGGTAAAATCAGTCTTGGCGTAAAGAGTCTCTTTGAGGCCCATGATTTCATATAATCGTTTGTGACCCATGATAACGGTATCGCGAACCGCGAACTCATCGTATTTAAAGTGATCCTGTTCAAGAACTGCCATACGTTCTCCCGGCGACATCGTGACCCAGCCCTTGCTCGGTTCAATGTCTCCGGACAGAATTTTAAGGAAAGTGGATTTACCGGCACCGTTGGCACCGATAATTCCATAACAGTTCTCCTTGCTGAAAGATATGTTAACATCTTCAAAAAGAGTCCGCCCGCCGAAGCGCAGTGTGACTCCCGATACATCAAGCATATTTATCTCCTCTATTTCTTATCATTCACATTTTATAATACATTTTCTATCATGAGCAGGTCAACCTTTAGATGTAAATATCTGCTTAATTTTAGTAAATCCGCTCATTTATATCAAGCAATCACATTTCGCTTGAATAATATGAGGAGATGTAATTAAACCGACACTTCAAGTTTACAACTTCGTCTTGTAAATTGGCTATAATAATAACTGATAACGCAATTTTTGCAGTAGTGCAAAATGGCAAGGAGATCAAAATAGATGACCGATCCAAACCTGCGCTCGCCGCGGCACAATAAGCCCCGAAAGGGATATGATATACAGAAAACATCCCGGCCAGGTCCAGAGAAGGGATATTATGATTCCAACGGTTATTTTCATCCCGTTTTCAAGCAGAATGCAGGCAACCCTGAGCAGTACTTCGCGGGCGGTCCAAGACCGGGCGGCAGCGGCCAGGCAAGACCTTCAACCGGAGGCCGGAACAGGTCCGCAGGCAGCGGACATCCGGGACAGCCGGGACACCCCGACAGCGCCCATGTGAATAGAACCGCCGGGTCAAGCCACGCCAGACATAAAGCACACGGGAAGAAGCGTCGTCCATTTTTTCTTCTGAAGGCTGTTCTTCTTATTGTTCTGTGCATTTCTGTCGGTCTTTTCCTGCACTACATTAATGGTAATGGTACAAACAGCAATTCGATCATTCCCGGCGCAGGTCATAACAATCCATCCGTGGCTGCTCCCCTAAATACGGACAGTGTAATTACATATGCCAGCCTGATAACATTTTCAGATGATTCGACAAAACCGCTTTACGGGAAAGTGATCCTTCTCGATCCCGGACACGGCGGTACGGATTCAGGATGCGTGTATCCCTCCAAAAAACCGGAGTATACTGAAAGTATAATTAATATGAATATTGCCGAACGGACCAAAACAGCTCTCGAGGCACAGGGCGCGACCGTAATTCTGCTCAGGTCCGATGATTCCTGGATATCACTGTATCATCGCATTTCCCTAACCCACCTGAACTGCCTTCAGTACGCGGACGAGTTCGACATCAGCACAATAAGCAGTACAGACAGGGAACGCCTGATAACCGAACTATGCGAGACCATCCAGATCAATTCCGACACGATCGACACCGGCGGAATGGGAATTATGGTAGGTACCGGTGCAGGATCCGATCTCCAGCTTCTTATGAATCTTGAAAAAGACTTTACAAATATTCTGTACCTTTCCATACATATCAACTCGAATCCGACCGCTTCGATGCATGGCACGCAGGTCTATTATGTTACGGACGAATCTATTATCACAAGTGAAACAAACATGCTTGCCAATGATCCGGTCTATCAGAACAATCCCAGTTTCCCTGTACGTCAGGATTACTACGGAAGGGACGGGGCACGCAGCGAAAGTCTGGCGCAGGCACTTTATGGTTCCATTGTTTTTTCTGCGCCTCAGATGGAAACAAACTCACAGAACGTCCTGGCTGACAATTATGCTGTCCTCAGAGAAAACAATCTGACAGGTGCGCTGATCGAGGTCGGCTTTATTACAAACAAAAAGGACCGCGGCTATCTGACAGACAAATCGTCTATTGCACAGATAGCCAATGGAATAGCCCTTGGCTGCGTTAACTTCTTCACCGCAGACTGATGATATATGCTACTATATTTATATAATCAAAAACATAGATATAAGTATTTAGGGCCTCTGAGCGTGAATGGCGGAGAAAGGTGAATCGTATGAATATCGCAGTTATTACCGGCGCTTCTTCTGGAATAGGAGAACAATTTCTGAGGCAGATTGTCCTTGAGCGAGGTTCTTTCGGAAGTGTACCTTTTGAAGAAATCTGGGTTATTGCCCGCAGGTCAGATCGTCTTCTTGCTATGAAAGATGAACTGGATCCGATTCGCATCCGTGTATTCGAATTGGATCTGACCGCTGATTCAGCTCTAACTGATCTTGAGTCTGAACTCAAAAAAAGAAATCCGACTGTCGGGCTTCTTGTCAATTGTGCGGGAGTCGGCCATAACGGCCGCTTTGAGACAATCCCCCGCGGAGAAGTACACAAGATGATCTCGCTCAACTGCTCTGTCCTTGCAGAGTTCACCTCCATATGCCTTCCCTACATGATTCCTCTCGGCGACCTGTGCACCTTTGCAACAGGTCCACGTATACTTAATATCGCATCTTCGGCCGGCTTTCTGCCGCAGCCGGGTTCTGCCGTCTATGCTGCATCGAAGTCCCTGGTCATTTCTTTTTCACGCGCACTGCATGCTGAGCTTAGGGTTCATAATATTGCGTCCACTACTGTCTGCCCCGGTCCTGTCGCAACTGAATTTGCAGCCGTGGCAACAGGCGTACCCGGCGCAAAAGCAAATGGTTTCAAATCTCTTTTTGTTGTGAAGCCCGCAAGACTTGTAACGAAATCCATCCGTGCATCCAAAAAAGGGCGCAGTATATACGTCTATGGACTTTCTCAAAAAACGCTGCACCTGCTTACCAAAATACTGCCCACCCGTTTATTTGTTTTCCTCGTAACAAAACTTTCCAAAGATGCCCGCCTGCCGAAGACAGCAGCGTCTTTGCCGGCATCCACAGCAGCTTCCGCATCGACATCCGCGGCAGCTCCCACGTCGGCATCCACGGCAGCTTCCGCGTCGACTATTGTGCCGGTTTCCCTGCCGGCATCGGTGCAGGGCACCCTTTCTACACAGCATTTTACAGAGGCCTCGGCACAGGTCATACCTGCAGTGCCTGATTTTGTCAATCAGGCAGAAAGCACCCGTTCAGATCCCCAAACGACAGATTCAGCTCATGCTGTTCAGATACTCTCCATGTACAGGGGAAAAACAGGCTGATTTGTCAACAAAATTTGTCTGGTATTACTATTAATAATTGTACATTTCATTACTTTTCTCGTTGCTATCTTATACTTTATCGTGTTAGTATTGACTTGTTGGTTTTATGAAATCAAATAACTGTTTGGAGGACTATGAAATGTACGATACACTTGTAACACTAAAGAGAGGTCTTACTGAGATTCTTGCACTAAAACTTCTTCTTGAAGAAGATCAGTACGGATATCAGTTTGTCCGCTTGATCAGAGACCGCAGCGAGGGAGACATTTCCCTGACAGAAGGTGCCTTATATACGACACTGTATCGTCTTGAAGCTGATGATTATGTCTGCTCACAGGATGTGCTTGTCGGACTCAAGAGACGCCGTCGTTATTATCACATCACCGATAAAGGCCGTGCATATGCAGCGACAGAACTTGCTAAATATGAGCGTCTTGCCGGCGGCGTGATGAAAGTTCTCTATTACGGAGAATAATCGGAATCTGCCAAATCGAAAAACCAGCTGACCGCTGGTTTTTTTTTGCCCGTAATACATAAAACATGATTCTATCTTGCCGAAAGTCTTGTATTTCGCATCAGTGCGCGTATACTGTTAGGTGAAACTAACATAGTATTGACAGATACGACAGTTTTTTCTTACGGCTTCTCAATAAGGAGTGACATCTATGGGCGAACTTCATCCGATTGATATACTGATCCTTGCTATAGTCTGTGTAATATCCATACTAATAATCATATTCCGAGTCAGACACAGACGTAAAGTTAAAGAGAATATAAAAAAATGCGGAGGCGGATGCAATTCATGCGGGATGTCCTCTTGCTCCAACTACTATAAGAAAGATTCTACCCTCAAAAAGTAGTCAGCATATATTCCTCTCTTTGCCCTTAGTCATGATTCTTCGAATCCAGCCCAGTATACAGTACAACAGAAAACCAACCCAAAACCCCAGTACATTCATCCAGAAATCGTCAACATCACTTTTCCCCATATTGAATAGATACTGTGTGCCCTCAATGGCGCCCGAAAGCAGCATCGGCAGAAAAAACGCCAATGCTTTTGGGGCTTTTTTTCCGTATACGCCCAGATAGAATCCGAGCGGAGTGAAGATCAAAAGATTTCCAAAAAATTGTATAAATATTCCGTGCCTGAAATTCCCTGCAAGTATATGCGGCCAGTAGACAGCAAACGCACCCTTGAGCGGAATCAGATTCAAACTTCTTACACCGTCCCAATCCACTGTTCTCTGCGCTATGAATAATTGCGTCAAAAGTCCTGCATATGCAAAAAGAAAAACGATACTCGACAGATGAAATGCATAGCGGAAGCTCATGCGTCTTTTGGGGCTATCCCAGTTCCCGTGCGAAAACAGCCGTATTAGCACGAGAATCAACAGTCCTGCAAACCAGACCAGTCCGATACGAAAAGCTTTGTCGAACGTAAGAATACTTCCAAGGCTCTTGTTATAAATAATAGCGGTCTGAAAATAATATGCGATTGATAATACAATACCCATGGATTGAGAAATCGCACAGGTCATATAGTCGGTGGTAACCGCAAAAAGAAAAATCGCGATTCCGGCCGACGTCCCAACCAGAAATAATTCCTGATAAGGTGAGACTATATTGTCCGAAAAAGACAGAATTACAAGAAGAAGCATTCCGGCCGGTATGGAAAGCAATCTGCTTTCTTTTTCTTTTCTTCCGGACGCGGTTCGCTTCCCGGATGCAGTTCGCCTTCCAGACACGGTTCGCCTTCCGGACGCGGTTCGCTTCCCGGGCGCGGTTTGTTTCCCGAGCGCAGTTTGCTTCTCAGGCGCAGTTTGCTTCTCAGGCGCATTTTGTTTCTCAGGCGCAGTTTGCTTCTGTGTAGATTTAGGCTTATTCATTCATGTGTACACGAAGAATCACTTTTTGTCTTCGCCTTTCTTTTTGTTTGATGTATAAGTAACATACGCCGTGACAACGGATCCCGCAAGGACAAAAATCATTGCCGCTCCGGCAAGGACGGAATCCATCACCGACCAGCCGGCTGCGCTTTCGTCCGAAGCAGCACCGGATTCCGACGCCATAACTGACGTCAAAGCTGATGGGTCCTGCTGCGTATTATCATTTTTCAGAGAACCGGTATCATCCTGCGGGGCGGGTGAAGAAGGAGAAGCTGCCGCAGCAGGCGAAGCAGCGGCGCCCGGCGTCAGCTGTGAAGTGTTTCCTGATGTGCTGCCGGAAGCAGCAGCCGGGCCGGACACTGCTGAAAGGGGCAGGCCGTGCCCTGACTGTCCAAGAGCTATGACATGATCAAGTCCGACAAATTTGCCGTCCTGCTGCCATAGCACTTCTTTGACAAATTCATACTTCTCTTCGTCCCAAGTGGTAAAATCATCCTTTACAAGTCCGCCCGTATCACCTGAATTTGCATTGAAGCACCAAAAAGTATGGTTCAAATGATTCTCTGCAATGAGTCTGCGCAGATACGTCATCCAGGTCAGGTTGGGTTCTGTCATAAATCCGCCCCACTCGCCGATCAGAAGGGGTGCGATATTTTCTTTGCTTATATAGAGCCAGTTATCATTCCAACAATCCGTCTGCAGGGATTCATAGCTGAATCCTCCTTCAAACCACGGCTGCGCAAAAACAGCAGGACCGTAATCATGAGGCGAATATACGATTTGGGAGTTTCTGGCTTCAGAACCGAAGTCAATCGGATAATTCCTGACTCCGCGCAGATTGCCGCCCCACCAGTTAAAGTAGTAATCCGCTGAATCGGTCGAGGAAAAATCACCGTTCTCTGCCATATCACGGGGGTAGATCTCTACCCCCTCAATCATAATAAGCACATGGGGATTAGCGTCCAGCACCAGATTGCCCGCCGTCTCGGCCACATACTTCCAGTTATTGCCCGATGTCGAATCATTCCAGACCGCACTTTCTTCCCCCGGCTTGCCGTGGGGTTCGTTTTTCAGATCATAGGCAACAACCGTATCATCATCTGCAAAACGCTGTGCAAGAAAAGTCAGAGAATCGTAATAGTCCTGTGTTGAGATGGAATCTGTATACCAGAGATTAGTTAAATGCCCCATGCTGTCCGTCTTTGCGCTGTGAATATCAAGCATTACTTTCATTCCATTAGCCTTGCAGGCCGCAATGGCGAGATCAAAAATCTCCAGACTGTTCATACCGACAAGCTCCGGATTGGAAGCTTGATTGAAGTTTGCGGCCGGATATACTCCGTTCTTCCAGTTGAGAACAAGCTCTGCAGATATCGGAATACGCAGAAGATTGAATCCCCGGTCGGCGATCGAGGCTAATGCAGACTGCATATTACAGGCCCATACACCGTCAAAGACATTCGTCCCGGTGTTGTATCCGAACCAGTTTATTCCGGTAAGCCACACCGCGGTACCGTTCTCATCGAGTATTTTGTTTCCGTCAGTGTGCAGCCAGTCATCCTGCGTCGACGCCTGCGCCGCATTCACCGGCTGAGAGCCGGACGTCCCGGTGTCCGTCGTTCCCTGCTGTGATCCGGAACCGGACTCTGCCGGTTTCGAAGATAAAGCGGACGAATCCGGCTCCAATGCTGAAGCAGATGCATCCGCAGCCAGCGAAGCAGCGTTGTCGGATACCGTCACAACTCCCGTAAGTTCAACAGGCTTAAGGGTTGTCAGAATAAATCCGATATCGGAAGTCTCACTGCCGGCCTGTATTTCTTTATTATAATCTTTCGGTGTAATTGTAAGAATCGTGCCGGAGATTGAAAATATACCATTCCATCCGTCGCCGGACCCCATCGAAGTGCCCTCGGGAACGGTAATGGCAATTTTCCATCCGGATACCGGGTCAGTCCCCCCGTTTTTAATCGCAGCGGCAAACTGCGACCGGGTCTTCCCCGATTCTTCCCAACTGTTTGTCCGGGTGAGGGTCAGTGTAAGAGCTTGTGCTGCTGATACTTTTCCTCCGAAAGAAGCGCAGGCAGTACTAAGGACAGCGAAAGCCAAAACAAAAGCCAAAAATCGAAGCGCCCTGGAGAGAAATGCATGCATCATATTTTGATCCTCTTTTGTTTTGAATGTGTTATATGTATTGTAGAGGGCTCAAAGGTATAAAGTCAATCTTTTGTCACGGTCGGTGTCACGGTCGGAGCAGATGTTACGGGCGCCATCCCTCTTTTGCCGTGAAGCAGCGGTGATACTCTCTTATAGATGACAGCCGTTAACACGGAGACAACAAGTCCCTTAAAAAGGTTGAACGGAACAAAGGCAAATACAATCAATGTTTTTACATCTTTTACATAAACATTAACGGCAGCACTCATTGCAACGATGGTATCCATGGGCATTCCATAAAATCTCGAGTAGAAGTCCAGCATGAAGTAGTAATTGAACAGCGACGAAAAGACCGTCATTGTTATTGTTCCTGCCGCCATCGCAGCAACCGCACCTTTTTTATTCTTGTAAAAATGATAAATGGCACCGGCTGTTGCGGTAAAAATCGAACCAGCCAGAAAATTGGCCAATTCACCGACACCGGCCGTCTGAGTGAAAGGCAGGTGTATCAGGTTTTTTATCAGTTCAATAATCACTGCACTTCCCGGTCCAAAGGCAAAAGCTCCGAGAAGCACCGGGATTTCACTTATGTCCAGCTTAAGAAACGGCGGCATAAACGGCAGGGCTGTCTCGAAAAACATAAAAATGACGGCCAGAGCTGATAGTATGGCAAGGCTGGTAAGCTTTCTGGTACTCATTCTTTTCGCCCGCTGGTCTTTTTCGATCACGGTCTTTTGCAGGTCATTTCCGTTTGGTGATTTGTTCAATTGTCCATCATGTTCTGTCATTTTTCTCTTCCTCCTTGTTTGTCTTCAAGGCACATAAAAAAGCTCCCCCCAAATTATCTTCGGGAGAGCTTAACATACAGAAAATTCCGGCCGCAAAAATGCTGGCCAGTCTTTACTTCTTTCATCCGGACTATACCGTCGGCACCGGAATCCAACCGGCTCAGCTATCGCTCGCGGGCTCGTCGACATTCTGTCGCTTTACCGCCGGTGGGGAATCACGCCCCGCCCCGAAGTTATGCTATTATTGTAGGGTGAAAAAAATGACATGTCAAGATGGAATTTGATAACAGGTTGATATATACTTTTATTGTTATGATGTAATTATGTCAACATACTAATTTCAGGGGGAGTATTTCGTGAGACGTTTTAAAAAGACATGCATGATACTAATTTGTCTTTTGAGCGTGTTTTTTCTGTTCGGATGTACGGCGCGCACACTAGCTGAGACTATAGCTGCTCCGTCCCTTCCATCTGCTGCAACTCATAATGACGCCGCAGCATCAGTCGAAACATCATCAGTACCTGCTGCGACGGTACCTACTGCAACGGCTGCAACGGCTCCTCCGACGCCGACTCCCCTGCCAACACCTACGCCCACGCCCTCTCCAACACCCACTCCCACTCCGGAATATATCGAGCCGATTATTGATGAACCGGTCTGGTATAACGGGTATGTGGATCCTCGCTCCATTCGTGCGGAGGTTGTCGCCAATCCTGAAGATATCTCGGTCCTGATTAACAAATACTATGCCATGCCCTCCGATTATGTTCCGGATCTGGTCATGGCGGCATCCTCCGCAGGTCAGTATCTTCGCCCTGAAGCGGATGATGCCTGGGATCTGATGCGGGCTGCCTGCCAGAAGGATGCCGGAGAAACTCTCTATCTTGTCTCAGGATACCGGTCATGGGCTGACCAGACATACAGTTTTTCGAATGCCATTGTGCGTAGGGGAATCGATAAAGTATGTGAAAAGAACGCCTATCAGGGACGTTCGGAGCATTGCCTTGGACTCGCGCTGGATATGAATATTGCAAGTGATCCGGAAATCAGAGATGAATTTGCGGAGTCAACGGCCGGAGCCTGGGTTAACGAACATGGGCATGAATACGGATTTATCCTTCGCTATCAACGTGAAAAAGGGTCGATAACCGGTTATGGTTATGAAGCCTGGCATTATCGTTATGTTGGCATAGAAGTAGCGACCTCTCTTTATGAGTCCGGGCAGACCCTCGAAGAATATTACGGCAAAGAGCAGGTATTGCCTGCCGGCAGCTAAAATCTTTCCGTGCTTAATCGAAAAGAATTTGCCTGAACAGACGGCAGGAGAAATAATGAGAAGCGTTAGAAAACAGGAACAGACGAGAAATCTCAAGTGGCTGCGGTCTGTTCTATACATACTCCTGCCTGTATCCATTGCCGCTCTGCTGATCGTATGGGCACTGCAAACCGCTGCTTCGGAACCAACACCGACAGCGGCCCAGGTTCCGACTTCGACGCCAACTCTGATCCCAACTCTGATCCCGACTCCGACTCCGACCCCTACACCGACTTCGACGCCAACCCCAACTCCGACTCCGGTGCCAACCCGGGAACCAACGCCTGAGCCAACGCAAAGTACTGAGACTGCCCCTGGCGAGTCCGACGGTATCGACTGGTACGACGGCTACGCAGATCCGCGGACGATCATCGCGGAGGCAGCCACTTCTCCGGAAGACTTGACTGTGCTTGTCAATAAGTACTGGAGTATTCCCGAGGATTATGCCCCTGCTCTGGTGCTCGCCGAGTCATCGAAAGAGCAGTACATCCGGACTGAAGCGGACGATGCCTGGGACGCCATGCGGGCCGCGTGCGAGACGGATACCGGATATGTACTTTACCTGTGTTCAGGGTACCGTACTTTCGAGGCACAGGCGGCTTTATTCTCCAAGTCGATACAGGATAAGGGAATCGGGTATGCCTGCTCAAAGAACGCCATGGAGGGCCGTTCAGAGCACAATCTGGGGCTTGCCCTGGATATAAGCACAACGGAGGCAGGGGTGATCAGCAGCGGGTTTGCAGATACGCCGGCCGGAGTCTGGGTCGGCGAACATTGTTACGAATATGGGTTTATCCTGCGGTATCCACGGGACAAAACTGCGGTTACAGGATATGTCTTCGAGCCATGGCATTATAGATATGTCGGAATTGACCTTGCAGGGGCGCTATTTGCATCCGGACAGACGCTCGAAGAATATTACGGCAAAGTACCGGCTATACCGGCTGCCAGCTGATCAGGAGGAAATGGATGGATAACGAAGTCAAGGTAATGAAAGCAAATATCAGGGATTTGCATGATATCTGCATGCTTTTCGAAAATGCCATCCGTGTTATGAATGAAAACAAGATTTTCCAATGGGATGAACTATATCCTACTCAGGAGATTATCAGAGAAGATATCTTGAAAAACCAGATGTATCTTGGTGTAATTGAAAACCAAATTGCTTCTGTTTTTGTCTTGAATCAACAATCTGATGCAGAATATGCAAACGGAAACTGGAGATACAAAGATTCTACTTATGCGGTAGTTCACAGGCTGTGTGTGGATCCGCAATTTCAAAAGAAGGGTATCGGGACAAAGACGATGCAGCAAATCGAAAATATACTGAAGAGCGAAGGAACCGCCGCAATAAGATTGGATGCATTTTCATTAAATCCGTATGCACTTCGTATGTATGAAAAACTCGGGTACATGAAAGTAGGCGAAGTCAATTGGCGTACAGGTCTTTTCTATTTGTATGAAAAATTAATATAGGAAACGAACCCAGTAACATAGGGGTTAATGCCTTGAAAATTCTTAAGCGGTCTCTATAGCAGCATCCGCCTGCAGATTCAGCATCTGCACGGCATCTTCCCGCATCTTGAACTTAAGGATCTTGCCGGCGGCATTCATCGGGAATTCCTCAACAAAGGAGATGTACTTCGGCGTCTTGTGTTTGGCCATATGCGTACGGACAAATTCCTTCAGGTCTTCTTGCGTAACGGAAGATCCTTCCTTGCGGATGACACAGGCCATTATCTCTTCTCCGTATGTCTTGTCAGGAACTCCGATAACCTGTACGTCCCTGACCTGGGGATGTGTATACAGGAATTCCTCGATCTCCTTAGGATAAACATTCTCGCCGCCGCGGATAATCATATCTTTTATACGGCCTGTAATCTTGAAGTTATTCTCAGGGGTACGAAGGGCAAGGTCGCCTGTGTGCAGCCAGCCGTCTTCGTCTATAGCAGCACGGGTTGCCTCGGGCATCCTATAATAGCCCTTCATAATATTGTAGCCGCGGGCCACGAATTCTCCCGGGACATTGTCCGGAAGCACTTCATTGGTTGCCGGATCGACAATACGGCACTCGACACCGGGCAGCGGACGTCCAACGGTTCCGACACGAACCTCAAGCGGATCTCCCACACGGCTCTGTGTGCATCCGGGAGAGCTCTCCGTCTGTCCGAATACAATTGTTATGTCATTCATGTTCATCTTATCAACAACGGCTTCCATGACCGGGATCGGGCAGGGGGAGCCGGCCATGATGCCTGTACGCATGTAGGAGAAATCAGTCTTGTCAAAGTCCGCATGCTCAAGAAGCGCAATAAACATCGTCGGAACACCGTTCATAGCGGTAATTTTCCGCTCATTTACAGCATGCAGGCATTTAACCGGGCTGAACACCTCCACCGGAACCATCGTAGAACCATGTGTAATCGAGGCGGTCATCGAAAGTACCATTCCAAAGCAGTGAAACATGGGAACCTGAATAAGGAATCGGTCCGCCGTTGTCAAGTCCATGCAGTCACCGATGCATTTTCCATTGTTAATGACATTATAGTGAGTAAGCATTACGCCTTTTGGAAAGCCGGTGGTTCCGGATGTATACTGCATGTTTACAACATCATCCTTATCAAGGGTGTCCTGTATTTCACGGATTGTGTCCTCCGTAATAAGTGACGAAAGAGACAGGGCATCGTCCCAGAAATAGCAGCCTGACTGCCGCGAGTCGATCATGATAACATTCTTGAGGACAGGAAGACGGGCACTGCAAAGCATACCTGGCTCCGATCCGGCCAGTTCAGGACAGATTTCGTTGATAATCTGCACGTAGTCGGAATCTTTGTAGCCGTCTATCATGACAAGCGTATGCGTGTCTGACTGATGCAGCAGATATTCCGCCTCATGAATCTTATACGATGAGTTAACCGTCACAAGAACAGCGCCCATACGTACGGCACCCCAGAAAGTCAGGAACCACTGAGGATAGTTGGTGGCCCATATGGCAACATGATCGCCTTTTTTGACACCCATGGCAAGGAACATGCGTGCTGTCTTATCAACTTCCTCGAGGAATTCTCTGTATGTGCGGGTATAATCGCGTGTTGTATACGCAAAAGCATATTGGTCCGGAAATGTCTCAGCCGTCTTTTGGAGAAGTTGTCCGAACGTCAGATCGATAAGAATATCTTTTTCAAAAACACGCCTGCCGTCTTCGGGACGAACGAATATTTCGTGCACAGGCCGCGCAGCTTCTGTTCTTTTCTCCGACGATTCGATCAAAGGATTCATCTCAATCGTCGATGCTGCAGGAATAGCGCAGATTGAAGCTTGTTCCCACATGCGTATATATGTTACAAACTGCGGGAATACGACGGCTGCATCTTCGAGTTCGCAGGACCACCGTTTAACCCATTCAAGTGAGACAAATCCGTCAAATTCTTTTTCTTTAAGAAGTTCAAAAACCGCTGTCAAGGGAAGATCTCCGCTTCCTAGCATACGGTATTTTGCCTTTCCGGACGCATCCATAATCGAGTCTTTCAAGTGGACATAACGGATCTGTCCGTCAAGATTATCCCACGTCTCGGCAGGTGTTTCGTGGAAATACCGATACGGGTGATGTACATCCCACAGCGCTGCAACAAAAGGGCTTGCTACCTGATCCAGAAGTTTTCTGAGACGCTTCGTGTCGGCATATACGCCGTTGGTCTCAACGAGAAGTGTGACATTATTCCTGCCGGCGTCAACGGCAAGCTTTGTCAGAAGTGCGGCAACGGCATCGTCATCCACTTCACCGGAAGGCGCCGGATGTGCATCACCGAGCACTCGTACAAAAGGTGCTCCCACCTTCGCTGCAAGTGCGATATATTCATTGATTTCCGCGTCGGCAATAGCGGACCCTTCCGGTGATGCAAGTACGCAATTGGAAGAGAAGCACGAAATATTCAGTTGGAGACGCGCAAGCACTTGGGCTGTCCGGTCAATTTCACCCGGCAGAAAAGGCTTGGCACGGGCTGCCATGATCTCTTCTCCGAGACCCCGGATCTCAATACCTGAATAGCCAAGATCATACGCCATCGTATAAATTTCTGTCCATGTCCATTCCGGACATCCAAGAGTAGAAAAAGCAAGCTTCATTGTCATAAAGGATACCCTCCGAAATTAGCTTTGATTTTGCCGGTAAAAATAGTATATATAATGGCATAATATAATAAATCAGCCTTCAAATCAAACCATTTTTAGTTGCTTTTCCTGGTCTAAAACGCACGAAAAAGTAATATCCCATGCATGATACATTATTTTTACGAAAAAATGACGTATTTCGACCGCGGGACTTTACAGCCGCCTTCCTTTTGTCTTATTGAAATCATGCCGCTCGGCGGGTTCTTCTCTCATCCATAAACAGCATGCAAAATGATACTGCCAATATCAGGACTGCTGCCCAGACCGACCTTTCACTGAAGTGTGCAGTTAGAATTCCTCCGAGTACGGCCCCGCACAGGAACGCCAGAATAATAGTAAAAAACCGGCCCGACTGTCTTGCTGCCGTACGATCATGATTTACAACAGATTCAAACAGAGCCTTTGATGCGGTGCGCAGGTTCCCTGTGCACATCGTTGAACTGTACGGAGAGTCGATCAGCGTCCGGAAGGAAGAAACCTGTACCGAAGCAATAAACGAAATCGTAACGGTCACGAATAGGTCGGGAATACCAGCCGGAACAAAACCGACAATAATCAGGACGAGCATTTCAAGGAGAATAACCCCTTGCGCCCAGTTGGGAATGAGACCCTTTGAAGCAGATTTTTTGATGGATTCGGCAATGACAACGCCCAATATAAAAGCAATGATAGGAGGAACAACAAGCAGCGCATGCATCCAGCGTCCCTGTGCGGCATAAATACCGAGGAGAACAATATTTCCAGTCTGTGCATTGGCAAATACTTCCCCGCGCCCGATATACGTATATGCATCAAGGAATCCTCCCACCATTGCCAGCAGAAGGCCCAGTCTCAACGATTCCTCAGTATTCGGGTAGAACTTGATTTTGCCCATAATATCCGGCCCTTTCACATGATACAGTTTGCAATGAGCACATCCAAATTCTACGCTGCCGATGCCTGTACGGGCTGTGGGCTGTGCGAACGCATCTGCCCGGCTGCAACAATAAAGGCAAGCGGAAAACCGGTCTGGGGCAAATCATGTACAGAGTGTCTGGGCTGCCTCAGCCGCTGTCCGGTCGGCGCCATACAATATGGACGGGGAACCCTAAACAAAGGGCGCTGCGTTCACCCTGTCCTCATGAAGAAAGCAAATTGATCGGCTTATCCCGCATGATTAAAATGGGCCCTATCTTCCGAACAAACCCTTCTTTTCTTGAATTGAGGTCACGGTATACCCCGCCTCTTCGACCGTTTTTGTAAGAATTTCATCCGTTACGGAGCTGTCGGCATCGACTGCTGCGATATTTTTCTTCAGATCAACACTGGCCTTCACCCCGGGAATGGAGTTGAGGGCCTTTTCTACGCGAGCCTGACAGTGACCGCAGGTCATACCGGTGACAGCAATTATTTTTTTCATATATTTTCTCCTCAAAATTATTCTCTTAGTGTCCTTTGTTTTCTTTACACAAATGACATTGTATCCATTTTGGATATGATGTCATTCTGCGTTCATATGCGAGTTCTGTCAAGAAAAATGCTCCTGCCTGCAAATAGTTGGTTGGATACCGTTTCAACTATTTTTGTATTTGGTTACAGATCGCTGCCTCAAGCTTTTGCAGGTACTGAGATTATTTAGTATTCTTCGAAATTTATTTGATTGTAAGTAAATAGTAGCCTTCTCCTATATCTTGAACATCGAACCGGCTACTAATAATCCGTTCTGTTTCCTGATTATATTTGGAAAGCAATCCAAACATATATGTATCTATTATCAGATCTTCCCGGGTTGTATTAAGCCACTGTAATGCTTTGTCATAATCCTCGCGCCTTAACCAATCCGCACACGAGGTTAAATCAGTTCGGTTTTCCATTTTCAGCAAGGTGTAGTAATAATCTTGTTGGGCAATCAGCAGATTAACTGTAGTGTCATTTCCGATTGTCTTCTTTATCAGCGTAATTACATCTTTAACCTTGTTTGAAAAATCAGATGAACTTCCGTGTTGCATAATGCTAAACCCCGAATCATACAGGGCTGTATATGGAACTGCGAGCATAAACGACACCAGGAGAAAAAGAAGCAGAACATATTTAGTAATATTCGTCCAACAAACGACTTTCCCTAATTTGCTCTCGGGCTTGTTCTCGGGCTTGTTCTCGGGCTTGTTCTCGGATTTGCTGTTGATTTTTCTCTCTGCTTCATTTTTGAATTTGCTTTTTGATGCCATTACGCTGTTGTAATAATCCTCCAGCAGCATCACGGCAATTACAGCTCCGGGCCAAATGACAGACAGAAAAACATTATCATGGCTTCGTCCCTGATAGTATGAAAACACACCCACCCCAATAACGGAAATGAAAAAATACAATGAAGATCGGCTGCGTATATAAATCATTTTGTCACTAACAAGAAACTTCATGTTTGGAAGCGAAATGATCAATCCTATTGCATAAAGAATAACAAGAATCACCCATGGATGAGATTCGAGCATCGGAATCATATTAAAGCCGTTGCTATAGAAAAATTTTTGTGCAAAAAAGCATTGTGTGACGCTTATCCTCATCCCGGACTTTTCAAAGGCTATTAGGGCAATAATTCCGTAGGAAGCTGCCGCAGTTAAAATGGTAAATGCAATAGTAATCAGCGCTTTTTTGTACAGCATCCAACTTTTCAAAGAGTAGTCGAGAGCCACAGTATAAAGCAGCAGCAGACACCAGGCTATTGTTACGACAACCCCTGTGTCCAAATTCCAGATGAGGGACAGGCATGCTGTGATGAACCCAATACAAATCAAAATATTTTTTTGAATATGATTCTTCGCATGCACGAAAAGAGAGCCAACCAAAAGAATCAGAGCAGGAAAAACAATCCGGTGGGGTTGATAAGCATAATAGAAATCTCCAAGTGATAAAGGGGAAATAATGATAAAAAATTCGATCGCAAAATAGCCAATTAATGCTATAACTTTATTCTTTATATTTATCCAGACAACTGCTAAAAGCGACAGCAATGTTATGAGAACAAGAACGGCTGTTATAACGTTGAATTTCTGAATTGATATTGAACCTGTCAGCTTCAATATCGGAGCTAGAATATATGGATAGAACCCATAAACATTGTTAAAATCAACCATCAGGACCTTCCCGTAAAATACTTCAAATACCGGATAATAGTAAACATCAAAGTTATACAGTGTTTGCTCATTCAACGTTGGTGTCCCTGTGAGATAGAGATTAAAGATATAAAACACGGAGAGCACGCAAGCCGCCAAGCAAATGAATTCTATTATCTTGCGCATATTTTGATATTTCTGTTGCGGAATCCACAATATTGCAAAAAGAAATATCGAACAAATCACCGCAGGCAGAGGAGCCTTGTAAAACAGACTGTTTTGAAATATGTATTGATTAGCTGCATTCTCAATGAAAAAAACAAAAATTTCAAAAAATAAAACTACAGGGAAAATATACCCGGCAAAAAGGATGAGAGATCGTTGGATCTTCACTTTACTCACAAACCAATAGAAGCTAACAAAGAACACGGGGAACAGAACTGTTGTCATAATAAATCTGGCTCGTTCAGGCGCCTCCGGCCAGAACGAGTCAAAAAAAACATAATATATGGCTTTGATTTTTCCCATGTCTATATCATTCGGTAGATATTTTAAGAAGTACCCAATTACGAAAAGACAGATTAATGTGATAATTACTGAAATGACACTATTAAAAAAGCATCTCGCCCATAACAACTGACCCTCTTCAGAATGGTTTTGTAAACCAGAACACAAATCCGCCGATTGCTTTTCCGATATCTTCTTCAAAATCAATCTCCATTTCTTTGATTACAAGTATAAATCCATCAGTATTTCATCATAATAAGTCCCGTCAACGTTGAAATAATCCTTATGAATGCCAACTTTTTCAAAACCGAACTTCTCATAAAGCTTTATCGCATTACTGTTGCCGTCGCGCACGCCCAGACTTATATTCTTCGTTGTACCAGTCAGCTTCGCATGGTTGATCAGTTCTCCCATGAGAGCGGTTCCGACACCTTTTCTCCAGTACTCTTTCCTGACCGAAATCGCTACTTCTCTGTTATGGATGATTCTTTTCCTGCTGTTGCCATACAGCTATGCGGCGCTGATAATCCGGCCATTTATTACCCCGACAATCATAAACATATGCGGATCACTGTTAGTCTTTTCTATCAACTCTATTTCCTGCTCCACCGTGAGATCGAATTCATTTTTTCCGCGCAGAAGATTATCACTTTCTCCGCCAATCTCATTCAAGTATTCAATCATCTCTACTGCATCTTCTGCAGTCAGTTTTCTTATGACGAGGCGATGGCCGTCAGCCAGGGTCATTTCATTTATTATCTTTGCTTCTGCGTCCATAATATCTCCTTGTCAGCATCTGTCTGAACTCACTTATATAGCGTTTTTCCCTCATTGCAAAATAATAACCCAATATTCGCTCAATTTCAAGCCATTTTTGCTCCCCCCACCCGGGAAAATGACCCTTATCGAGGTCAGGTATCCGCCAAAAAAGAGCCTGCTGCAAGTGTTGGACAACAACTTGCAGCAGGCTTCTCTTATGTGTTTATGTTCAGATAATCCTCAGTGTACGGATTATTTCTTCGGTGCGGCGGGTGCGGCGGGTGCAGCCGGTGCTGCCGGTGCTGCCGGTGCTGAGGGTGCGACAGGTGCGGCGGGTGCGGCCGGAACTGCTTTTGGAGTGGCTGCGATCTGTGCAGCTGCAGCTTCTTTAGCTGCGGCGGCTTTCGCAATGTCGGCAACAGAGACTCCCAGTTTGTCCAGCGTGATGAACTTCAAAAGTGCATCAAGAACTGTACCGGTCCCTCCGCTGCCATCTTCACCGGAGCCACCCATGTTAACAACAGTCTTAGGAACAATGTCGACCTTCGTATTTTTGATGGCATCGGACAGCTTGTCCGTGACTTCCTGAATAATACGGAATTCAGCACCGCCGTACGCTTTAACCTGCGCATCAATGGCCTGTGCTTTTGCCAGACCGATATTGGATTCCTTGGAAGCTTCCGCTTCACCTTCCAGACGAATACGGGTATTGTTAGCCTTAGCCAGAGCAACGATCTGATTAGCTTCCTGTTCTGCCTTGCTTGCAAGGGCAGCTCCGGCGTTGCCTTCGATCTCGATCTGAATCTTGGATTTAGTCAGGAAGCCCTGCTGCGCAGCGGTTGCCTCAGCTTCACGAAGTGATTTCTCACTCTCCGCGGCTGACTGCTGTTTACCATAGGTAACCTTCTTCTCTTCTGCAATCTGTCTGTCACGAAGCTGCGTAAGTATGTTCTCAATCTGAACATCACCGACCGCTGCCTTTGGTGTTCCGATCAGTACTTCTTCAAGCTGCAGATTGTATTTGTTGAACTTGTCACGCATCTCAAGTACAGCTCTCTCACGGATTGCACTGCGCTCCTGAATCAACTCAATGATCGTCTTTGTCTGTGCAACATCCTTGAAATAGGCGCTGACAAGAGGGTCAAGGGACTGATTGACCAGCATGTTTATATCTCCGAAACGCTGAATGACCCAGGGTGCCTGCTTGTAGTCAATATGCATTACAACGGATAAAGGCAGCGCCGGCTCGAAAGCATCGCGGGTGATGATATCGACTTCGGTAAGATTCTCATCATATTTATGGTCGCCCATCTCGGACTTGTTCCACTTCAATATAATATTGGTGGTGGGAACGAGAACAACTTTACCGGCATCGGTATTGAATGCATATTTGCCGGGCATAAGCGGCTTCTCGAGAACACCCTTGCATCCGTTGGCCACGAGCTCTCCGTGATGGTAATCTGCGCCCGTGGTATCAACGCCTTCTTTGCCGAAGAATGAAACTACGACGCCGACAAATCCAATGGGAACAACGGTCTTCGGACGGAATTCAACGGTGGCAAAAAGACGGTTAATGTAGTATGTACCGTCGATAAGTACCTGAATCTGTTTACCGCGGCGGCCTTCGGCAGCCAGGAACGCTTCAGGATCCTGAAAGCTTGCATGTGCCTCGCCGACATACGGAGCGATGATCTCGCCTTCCGGGAGGGAAAGTCCGTCATGTACGGTGACAATACCCATCATATCTGCAGTCTGACTCGATGTGCCCATGATAATAACCGGGCTGAATCCGTTACGGGCAAGAAGTGTCTGCTGCATGCTCGCAAGTTCCGTGCGCTCCTGCTTCGAGCCTGTGAAAATAGCCTTGATATCACCGGAAGTAATAACGATGAACTGAGCGAGGTTAATTGCATAGGTACCTTCTCTGATGATCCCTCTCTGCGGACCTCTCTGGCCTCCGTTTTTGAGGAACCCCATGATATCCTGGAAATTATTGGCTTCGGGAATAATTTTTCCGAGCGTCTGTCTCGGCTCGAGCGGCTTACCGTCACGAGCGAAAATATACGCAATCTGTCCCTGCGGAATCGTGATAAGCGGATATCTGTGAATCCTGTACATCAGTGACGACTTAAAGTGAATGCCTCCGCGCAGAAGATTGGGTGAGTAACCCGCTTCCCCGTTCAGAGCGATAATCGAATCTTTAAGCGATCCCCTGAAGCTCCACCATTTTTCTATAACGGCAACTTCATTGGAATTAATCACACGCAGTCCAAAAATCTTAAAAATCAATAGATAAAGAAACAGAATACCTAAAACAATAACAATAACCCATTGAATCGGATCCATAATTGCTTCTCCTTCTTTTATGTCTTACTTTGTTTTTGTACGACATTACACAAGTAATATTTTAAGGCTAAACGTTTTCATTGTACATTGAATTATTCATCTTTTCGAAAATTTAATTATATCAATAGTTGGTAATAATCACTCGGTATATGCTGACAAGATCTTCATAGGAAAGACGCG
>Ga0209540_10001099_pt1 | contig 21528 bp, 19 predicted proteins | sample BarGraIncu01121A_FD_184501 | JGI IMG/M metagenome (GOLD analysis project Ga0209540, IMG submission 184501) | Arctic peat soil microbial communities from Barrow, Alaska - Barrow Graham LP Incubations 011-21A (SPAdes) (version 2) | ecosystem: Environmental > Terrestrial > Soil > Wetlands > Peat... | reverse complement strand
AGATAAAGGGAAGCGCACTCGAACGCGGTATTGAACTTTACCAGACCGGGATTAACAAATTCCTCGGGAACTCAATAATAAAGCGGCTCGAGAAAACTGATTTCCGGACAAACAAGGAATTAAGACAGCAACTTACCGCTGTTAATCCAACCGGAAGGGGAGAATGGGTCGATCTTGCCGGCCTGCTTGCCCCGATGGAGGCAGTTGATGCTCTTCTTGATAAAATTGAATCGGGGAAAATCGAATCACCTGATGCGCTTGAAAATGCATTTATAGAAATGCATGGTTCCTATTATGATTATGAGTGGACCTGGGCCTGCGATAGAATTGAAAAGGAAGAGTCTAAAAAGATATCAGACTTTACATCTGAGGATGTGATCAGGATCGTCGGGAAATGGAAGAAGAGCGTGGTTAATCTGGATAACCTTCTCTATGAGGATGCACGGAAGGAATTTACCCTTTCCTCGATGACTGGATTCGGAATTGATGGCAGCGATGAGATCAAAAAGCTTGATTTTGAACAGGTGAGGGGAGAGTTTGAATCAAATAGCGTGGTTGCTGCAATCCGCGATCATATAAAACAGAAAACGGCTCTCGGTGATGAGCTTATAGGCAGGATGAAAATGATAAAGAAGTAGATTCCTATCTGCCTGAATACATTGAATCATAGTATTTTTCGTAATCGCCCGAAATAACATTGTCGAGCCATTTCTGGTTTGACAGGTACCAGTCAACGGTTTTTTCAAGACCCTCTTCAAACTTCGGGATCGGCGACCAGTTCATTTCCTTCTGTAGTTTTGAGGAGTCAATGGCATACCTGAGGTCATGACCCGGCCTGTCCTTCACAAATGTTATAAGCTTTTCTGATGTGCCTGCAGTACGGGTGAGCTTTTTGTCCATAATCCTGCAAAGCATCTTTATGAGATCAATATTCTTCCATTCATTATTTCCGCCGATATTGTATGTCTCACCCGGCTTGCCATTATGAAAAATAAGGTCTATGGCCGATACATGATCTTCGACATAAAGCCAGTCGCGGATGTTTTCTCCCTTGCCATATACAGGTACTGCCTTGTTATTCTTTATATTATTTATTGCCAGCGGTATAAGCTTTTCAGGGAACTGGTTGGGTCCGTAATTATTTGAGCAGTTGGAGATGACGACCGGTAATCCAAATGTATGGTTATATGCCCTTACAAGGTGATCGGAGCTTGCTTTTGAAGCTGAGTAGGGACTTTTTGGATCGTAAGCAGTCTCCTCAGTGAACATGCCTTCGCTACCGAGCGAACCGTAAACCTCATCGGTGGAAATATGATAGAAAAGCTTCCCGATGAAATCCTTCTGCCAGGATGCAAGTGCTCCGTTTAAAAGGTTAACAGTGCCTACAATATTTGTAAATACGAACTCATCAGGACCGGTTATTGACCTGTCGACATGCGATTCTGCAGCAAGATGTATTACCCCGTCAAAGTTGTATTTCCTGAAGAGCCCAAGAACTGCCTCTTTATTTACAATATCGATCTTTTCGAAAGAGTAATTCTTTTTGGAATCAATGTCGCTAAGATTCTCAAGATTCCCTGCATATGTGAGCTTGTCGGCATTTATCACAAGGTAAGAGGGGTACCTGGTAACGAATCTCCTGACTACATGCGAACCTATAAAACCGGCTCCCCCTGTTATAAGAATTGTCTTTTCCCAGTTCATATTGATTAATTTTTCTTCCTGACGGCTTTCTCCCATTCCCAGGCCGTTTTCATTGCTTCATCCAGTGAACTCAAAGTCTTCCAGCCCAATTCCCTGTTTGCAAATGAGGGATCGGCCCATATCTTCTCAATGTCGCCCGCTCTTCTGCCGGTGATTTTGTATTTCAGCTTAATTCCCGAAACCCGTTCAAATGATTTAATAGCTTCAAGTACCGACACGCCTTTCCCTGTGCCAAGGTTAAACACCTCATAATCATGCTTGTTTTTATTTTCCAGCATCCTCTTTACTGCAATGACATGAGCCTTTGCAAGGTCAACAACATGAAGATAATCGCGGATGCATGAACCATCGGGTGTGTTGTAATCATCGCCGAAGATTTTCAGTTCATCCCTCAGTCCCAGTGCTGTCTGGGTAATAAATGGAACAAGGTTTTCCGGGACACCCCTTGGCAGCTCACCTATGAGCGCTGATTTATGCGCACCTATCGGATTGAAATATCTTAAAGAGATTGCCTTTATGTTTTTGTTTGCAGCTACCGTATCCCTGATGACCTCTTCTCCTATCTGCTTTGTATTTCCATAAGGTGATATTGCAGGCTGAATCGGAGCGTCTTCGGTTACAGGCAGTTTTTCAGGTTGTCCATATACAGTGCATGAAGATGAAAATACGATTGCGGGAACAGCGTAATCCTTCATACCCTCAAGTATGTTTATCAGGGAGACCAGGTTATTCCTGTAATATTCGAGCGGTTTGCTCACTGATTCTCCAACTGCTTTATATGCTGCAAAATGGATGATTGCTGAGACATCCTTATTTCTTTGGAAGAAGTCATTGAGCTTTTCCCTGTCACAAATATCGAATACTTCAAGACACGGTTTTGTCCCGGTTATCTTTCCGATCCTGTCGGCAACCTCTGCCTCGGAGTTGTAAAGGTTATCGATAAGGATAACTTCGAATCCATCCTCAATAAGCTCGACTGCCGTATGAGATCCTATATATCCGGTTCCGCCTGTAACTACGATCTTTTTTTTCATCAGAGGCTCCAATAGGTATGTTTACTTATCCGTCCCCGAAGTATCCCCTTAACATCTACAATTATTCCGTCGTTGTTCAGGAGGGGAGTAAACCATTTTTCATTCAGTGAGAGATACTCCTTATGGCTGACTGCCAGAATAATGGCATCATATTTCCCTGACGGTTCATTTTTCATTTCCAGCTTGTACTCTTCCCTGACTTCATCGTGGCTGGCTGCCGGGTCAATTACATCGACAGTTACTCCGAAATCGTCCAGTTCAGAAATTATATCTACAACTTTTGAGTTACGGATATCCGTTACATCCTCCTTAAAGGTGATGCCGAGTATAAGGACTCTTGAATTATTCGGATTCTTTCCTGCGGCAATGATTTTTTTAACGGTCTGCTTCCCTATGTATCTGCCCATGCTGTCGTTAACGAAACGGCCTGAATCGATCATCTGGGGATGATATCCGAGAGCTTTTGCCTTATATGAAAGATAGTAGGGATCAACACCGATGCAATGGCCTCCCACAAGCCCGGGATAGAATTTAAGGAAATTCCATTTTGTCCCTGCAGCTTCAAGAACCTCGAAAGTATTGACTCCAAGACGATTAAAAATGAGAGAAAGCTCGTTCATGAATGCGATGTTGATATCGCGTTGGGTGTTCTCAATGATCTTGGCTGCTTCTGCCACTTTAATTGAGCTTGCCCTGAATACACCGGCCTTTATTATGAGCTCGTATGTCTTTGCAATGTTTTCGGCAGCCTCAGGGTCACAGCCGCTTGTTACTTTTATAATTTTTGTAAGGGTATGGCTATGGTCGCCGGGATTTATCCTTTCGGGCGAAAAGCCAACCTTGAAGTCTTTTCCCGCCTTCATTTTTGAAAATTTTTCCAGGACAGGGATGCAATCCTCTTCTGTACAGCCAGGGTAAACTGTTGATTCGTATACCACGTAATCGCCTTTTTTCAGTATTCTTCCAACCGTCTCCGATGCTTTAAGAACCGGGGAAAGGTCGGGTAGATTATAGATGTTGGTAGGAGTGGGAACGGCAATGATGTGGAAGGAAGCCTTCTTAAGGTCTTTAGGATCGCTTGTAAAAAGAATACTGGCATTTTTAAAAGAAGCGGGATCGAGTTCATTGCTCGGATCAATTCCCTTCTTCATCTTATCGATCCTCCCGGGTTTGATATCAAAGCCAATAACGTCTATCTTTTTGGCGAATTCAAGAGCAATCGGCAGCCCGACATATCCAAGCCCGATTACTGAAAGTTTTGTTTCCTTATTTTTAAGCTTGTTATACATTCTTTAATGTTTTTAAGATGGGATGATACTCCCCGGTGAGACCTTCGGGTTTGGAGTTTCGTATAGTATATGCTATTTCCACCGACTGGCGGGCGTCTTTCAGGCCAAACCCTCTTCCTGCAAGAATTTCTTTATATGTCAATGTATGGAGATCAGCAAAGCCATCGCTATATTCAATTTCCCCGCCATCGACAACTATTGACCTGTATGTTCTCTGGCCCTTATTGATTGCAGCCGGAGGAAGGTCACCGGAATCAAGGCTGAGAAACCATCTTACCCTGGCATTCTCAAGTTCAAGATAGCCGGCAGCCTTGTTCGGAAGTGACAGGTGAACGACATTCTTTTTTACACTTCCGAAGATCCAGCTCAGCATATCGAAGAAATGGATCCCGATATTGGTGGCTACTCCTCCTGATTTCTGTACGTCTCCTTTCCACGAGATATAATACCAGTTTCCGCGGCTGGTAATATAGGTCAGGTCAATGTCGTAGATCTTATTCTTGGGTCCGCTCCTGATCTTCTCCTTCAGCTCAATGATCCTTGGATGAAGGCGCGACTGAAGAACAGTGTAAATATTGCGTCCCGTTTCATTTTCTATCTCCTGGAGTGCATCTACGTTCCACGGATTCAGGACAATCGGTTTTTCACAGATCGCATCAGCTCCATGGCGAAGGGCAAACCGTATATGTGAATCGTGAAGATAATTAGGCGAGCAAATGCTTACGAAATCAATTTTTGTTCCTGTTCGTTTAAGCTTGTCGAAATGCCTGTCGAATCTTTCAAATTCAACAAAGAAATCGCTCTTCGGAAAATAACTGTCAAGGATTCCGACACTGTCGAACTTGTCGAGACTGGCAAGCAGGTTATTTCCGGTATCTTTTATTGCCTTCAGATGACGAACCGCAATATATCCTGCCACACCAATCAAACCGAAATTTTTTGGGGAGCTCTCCATGGACTCTGGTTTTTGAATTGATAAATCTACTAAATTATTTTAGAAACGATTCCCTTATCAAGCCTGTATCTATCTTTGCTTTCGGGACATACGGCATACCCCTTCTTGTCGAAGCTGAGCTTATGGCCATACTCGCTCATCCAGCCTGTTTGCCGTGCCGGGTTGCCCATCACCAGGGCATACGGTTTTACATCTTTTGTAACAACTGCACCTGCCCCGACAAAAGCATATCTCCCGATAATGATCCCGCATATGATGGTGGAATTTGCTCCTATTGTCGCACCTTTTTCCACAATGGTCTCCAGATAGCAGTCCTTCCTGATAATCTCGCTGCGGGGATTGATGATATTTGTAAAGACCATAGATGGTCCGAGAAATACGTCATCATCGCAGATAACTCCGGTATAGACAGAGACATTGTTCTGTACCTTTACATTTCTGCCAAGCTTCACTCCCGGAGATACAACTACATTCTGGCCTATGTTACAGTTCTCTCCGATTTCCGAACCGTTCATGATATGGCTAAAATGCCATATTTTGGTTCCCTTTCCAATATTGCAGCCCTCGTCAATGACTGCTGTTTCATGTGCAAAATATTCTTTTACCATGATCATTATTTTTCAAAGAATTTCAAGATATTCATTGCTATATAATCCAGCTGTTCCTGTTCAATGTCGGGATGCATGGGAAGGGAAAGCACCTCCCTGCACAATTCTGAAGTGACAGGAAAATCACTTTCCTTATATCCGAGGAACCGGTATGCGTCCTGCATATGGAGAGGCCCCGGGTAATAGATCATTGATGGTATGCCTGCAGCGGCAAGAAAATCACGCAGGGCATTCCTTTTGCCGTTTTTTACCCTAATGGTGTACTGGTGAAAAATATGGGAGGAATAAGAAACCCTTTCAGGAACAACTATTTGGTTACAGCCTGAAAATGACTTGTCATAAAAGTCAGCAGCAGCCCTCCTGGCCTCATTGAAACGGTCAAGATATTTAAGCTTCACGCTCAGGATTGCAGCCTGGATGGTATCCAGCCTTGAATTAATACCGATATCGCTGTAATGATACCTTTCTTTCATTCCATGGTTGGCTATGCTGCGGAACCTTTTTGCAAGTACATCATCATCTGTAAAAATTGCTCCTCCGTCGCCATAGCAGGCAAGGTTCTTTGAGGGGAAGAAAGATGTTGTTCCGATAGTTCCAATGGTTCCTGCTTTTTTGATTCTTCCGTCAGGGAAAATATACCCGGCGCCGGTAGCCTGGGCTGAATCCTCTATTATATATAGGTTATGCTCTGCGGCAAGCTTCATTATTGCTTCCATGTCGGCGCACTGACCAAACAGATGAACAGGAACAATGGCTTTGGTCCTTGGAGTAATTGTCCTCCTGATTGATTCGGCAGAGATATTGTAAGTATGCGGGTCGGGTTCTGCAAGGACAGGTTTCAATCCGAGCAGGGCAACAACTTCCACAGTGGCAATGAAGGTGAAGTTTGTAGTGATCACTTCATCGCCCGGCTTCATATCAAGGGCCATCATGGCTATCTGAAGGGCGTCGGTTCCGTTTGCACATGAAACGACATTCCTTACACCAAGGTAAGCGCTCAGAGCCTCTTCAAAGTGCCTGACATCAGGCCCCTTGATAAATGCAGTGGAATTGAGCACTGATTTAATAGCAGCGTCAACCTCAGCGCCGATTTTTTCGTACTGGGCCTTCAGGTCGACCATTTGGATCTCTCTCATCCGTGTAGATTAATAGAACTACGAAGATAATGATTTTAGACGAAAATCTGCCTGACATGGGGGAAAGAAGAACAGATTCGCAGCACATTTTCAAATTTTCGGGAGATCGCTTTTATGGCTCCACGGTATTTATTTCCGGTTTAAAGAAATTTGATTATTTTTGTATTGACAGTTTAAAAAAGAGATGGATATTACAGCTTTCATCCGCGAATTATTATTCAGCCACGATTGCGTTATCGTACCGGGGTTCGGAGGATTTATTGGAAATTATACTCCTGCCCGCATTGATAAAAGTACATCCACTTTCCATCCTCCCGTTAAACAGATATCATTCAACCGGAACCTGAATCATAATGACGGCCTCCTGGTTGGAAGAATCTCTGAGTCAGCAAAGATGAATTATGGCGATGCCAGGAATCTTGTTGAGGAATATGTAGCATCTGTAAGGAAAAAACTGGAAAAGGGCGAAAAAGTCGTATTTGACAATATCGGAAGCTTCATAAATAACCAGGAAGGCAACATCCAGTTTGAACCCGACACCAGCGTTAACTATCATCTCGATTCATTCGGGCTTGAATCATTTAATTTCCAACCCCTTGAGAATTATGATGTAAGGCACAGGGTTGCCAGGCATATTGATAAAGATCCTGCCAAACGCTCTTCGATGAGGAAGATACTCTGGAGAGCTGCTATTATCGTACCGCTGATTGCCGTTATTGTCGCTGTTCCTTTTAAGATGAATATCTTTAAATCGAAGGTTGAAGCGACCTCTCTCAACCCTCTTGCTTCCGCTGAATTTGAAAACAATAAATCAGCCGTGGATGAAAAGGCTGCAGCCGCGAAAGATCTATCTAAAACAGTTCCCGCCAGTCCCGAAGTAGTGATTCCTGCCGTCAGCAGCACTGATAGCTATTGCATTATAACCGGCAGCTTCAGGTCAAGGGAGAATGCCGAAACCCAGGTTGAAATGCTCAGGAAAGAAGGATTTACCCCTGAGATCCTGAATGCACCAAATGGTTTCTTCAGGGTCAGCGCGATGAAATGCGTCGACATAAACAAAGCTCTTGGCAGCAAGGACAGCGTCGGGAAGAAATTTCCAGGAAGCTGGGTGAAGAAAATAAATTGAGTTTAACCCTGAACTTTTATATAAGCTGACCTGACGATCAGCTTTTTTATTTTATCATGCTCCCGTTGTTCACCTTATCAGAGGGAGCGACAAGTACAAGCTTACCGTCCTTGTCTTCAGCCATCAGGATCATTCCCTTCGATTCAATGCCTTTGATCTTTCTGGGTTCAAGATTGGCAACGATCGATATCTGTTTGCCGATGATGGTCTGTGGCTCATAGTATTCTGCAATGCCTGAGACTATTGTCCGGACATCAATGCCGGTATCGATCTTCAGCTTTAGAAGCTTGGTTGTCTTGGGTACTTTTTCAGCTTCAAGTATGGTTGCTGTCCTGATATCGATCTTTGAAAAATCGTCAAAAGAGACAGGATCTTTTGAAGGTACTGTTACGGCAGATGCTGCCTCATTTGCTTTCTTTGATGCCATAAGCTTGGCAACCTGCCGGTCTATTTCTTCATCTTCAATTTTATCGAAAAGAAGTTCCGGCTTGTTAACCATGTGGCCTGCGGGAAGGAGATCTGTCTTCCCTGCTTCGATCCACTGTTTTTTACCTGTATTGAGCCAGCCCCTTAGCTTTTCCATTGAGAAGGGAAGGAACGGCTCAAGTATGATTGTAAGGTTAGCAGTGATCTGCAAAGCGATGTTCATTATTGTTTTAACTCTTTCGGGGTCGGTCTTGACAACCTTCCAGGGCTCTGTATCAGCAAGATACTTATTGCCCAGCCTGGCAAGGTTCATTGCCTCCTTAAGGGCTTCCCTGAACCTGAACGATTCTATACTCGTCTCCACATTGGTCCTTATCTGAAGGATCTCCTTCAGCACTGATTCATCATATTTATCAGTAACGCCTCTTGCAGGCACTTTACCTTCATAATAGTTGTTTGTAAGAACGAGGGTCCTGTTCACAAAGTTCCCGAGGATAGCTACGAGCTCGTTATTATTACGAGCCTGGAACTCTTTCCATGTAAAGTCATTATCCTTGGTCTCAGGTGCGCTGGCACATAAGGAATATCTCAGCACATCCTGCTTGCCCGGGAAATCTTCGAGGTACTCATGAAGCCAAACAGCCCAGTTCCTCGATGTCGATATTTTTTCGCCCTCAAGATTCAGGAATTCATTGGCCGGGACATTGTCGGGAAGGATATATGTACCTTCCGCATTCAGCATTGAAGGGAAGATTATACAGTGAAACACAATATTATCCTTGCCGATGAAATGGATCATCCGGGTATCCTTATCCTTCCAGTATTTCTCCCAGTCGGGAGTAAGCTCCTTCGTTGCTGAAATATATCCGATGGGAGCGTCGAACCAAACATATAAAACCTTTCCCTTTGCATTTTTCACAGGTACTGGAACTCCCCAGTCGAGATCACGGCTGACAGCCCTTGGCTGCAGACCCTGGTCGAGCCACGATTTGCACTGACCGTAAACATTGGTTTTCCATTCTTTATGATCTTCGAGGATCCATTTTCTCAGCCATGGTTCATATTTGTCAAGAGGGAGGTACCAGTGAAGCGTTTCGCGCAGCACGGGCTTGCTTCCGCTTATGGTTGAATGTGGATTGATAAGATCCGAGGGGCTGAGTGATGTGCCACATTTTTCGCACTGGTCGCCGTACGCATTTTCATTCCCGCAATGAGGGCATGTACCCATAATATATCTGTCGGCAAGAAAGCATTGGGCCTCTTCATCATAATATTGTTCCGAACTCTTCTCCGTGAATTCTCCTTTTTCATAGAGCTTCAGGAAGAACTCGGATGCCGTTTCGTAATGGATTTTATTGGAAGTCCTTGAATATATGTCAAATGCTATTCCAAAATCGCTGAAGGCTTTTTTATTGATTGCATGATACCTGTCAACAATTTCCTGGGGCGAAACACCTTCTTTACGGGCTTTTAACGTTATGGGAACACCATGCTCGTCAGAGCCACAGACTGAAATGACATCTTCACCCTTCATCCTCAGGTACCTGGTATAAATGTCGGAGGGCACATACACGCCTGCAAGATGTCCGATATGCAGCGGTCCGTTTGCATAAGGCAGGGCAGAGGTCACCAGGTATCTTTTAAATTTCTTCATGATATTGATAATGAACGGATAAGAATTTGTAAAACGTCCAAAGATAATAAAAAAAGGTATAATGGTGTAAAGGTACAACAGTACAATGGTACAGAGGTGCAACGGCAGATTAAGGGGGTTTGTATAATGAAACAATTACCGTTACTTTTACAATAAGATATTCAATATGCCTCTTAAAAAGATACAGCCGCCGTTTCTTATGCAGGGTGATGAAGTTGCAATTATCTCTCCCTCATTTGCCATCGATGAAATCAAGATCAGCGATGCCGTGAAAGTGCTGGAAGGGTGGGGATTGAAAGTTCATGTAGGCAGAAATGTTTTTAAGAGATCAGGACCATTTGCAGGAACAGATGAGGAAAAATTATCTGATTTCCAGGAGTTTACAGATAACAGGAAGATCAGGGCGGTTATCTGCTCCAGGGGTGGATATGGCATGTTAAGGTTTATCGACAGGATTGATTTTTCAGGTATAAGAAGGAACCCAAAATGGTATGTTGGCTTCAGCGACATAACGGTATTGCACCTCTGGCTCTGTGAAAAATTTAACACTGTTTCAATTCATGGTGAAATGCCCCTGAACTATGCGAATCCTGAAAAATCGGAAGGAACCCTCAAATCGCTGCGCAGCGCTTTGTTTGGAGAGTGGGAGCCTGTCGAATGGGAAGGCAGATTCTTAAGGCCTGGACATGTATCCGGAGAGGTTACCGGCGGGAATCTTTCATTGATATGCAGCCTTTCTGGAACACCTGCTGACATTAAGACAAAGGGTAAGATATTATTTATCGAAGAGGTGGGAGAGTACCTGTATCATCTCGACAGGATGCTTACATCTCTAAAGATGGCAGGGAAGCTCGATGGCCTCGCTGCGCTTGTGGCAGGAGGCTTCAGCAAAATGGAGGAGACAATAAATCCATGGGGCAAAACTCCTGAAGAGATCATATACGATATAGTGTCCGGATTTGATTACCCGGTATTTTTCAATTTCCCGGCAGGTCACGTCGCTGACAACCATGCCTTTTACATGGGACGGAAAGCAGAAATAAAAGTAAAGGGAAATAATGCCCGGCTTTCTTACAGTTGATTTTCAAAATGCTGAAAGCAGCAGGTCAAGATCTTTTGAAAGCACGCCGAATTTCTGCCCCAGGGTTTCATTGGTGAGCATTCCATTATAAAGGTATGCTCCGTCGCGGAGACCGGGATCATTTTTCAGCAGATGGGTAATTCCTCCGGAATCGGCCAGTCTCTGGAGCATCGGAGCGAATATGTTGCTGAATGCAATTGAAGCAGTTCTTGCTACGCGCGAAGGAAGGTTCCAGGCAGAAAAATGTATTACCCCGTGTTTTTCATAAACAGGATCCTTCATTGCCCTGCATTCGGTAGTCTCTATGCAGCCTCCCCGATCGATGCTCAGGTCAATTATGACTGACCCTTTTTTCATCGTGCGCACCATTTCCTCGGTTATATAATACCATGGTTTCAGATCGTCAAGTTCAATTGCCCCGATGACAACATCGGCCGACTTAAGCGCTTTTTTAAGAACCTGGGGATGAAAGACCGAGGTCTGAAGCCTCTGGCCTGCCATAGATTCAAATTTCCGGAGACGCTGGAGCGAGCTGTCGAATATCTTAACCTGCGAGCCGAGTCCGAGAGCTGCTTTAGCTGCATATTCGCCTGCAGTATTTGCGCCAAGGATCATGACTTCAGTAGGAGTAACCCCGGTTATTCCTCCGAGCATGACTCCTTTTCCGCCATGGTGGTTGCTCAGGTAATCGGATGCCAGCAGAATTGATGTTATTCCGCTTATTTCGCTCATCGATTCGACAACGGGAAGTACATTGTTATTATCGCGGATCTTCTCAAAGGCAATGGCAGTCACTTTCTTCCTGATGAGCCTCGAAAGCGTCTCTTCACTCAGCTTAAGAACATTCAGATATGAAAACACTACCTGGTTTCCCTTCAGGTAATCGGTATCCTTTTCTGTAAACGGGGCAACCTTAATGATTACATCCGATCCGTAAACCCTTGCCGGGGAATCGGTAATTATAGCGCCATTTTCACTATAGTCCTTGTCGGTATAATTTGCGCCAAGCCCGGCCCCCTTCTGAAGGATCACCTCATTATCGGATTCAACAAGCAGGTTGACAGATTCAGGAGTCAGTGCAACTCTTTTTTCGTCATCGCTCGCATCGGAAGGTATTCCGATAGAAATCCTTCTGAACCTTACAGCAGTTTCAAGATGCTCTTCCTTTGGCATATATGCGCTATTGCCAAATTGTATTTTTCCGCCTTTGCCCTTATCGTTCATCACGGGGATAGTGTTATTTCACCAAAGATAAAAAAATTGAAGTACAGGTGCAAAATAAGATTGATCAGGAAACAGAAAGTATACGCTCTTCATTTTCTTCCACCGAAATTCTGACTCTTACAGTTTCTTCAGGAAGGATATCTTCAACAAGCTCGGGCCATTCCATGAAACAATATTTTTCTCCTGTCAGATACTCTTCTATGCCGAAATCGAAAACCTCATCATGTTTCTTTATCCGGTAAAAGTCAATGTGATACATCGATTCCCCGCTGGTTGTTCTGTATTCATTTACGAGTGTGAATGTTGGGCTGCTGACAAGGTCTGTGGCACCGAGATATTCACAAAGAGCTTTAATGAAAGTAGTTTTACCGGCTCCCATGGCGCCGTAAAATGCATATATCTTTTTCCCCCTTGTCTGATCAAGAAGCTTTCTGACGGCGGAGCGAAGCTCTCTTTTAGTCTTTATCACTATTTTCATCAGATCCCGGAATTATTATGAAACAGGTTCAAGGGTAGCAACAGGCAGTAGCATCTCCTGAAGAGATATCCCTCCATGCTGGTATGTATTCCTGTAATAACCTGCATAGTGGTTGAAATTATTAGGATAGATAAGAAAATCCTTATTTGTTGCGAAGATATACTTCGTAGTGATGTTTGTTTTGGGAAGGAGAGCTTTTGCGGGACTTGTAATTTCAAAAACCTTTTCAGGATCATAATCAAGGTTCCGGCCTGATTTATAACGGAGATTTGATGAAGTTTGTTTATCGCCGATCACTTTCACTGCATTCTGAACCCTAATGGTGCCATGGTCGGTGCTGAAGATAACTCTCACCCGGTGTGAAGACAGGATTTTAAGCATTTCAAAAAGCGAGGAATGAATAAACCATGAGTGGATCAGGCTTCTGTACGCAGATTCATCTTCGGACAGATCTCTTATAAGGTCAATATCAGTTCGAGCATGTGAAAGGATATCCACAAAATTATAAACCAGGATATTAATATCGTTATCAAGCATTTGATTTATGCGCTCATTTGCTTTTTTCCCCTCAGGTCCGCTGCTTATCTTGTAATATGACCATTTGTACTTCAGTCCTTTGCGCGTAAGCTGGTTCCTGAAGAGCTCCTCCTCGAAATTATTCTTTCCTTCCTCTTCGTCATCGTTAATCCAGTATTGCGGCATGGTCCCGGCTATCTGATCCGGCATCATGCCCGCAAAAACGGCATTACGGCTATACTGCGTTGCCGTAGGCAGGATGCTGTAATAAATATCCTCCTCGATTATTCTGAAGAGGCCTGACAGTTCAGATGAAATTAATTTCCAGTGGTCGAACCGCAAATTATCGATCAGAATAAAAAAGAGAGGACGGTTAGCACTGATTTGCGGAAAGATCTTTTTTGTGAATAATGAAGGAGATAGAATGGGTATATCAACGGCTTTTGCATCAAACCAGCCGAGATAATTCCTGCTTATAAATTTCGAAAAGGAATTGTTAGCTTCATTTTCCTGCATTTTAAGTATCTCAACCATCCCCGGGTCAGTAGATTTTTCAAGCTCCGATTCCCAGAAGACTATTTTACGGTAAAGCTCTGACCACTCCCTGCAGCTGTGGGCTGAGGCAATGAGATCTCCAATGTGGTTGAACTCCTGACGGTAATCAGTAGTGGTCTTTTCCGTTACAAGCCTTTTCTGGTCAAGTATCTTTTTTATTGCAAGAAGTATCTGTTTTGGCTTTACAGGCTTAATAAGGTAATCTGCTATTTCAGATCCTATAGCTGTCTCCATCAGCTCTTCCTCCTCGCTTTTTGTTATCATGACAACAGGAATATCGGTCCGGATTTCCCTGATGAGCCTGAGAGTCTCGATGCCGCTGAGCCCCGGCATGTTTTCATCCAGAAAGATCAGGTCGTAGGAGTTCTGCCTGACAAGGTCGATGGTATCATTGCCGTTGGAACAGGTATCTATTTCATATCCCTTATCTTCGAGGAAGATTATGTGAGGCTTCAGAGCTTCAACCTCATCATCAGTCCATAATATTTTTATTTTTCTCATTTCCTTTTCAAAACATCATTTCCGCGCATATTCCCCAGCTATTTTCCAACATCTTTGAGATAGTGCTCCCTGAAAAACAACAGGTACCTGTCAGGATTTTTATCCTTATTGAGCATATCAAGATTACCCCTGGCAATGATAAATGAATACATATTTGATTTGGAGCTGTTCCTTACAAGCTTTTCAATATTGAAAGAATTATAATATCCAATAGCTTCTGCATAATCCCTGAACCCGGAAACCGTTATGGTAATGTATTTATTATCGACAATTATTCCTTCGGTCCTGTAGTTTTTATTCGTGTAGTTATCAATATTGTGGCTGATAACATCAAATGAAGCCAGGTTTATATTGAACCCCGGATCGCTTATAACCAGAATGAAAACCTGGCTGGAAGTGGTGTCCTGCATGTACAATTCGGCTGCTATCTGCTTGTCTTCTTCAACTTTTAGCTCGGGAAGCTTCTGATTAAGATAGGCAATTATCTCGCCTGCTTTTGTGCTTTCACTGCTTTCGGGCCACCCCTTGACAACCCTGGAAAGATCTTCCTTGAAACTCCTTTCATCACTGATTCTTGCAATGCAATAGGCATGGAGCAGCATGAATTTCGGAGCAAGCGGGTCTTGTTTATAGGTTCTCACGGCATCTTCACAAATTGAGATTGCAGAGGCAAAATTCCCTGAAGTATAAGAAGCGTATGCCTGCTCATAGAGAGTTTCAGCCATTTTCATGGCATCAAGTTTTTTCCTGTAATACTCAGGATCGGAAAGGATCTTTGCAAACTCCGTTCCGGGATATTTCGTCAGCAGGCTTTGCCTGAAGGCTTCGGCCCTGGAATTGTTTATATCCTTATTGCATTTATAGAGATTGTAAAGCGTTTCAGGTACCAGATCGCTCGACGGGTATCGTGAAAGAAGCTTTTCAAATGTTTCCGTTGCCTTCAGCGTGTCTGATAATTTTTCAGAATAGGCTTTTCCCGCATTAAAATAGGCATTGGCTATTTTTTCATTTGAAAGTTTAAGCAGTGAATCTGTAAGAGGGAGGTTTTTTAGATAGAATTCAGGACTTTTATAATCGAGTGCAGCCTTCGTAGTGTCTTTCCCTGCCTGAACAGTTGCTTCAGATCCGTTGCTCTCCTGCGATGTATTGATCCTTGCCTTGTTTGCATTCCTCCAGTTATCTTCCAGCTTCCTGTCGCCCCATCTTCTCCTGAATTCAGTCCTTCCGAATGTCAGGGCTGCCTGGTTATAAAAATACCATTTGCCCTCCTGGTCAATGTTATTCTGCGAACGCCTCTCGTTTTCATAATACTGGCCGATATTAGACATATCGGAATAGTTTTTTGTCTTGCCCTCGCTTTCATCCTTGACTATTTTCCCAATAATTGATGAAATGAGGTTGCTTCTTTCATTTTCCGACATTGCAGCCACCTTCTGCAGCGAATCTTCCTTCTGTATTATCTCAAGCTGGGAAACAAGAATATTGAGATTTTGTGATTTTGCTCTTATAAGCTGATAATCCGGATTCTTCTGATCAATAAAGTAGACTGTACTGTCATAATATTTCCCGGCTTTCATAAAGTCGGTTTTATTAAAATAATAATCAGCCAGTGCCAGGAATGTCCTTCCTTTCTGGTTTGAATTACTCGACCGTGACGAAGCGGATTTCTTGAAAAAACCGAGAGCCTCTTTTTCATTTCCCTCTTTCATTGAGAGATTTCCGAGAGCATAATATATCTGGTCAAGAAAATCCTTGTTCTTGGAATCCCGAAGCATTTTTTCAAGAACTTTTCGGATCTCCTTCGGGTTACCGGCATTTACATCAAAGACTCCGGCTATATTTATCTGGGCATTGAATTCCACATCGTATGGCGGGTTCATTTTGGTAACTTCACGATAAAGAACGATAGCCCTCTCTGCATTTCCAGCCCTTTCGTTGAGCTGAGCCAGCAGGTAAGTAAGCCTGTACCTCGCACGCTTTCCTGATACAAGACTGATAGCCTCACTTAAAGGATCGACAGCTTCAGAGTATTTTTTTTGTTTTATGAATAAATCGGCAAGCGTTGAGTAATACATTGATTTTAACGACCTGGATGATTCATTTTTAATATCCATTTCATTAAGTGTACGGAACCCTTCAGAATATTTTCCTGTCTCGTTGTAAACTCTTGAAAGCCAGATTGCAGCTTCCTTTTTGATTTTAGGATCGTTAGCTTCCTTTATGCAAAAATCAAATACGGCAGTGGCTTCATTGTACTCCTGTTTGTAAAAGCGGGCCTTACCAATAAGCAGGTAGCTGTCGTCGACGCATTCATTATATTCTTTCCTGTCAAGAAGCGCCTGATCCTGCGGAGTGATCTTGGACCTGTCCTTTATTTTAGGTTTGGCAGTCATTGATTTTAAAGAGATCAGCTTTGATGCTTTCTGTATGGCCCTTTCCATATCGGACGAACACCTGGAAGGGGAAGCCGGATCGCTGTATTCAAATACCCGAAGCAATTCAGCATAATCTTCGGTATAGCCCTTGTTCACTTTTGCTACTCCGGATTTAAAGCTCTCGTTCCCGTTAAAGTATATGTTGTACCTGGAAGTCATGCTATGGTAAAACCTGCTTGAAGGGGTGTTCTTTTCAACCGAACAATTTGTCGGAAAGAATAACAGGCCCAGAAGCGCCAGATATTTATATGATGCTTTAACTGAAGGCAATAAATAACATTTAATACTATAAACTGACTTAAGGGGTCTATAGTATTTCAAAGGTAAATAAATTTGAGAAGCCGGGCCCTTTCAGACTGAAATTACTCTCTTGATTTCAGGAACCTCTTTCATGATGGCCTGTTCAACACCTGCTTTAAGGGTCTGCATGCTGTACGGACAACCGTGACAGGCACCGGTTAGCTTTACCTTAACAGACATGTCGTCTGCAACTTCAATCAGTTCAATGTCCCCGCCATCAGACTGCAGATAAGGTCTTACCCTTTCAAGCGCTTTTACAACGCGTTCCTTAATGAATTTTGATTCTGCCATATTTTATTTGTTTAATCCTACTTTTATTGTGGGCCTCAGATCCCTGTTCCTGAGGTTTACCTTTTCAATCACAACATCCGCAATCGTCATGAAGGCTTCGCCAGCAGGAGAATTCCCCAGAGCAACCGGTTCTCCCTTGTCGCTGCTTTCGCAGATGCTCTGAATAAGCGGTATCTGTCCAAGAAGCGGAACACCCGCTTTTTCTGCAAGCTTCCTGCCTCCTTCTTTCCCGAATATGAAATATTTATTGTTTGGCAATTCTGCCGGCGTGAACCACGACATGTTCTCAATAAGGCCGAGAACCGGGACATTGATTTTTTCGCTCCTGAACATGGCAATCCCCTTTACTGCATCGGCAAGCGCTACTTCCTGCGGAGTGCTCACGATTATTGCTCCGGTGACGGCTGTTTCCTGAACGAGTGTAAGATGGATATCGCTTGTTCCAGGAGGAAGATCGACAAGCAGGAAATCGAGTTCCCCCCATTCTCCCTGGACCATCAGCTGCTTCAGAAAACTTGAAGCCATAGGTCCTCTCCAGACAACTGCCTCGGCCGGGTCAACAAAAAATCCTGTTGAGAGAACCTTAACGCCATATTTTGTAAGCGGTGCAATTATATCAGTGTCATTCACCCTTTTTACCTCAGGCCTGTATTTTTCGGCGTCGAACATAATCGGAACCGAGGGACCGAACACGTCGGCATCAAGGAGCCCGACCCTGTATTTTTTTCTTGCGAGCGCAATTGCCAGGTTAACGGCTACGGTTGTTTTACCGACACCACCCTTACCGGATGAGATTGCTATGATATTCCGGATCCCGCGCAACGGATCGTCAGGTTTAGCATCGTGTTTCCCTACTATCTCCTTCGGCCTCACGTCGATATTGGTTATTACAACATCCGGCCCCAAAGCTTCTTTAAGCGTTCGTACTATTGTGCTTTTTATTGAAGAGATAAATGGATCATTTGATTTATCAGGGGTTATAGTCAATGATATACCGCTATCATTAAATGAAATTTCCGAAACCATTCCAAGGGAGACAATGTCTGTTCCTTTTTCGGGATGGATCACCTTTTTAAGAGCATTTACAACCTGATCTTTTGTAAACATAGAATTATTTTCCGGGTGTTATTTTTATTTAAATTAATTATAAACAACCTGCAATTTTACCACTTTTTTTTATTCCGGCAAAATGTTCATTTCAGTTCTTTCAGGGGAACCCAGAATTTTTCATCGAAGTCAGTAACCTGATCATCCTCGACGCTAAAGCCTTCATTTTCGAGAAGCTGCTGCATAGTAGTTGAATTGCCGAAATGGCGCTTCCCTGTGAGCAAGCCTTTCCTGTTAACGACCCTGTGGGCCGGGATGAATTCAGGTCTCGAGTGGCATGAGTTGAGTGCCCAGCCTACCCTGCGGGCTGACCGGCCTGAGCCCAGGTATCGGGCAACTGCCCCATATGAAGTTATCCTGCCATACGGGATTAGTTTTGTCACTTCATAAACGCGTGAAAAAAAATCCCTGTTTTCAATTGATTTTTGCCGTGCCATCTTCGATGATCCTGTTTTTATCGAGCCTGAAGGCAAGATAGCATATTTTATGCCGCTCCTTCAGGAAGATGCTTTCATAATATGTCCTGATCGAAAGGATATCGTCACCAGGTTTTTCGCCATACAGATCACCTGTAGCCGTGACAATTTTCAGACCGTTCTTTTCGACAAGCGATTTTGTATAATTGTAAAGGTCCGGATTATCTGTTTTAAGGTGAATTATTCCATTGTTTTTAAGAAAAGTACGGTATTTGTTAAGGAACCACGGACATGTGAGCCTTTTATTCGAATTTCGATTTTCAAGCTGGGGATCAGGAAAGGTCAGCCAGATCTCATCCACTTCATCTTCAGCGAAGAAAGAGTTTATAAATTCGATCCTGGTTCTGAGGAATGCCGTGTTCAGAAGCTTATTATCATCAGCCGTTCTTGCTCCCCGCCACATCCTGGAACCCTTGATGTCAACGCCGACATAATTATTTTTTGGAAAGCTTTCCGCAAGGCCGACTGTGTACTCCCCTTTGCCGCATCCAAGTTCAAGAATAACCGGATTGCCATTTCCGAACATCTCTTTATTCCATTTGCCTTTGATGTGGTGCTCCTTACCCAGAGGTGCTCCTGCTTCGGGTTGGATTACATTTCTGAATGTTCCAAGTTCCGTCCACCTGGCCAGTTTATGCTTTGCCACCTGTCAAGATTTACCTTCCGGTTTTTTCAACCCTTATTCCAATATCATAAACGCCTGTAAGATCTTCAGCACGCATGCCATGCTGAATCTTGAAATGATAAGTGCCTTTAGCAGGGAAGAATACGTTCTGCCTGTAAGGGAGCTTAAGTTCATGGATATCTCCGAAGCCTTTTCCGTACCAGCTTCCCTTTTCATCGGCAAGGTCATACTGAAGCGTGTCAGTGATACTTGTTTTCCCGTTCGGAGAAGTGGCTGTAACAAAGAGCCATATATTGCGAAACGGATACTTTGAACCGGTCCGGATATTGAAAAAAATGTTAGTCCTGGTTGTCGAGTCATTGACAATTATCCTGAAGTCGGGGTTGTCGGAGAGACTCCAGGTTGCATTTGGCATTACTGCAGAATCAGTGAATATGACATTTTTGCTGCGCGTGCAGTTTAATGCAAGAATTGCCAGAACGGAAATAAAAAGGATGCTATTTGTTGTTTTTCTTCTCATTGAACCGCCTGTTTTTCCTTCGGTGTGAATGTTTATGCTGGTTATTGCCTGAGGGAGCAGGATCAAACCTTGTGAGGCTGTTATTCTCCAGAAGATCTTCCGAAACAGGAGCCGTGTCCCATGATTCATCATGTTCCAGAAGCCTGTCTGCCTTGATCCCCTTTTTGTTCATGGCCTGTATTTCCCGTACTCTCTGCACAGGGATCGCAATCATGTTTACCGTTGAGTGCGGGTCAGTGGTATACCAGTAAAGTGCTTTATGTACCTCCATTTTAAGGAAATATGCCGTAGCGTCGGTTGTCTCCAGGGGAATATCTCTGGGAGGAAATGATCTTTGCGCGTCAACGTAGCAATCTACCTCAAAATTGAGGCAGCATTTCAGCTTTCCGCATTGTCCGGCAAGCTTCTGCGGGTTGAGCGAGAGCTCCTGGTATTTTGCATGAGTTGTTGTAACTGAGATGAAGTTAGTGATGTATGTCGAGCAGCAGAGTTCCCTTCCGCACGATCCTATTCCGCCTATTCTGCCTGCCTCCTGGCGTGCGCCGATCTGACGCATCTCTATCCTGACCTTGAATTCATCGGCAAGAACTTTTATCAGCTGCCTGAAATCTACCCTCTCGTCAGCGATATAATAGAAGATGGCTTTTGTTCTATCGCCCTGGTACTCAACATCGCCGATCTTCATGTTCAGCTTCAGCTCTTCGGATATCTTTCTTGACCTGAGCATGGTAGTCGTCTCAAGTTTCTTTGCCTCCTCCCATTTCTGAATATCGACAGCCTTAGCTTTGCGATATACTTTCTTAATGTCATCAGGAGAAGGCTGGGTTTTGAGCTCCCTGAACTGTTCCCTGACAAGGTTTCCAACCATCGAAACCCTTCCGATATCATGACCGGGTGAAGCCTCAACAGCAACAACATCACCGATCTCGAGCCGCAGGCCGTTAACATTCCTGTAAAAGCCCTTTCTGGTGTTTTTAAAGCGGATCTCAACGATATCAAGACCGTCGGCAGCTTCCGGGATGTCGCTAAGCCAGTTGAAAGAATCAAGTTTATTGTACCCGGGCTTATATGTTATATCAGGCATGCGGATATCTTCACCCGTCTGCCCTAGTAATTCTTCATTCTCTGTCATAGAAGTAAATCAGTAACAATTACCGCGTAAAAGTAATGAATAATTGCATCAAATTCAATAATTCCGGTACATTCAGCGGATCAGCTTTGTCACTTTCAGCCCCAGGTCGAGGAAGATGATTTTTGCGTTACCGTTGGCTTCGATATGTGAATATGCAATGTTGAATTCATCGGTAAGCTGGCCGATGTTTTCCTGGTTTATAAATGGATGAAAATTTTTTGAAAAAGAGGCTTCTTCACCGGAAAGGAACACCAGGTCATTTTTAAGCTGGTCGAGTGAAAGCATCAGGTTCTCGCGCAGCAGCCTCAGGGAATATGAGATAAAATTCTTCTGTGCTTCCCTGCCTGTTCCGGCT
>Ga0209540_10001098_pt1 | contig 21564 bp, 21 predicted proteins | sample BarGraIncu01121A_FD_184501 | JGI IMG/M metagenome (GOLD analysis project Ga0209540, IMG submission 184501) | Arctic peat soil microbial communities from Barrow, Alaska - Barrow Graham LP Incubations 011-21A (SPAdes) (version 2) | ecosystem: Environmental > Terrestrial > Soil > Wetlands > Peat... | reverse complement strand
GGCGATGCGCAAGACGGGCGGGATCAACATCGGGAAGTACGGCGCTGTCGAGGTCATCTTCAACCGCGCCGGGACGCTTGCCTACGCGAGCCAGATGGAGACCGCCAAGGTCTTCGAGATCGACACCGTCACCCGGAAGGTGCTCCACTCGTTCAAGACCGAGTCAGCATGGACCAAGGTCATCGCGCTCTCCCCTGACGAGAAGACGCTGTACGCGGCGAACTGGTCGGGCAACGACGTGAGCATCATCGACCTCAAGTCCGGGAGCCTGAAGGAGCGCATCCCTACCGCCAAGACCCCGCGCGGCCTGTGGCCCACGGCCGACGGTCGCTACCTGTATGTCGCCGGCTTCGATGACGGCGACCTGCAGCGCATCGACCTGAAGTCGAGCGACATCAAGACGCTCTTCGTCAGTCACGGCGCGATGCGTCACCTTGTGGCCGACGAGAAGACCGGCAAGCTCTACGCCTCGGACATGGCCAAGGACGTCGTGTGGGTCTGCGACATGAAGACCCTGAAGGTGACGAAGTTCTGCGCCACAGACGAGAAGCCCAACACCATCGAGCTCTCGCCCGACGGCAAGATCCTGTTCATCTCCAACCGCGGCGAGAACAACCCGAAGTCCTACTACATCCCCGGCTACGAGTGGGGCACAATCCTGCTGATGTCGACCGCCACCGGCAAGCCGCTCGATGCGATCGTCGGCGGCAACCAGTGCACCGCCCTCGACGTCTCGGCCGATGGCCACGCCCTGGTCTTCTCCGACTTCCTCGACGACCGCCTGCGCGTCTACGACGTCCCCGGCTACGACGTGCTCGCGCAGGGAAACGGCGGACGATTCGACGCCCACTTCGCCGCGCTGAAGAAGTCGAAGCCCTAGCCGAAGGCGGGCGGAGGAGGGCATTCGCGAGCGATTGCGACCGCCGGCAGAGACCGCTCTCCGGCTCTGCCGAAGCGGGAGCCTCGCTCGCGGATGCCCTCCTCCGCCCGCCTTACTCGGATACCGTATGCCGCCCGAACTGCTCGCGCAAAGCCGACAGCACGCGCCCGGTCCAGTCGGGATCGTCCTCCGACTGGATGCGGAATCGCAGCGCCTCCTCGATGACCCGGGCACGGACGCCCAGCTCGCGCGCGGCCTCGACCGTCCACTGCCCCTCGCCTGTGTGGCTGACCGCGCCGCTCACGCCGCCGAGGTCCTCGCCGTGCAGACGGAACGCGCCCTCGAGCCAGCCCACCAGGCGCGACTCGATGACACTGCCTCGGTTGTAGACCGCAGCGGCCTCGGTGAGGTCCAAGTCGTAGCTGCTCTTGCGCAGGACGGTGAAGCCCTCGGCGATGGCCTGCATCATGCCGTACTCGATACCGTTGTGGACCATCTTCACGAAGTGCCCGGCTCCCACACCGTCGAAGTGGCGGAAGGCCTCGGGGAGCGACAGGTCGGCCCACAGCGGCCGCAGTCGCTCGAAGTCGTCCCGCGCCCCGCCCACGAGCAGGCACGCGCCCGAACGTGCGCCGGCCGGCCCGCCCGAGACGCCCACGTCCACGAAGGCGATCCCCAACTTGGCGAGGCGCTCAGACCGCGGTCCGTCGTCGCTCCACCGCGAGTTCCCGCCTTCGACGACGGTGTCCCCGGGCTGCAGTAGGCCGGCCAGCCCGCCCTCGCCGAACAGCATCTCGTCCACGGCCGGGCCCGCGGGGACCATGAGCCACACCACGCGCGGCGCCGAAAGCCCCGCCACGAGCTCCGCCAGCGAATAGGCGGGCGTGACCCCCTCGGACGCCAACTGCGTTGCGACGCTCGCGGTGCGGTTGAAGCCCACGGTGCGCCATCCGTGATCGACGAGGTTGCGGGCCAGGCCCGCGCCCATCTTCCCGAGGCCTACCACGCCGATCTCCCGCTTCAGCGTGTCGCGAAGCGGTTCGGCGGAGCCGACCGCCGCCGACGCCATGACGGGCTCATCGGTGTCGGGCGCGTAGCGATCGAGCGGCACGGCCCCGTCGGCCCACGCGGCCACGATCGGGTCGATGAACTCCCACATGGCCCTGACCTCGCGCGTCGAGACGAACAGCGTCTGGTCGCCGGCGATCGCATCCCAGAGCAGCTTCGAGTACTCCTCGACGTACTGCGCCTTCTCCTCCTTCTCGTACAGGAAGAAGGTGAAGTCGCGCTGCTCCAGCTCGGAACCGAACCCCGGGCGCTTCGTCCAGAAGCCGATGGTGATCGAATCGTTGGGTTCGATGCTGAAGGTCACCCGGTTCTCGACGTCGTCCGCGGGCCCGCACATGCACGCCTCCGGACGCCGGAAGGTCACGACGATCTGCTTGCACACGCATCCGAGCCGCTTGCCGCCGCGCATGATGACGGGCACGCCGCGCCACCGGTCGGAGTCGAGTTGCGTGACGACCTTGAAGAACGTCTCGGTGTTCGAGCCCGGCGCCACGCCGGCGATCTCACGGTAGCCGTCGTACTGCGCGCGGAAGGTCGAGTGCGCGATCTGCTCGCGCGTCAGCGGCCGCAAGACACGGAGCGCCTCCACGCGAGCCGCGCGGATCGCGTCCGCGTCCATGCTCGCGGGCTGCGCCATCGTGATGAGCGCGAGCATCTGCAGCAGGTGGTTCTGGCCGACGTCGCGCAGCGCCCCGACCCCGTCGTAGAATGCTCCGCGCGACTCGGCCCCGAGCGTCTCGAACAGGTCGATCTCGATGCGGTCGATCGCGCGGTTGTTCCACGACGGCTCGAACAGGCTGTTCGAGAAGCGGAACGACATCATGCCCTGGAGCATCTCTTTCGCGAGGTAATGGTCGATGCGGTAGATCTGTTGCTCCTCGAACAGCGAACCGAGCAGTTCATCGAGTTCGCGGGCGGTGCGGCAGTCGTTGCCGAACGGCTTCTCGACGATGACGCGGGTCCAGCCTCTGCCCGCCCCGGTGCCGCTGCACGCCGAGGTCAGCCCGCTTGCCGCGAGATGCTCGAGGATGGTGCGGTAGTTACCCGGCGGAACGGCCAGATAGAAGAGCTTGTTCGCGCACACGTCCCACTCGTCGTCGATCGCGTTGAGGGCGTCCGCGAGGCGGCCGTAGGCCTCGACATCGTCGAAGTGACCCTGCAGGTAGCCGAAGTCGCCCGCGAACGCCGCGAGGTCCCCCTCGTCGAGAGTGGCGGCATGGTGGCGGCGCACGGTGTCGGCCACGTCCGCCGCGAAGACCGCCGCAAGGTCGCGGCGCGCGAAGCCGATCGTGCGGAAACGGTCCGGCAAGCGGCCCTTCTCGCGGAGATGGTAGAGCGCCGGCGCGATCTTGCGCTCCATCAGGTCGCCGGTGGCTCCGAAGACGACGAGCACCGTGGGGGTATCGGGCGTGAGTCCGGGCATCGGGATCTGCTCTCTTCGCTACAGGCCGCTCTCCAAGAGGTATGTACCCGCGCAGCGTACCTGCGGCGGTGGCCCGCGCAGGGGGTATCCTTGTCACATGCGGATCATCGACGTCCATACGCACATCTGGACCGATCGCCTCGCGCCCGCGGCCGTGTCGGCCGTCGGCGCGCAGGGCCATATCGGCGCGCACTACGACGGGACGGTGGCCGGCCTTCTCGAAGCGATGGACCGCACCGGCATCGACACCAGCGTCACCCTCCCGGTGGCGACCAAGGCCAGCCAGGTCCGGACCATCAACGACTGGGCGGCGACTTTGGTGGGCCACCCGCGCATCGTGCCCTTCGGCGCGATGCATCCGGACTTCGCGGAGCCTGCGAAGGAGATCGCACGGATGCGCAAGCACGGGCTGACGGGCTTCAAGATGCACCCCGAGTACCAGCAGTTCGAGCCGCAGGAGCCGCGCGTCGAGGCGATCTACGAGGCCGCGATCCACAACGACATGACCGTGTACTTCCACTCGGGCGGCGACGTCGCGTTCACGAGCGTGCGCGGCACGCCGAAGGCCTTCGCGGAGGTGCTCGACGTGTGGCCCGAGCTGAAAGCGGTGCTCGCGCACATGGGCGGCTTCCGGCAATGGAACGCCGTGACGGGCAGGCTCGCCGAGCGGTCCGTTTGGTTCGACACGGCCTACACCCTCGGCCACCTGCCGGATGACGAGTTCGTCTCACTGGTCCGCGCCCACGGCGTCGACCGCGTCCTGTTCGGCAGCGACGGACCCTGGACGGACGCAGCCGAGGAGATCGCACACCTCAAGTCGCTGCCGTTCAAGCCGGCCGAACTGCGGGCGATCCTCGGCGGCAACGCGGAGCGCTTCCTCGCGCTCTAGGCGCCGGGTGCGCCGGCAAGAACGGCGGGCCTAGGCCCTGATGACGTCACATCCCATGTAGGAGCGCAGCGCCTCGGGCACCGTGATACTCCCGTCGGCGTTCTGGTAGTTCTCCATGATCGCGGCCACACAGCGACCGACGGCAAGCCCACTACCGTTGAGGGTGTGCACGAAGCGCGAACCCTTGAACGAGGCGGGATCGCGGTACTTGATCGATGCGCGGCGCGCCTGGAAGTCCCAGCAGTTGCTGCACGACGAGATCTCCTTGTAGTTGTCGTACGACGGCATCCAGACCTCGATGTCATAGGTCTTAGCGGCGCCGAAGCCCATGTCCCCCGTGCACAGAGTGATGACACGGTACGGCAGCTCGAGCAGCTCGAGCATGTGCGACGCGTCGGTGAGCATGCCCTCCAACTCGTCCATGGAGGTCTCGGGCGTCGCGAACTTCACCAGTTCCACCTTGTCGAACTGGTGCACCCGGATCATCCCCCGGGTGTCGCGTCCCGCGGAGCCCGCCTCCTCGCGGAAGCACGGGGTGTAGGCCGTGTAGTGAAGCGGCAGGTCGGAGGCCTCGAGCACCTCGTCGCGGTGGATGTTGGTGAGCACCACCTCGGCGGTCGGGATGAGGTAGAGGCCTTCCGTCTGGGTCTTGAACAGGTCGTCCTCGAACTTCGGCAACTGGCCCGTGCCTGTGAGCGTGGCCGTGTTCGCGAGGATCGGAGGCCACCATTCCTTGTAGCCGCGCGCGGTGTGTGAATCGAGGAAGAGGTTGATGACCGAACGCTCCAGACGGGCGCCGAGCCCGCCCATCAACACGAACCGCGACTTCGCGAGCTTCACCGCCCGCTCGAAGTCGAGGATGCCTAGCGCAGGGCCGAGGTCCCAGTGCGCCTGCGCGTCGAAGTCGAAGACGCGTGGCTTACCCCAGCGGCGAACCTCGACGTTGTCGGTCTCGTCGACGCCGACGGGGACCGAGGGGTGCGGCAGGTTCGGTGCGGTCATGAGCAGGTCGCGCACGTCGGCCTCGAGCTGCTCGAGAAGTGCCGCATCGGCGGCGATCTCGTCGTTGACGACCCGTGCCTCCTCCTTCAAGGTGGCGGCCTCGTCGGCTTTGCCGGCCTTCATCAGCTCGCCCACGGCCTTGGACAGCTCGTTGCGCCGCGCCTGACGCACCTCGGTCTTGGCGATGAGGCGGCGGCGCTCCTCGTCGAGCTCGATGAACGCGTCGGCGGACCACGATGCGCCGCGGGCGCTCATGGCCTCACGGACGACCTCGGGGTTCTCGCGAACGAAGCGTGCGTCGAGCATTGGAAAGCCCCCTCGAGAAGGATGCGGCGCGTGCCTGGCGGGAGTATAGCGCGGAGCGGACGGCCCTACTCGACGGCCTCGATCCCGGATCCGCACGCCGAGCACTTCACCGCGGCGTTCGGCACGTCCGTCAGGCAGAACGGGCACGGGTGCGTCGTCGGGGTCGGCTCCGGCGGCTTGCGGCGCAATCTGTTGATCGCGCGGACCATCATGAACACCGAGAACGCGATCAGCACGAAGGTGACGATCGCGTTGATGAACTGCCCGTAATTGAGCGTCGCGGCACCGGCCAGCTTGGCGGCGGCGAGCGTCTCGTAGGGGCCGGGCGTCTTGCCGTCGCTGAGCACGGCGAACATGTTCACGAAGTCGACGCGGCCGGTGAGCAACGACACGAGCGGCATGATCATGTCGTCCACCAGCGACTTCACGATGGCGCCGAACGCAGCGCCGATGACGACGCCGACCGCCAGATCGATCGCGTCGCCCTTGATGGCGAACTCTTTGAACTCCTTGAACATGGCGCCCCTCCCTCGTCTCGATGCTCTCTATCGCATGTTCCCACAACGCGTAGCCGGGTACGCCCGGCGCGACCGGGGAAGCTCCCGCGCTACACTGCCCCCATGTACACAGAAGCCGAACACCCCATACGCGCGCTGGCTGCAGCCGGCCTCGACGCCGCCTCGCTGGCGGCGCGGCCGGGGCTCGCCATCGTCGAGGTCGCGGGGCGCGACAGCATCGCCGCGGCAATGGCTGCGGTGCGGGAGCGCGGCTTCACGACCTTGCTCACGACCTCCGTGGCCACCGGCACCGAGTACGGCGACGAAGGCGCTCCCGCACGAGCGTCGGCGTACCTGGCGGAGTTGCTCGGAGGCGACGTCGAGGTTCTTCCACCGCTCCGTCTCGGCTCGCCTCGCTTGTGGGCCGCGCTCAACGGCCGCTTCGCGGTCGTGACAGCTGAGCGGTTCCACATCACGTCACCGTGCCTCGCGTGCCATCTCTACATGCATCTCGCGCGCGTCCCGCTCTCCCTCGCACTGGGCGGAGTCCCCATCGTGGCGGGCGAGAGGGACACGCACGGCGGCCGGCTCAAGCTGTCCCAGACACCGTCGGGCATCGAAGCATGCGTGAGGATCCTCGCGCGCGCCGGCGTCGAGCTGTTCGAACCGATCCGCCGCCTGCGTGACTGCGAGGAGATCGCGACGCTCGTAGGGCCGGGATGGGAGCCGGGGGCGCGACAGCTATGCTGCGTCCACTCCGGTAACTACGCCGGCCTCGACGGCGAGGTCGTCTTCGACGAGCTTGCTTACGCCCGCTACGTAAGGGGCTTCCTCGAGCCGGCCGGGACCGCGGTCGTCGAGGCGTGGCACGACACCCCTGAGCCCGATTACGAGGCGCTGGTGCGCGCCGTCCTCGAAGGGCCCGACGCGGCCTGACGCGCCGTGGCCCGGAACCTCCCGTCCGAATCAGCAGCCGCCGAGAGCTCTCACGCCGCCGTATATCGTCTCCGAGACGCCCTTCGTCATGACGGCCCGCCCGGAGCGTTAGGCGCTTCGAAGGCACCGGGTAAGACACCCCCTGCATGGGCTTCCCATCGTCCGCGGAAGTCATCTATAGCGGACGAGCGCGTAGGCGCGGAGCATCCCCCCCGGCTGTCCGCGTCTTCGTGCGTTCCGGGGTTTTTCGCCCGGCGATCCCCCACCCGCACCTTCCCGTGGAGTACCGTTGTGGTCATGGCGGTCATCCTCCTCATACTCGATGGCATCGCCGACCGGCCCTGGGCCGCGCTCGGCGGCCTCACGCCGCTGCAGGCCGCGGCCACCCCGAACCTCGACCGCTTCGCTGCCGCGGGACAGACGGGCCTGCTTCACCCGCTCGGACGCGGCATGGCACCCGGCAGCGAGCTCTCCCACTTCGTCCTCTTCGGCTATCCGCGCGAGCTCTACCCGGGACGAGCCGTGTTCGAGGCGGCCGGCGAAGGGCTCCCGCTCACGGGCGACGAGGTCGTGTTCCGCGGGCTGTTCGCGACCGTGGAGCGGACCGACGAAGGCGCCCTGCGGGTCCTAACACGCCGCACGGAGATCGATGACGACGCGTGTCGCGAGCTGACCGACGCGATCACGCCGTTCACGCTGGACGGCATCACGATCGAGTTCGTCTACAACTCGATGCATCAGGGCATCGTGTACGTCCGCGGCTCTGCCGGGGTCCGGGCCTCTGAGGACGTCACCGACTCAGACCCCTACGTACCCGGCGACCACGCCATCCGGCCGCAAGCGCTCGACGACGCTCGCGATCCGATCGGCGCGCGGCACACCGCCGCCGCGCTCGAGGCGTGGCTCGCGCATGTGTATCGCACCCTCGACGCCCACCCGGTGAACGAGGCGCGACGCGCGCGCGGCGAGGAGCCCGCCAACTTCCTGCTCGTGAAGTGGTCGGCTCGCTATGCGCCCATGCGCCGGTTCGAGGACCAGAACGGCCTCACGGGCGCGAGCGTCTCCAGTGGCGTGACCTTCAAGGGCATCTCCGACGTGCTCGGGATGCGCTGGTACGGGTGCGACTACCTCCCCGGCCACGCCGACGACCTGCGCGCGCGCATCGCGCTCGCTGCACGGGCGGTGAGCGACGGGTGCGGGTTTGTCCACGTGCACACGAAGGCGCCCGACGTCGCCGGCCACACCAAGGACCCGCTCCACAAACGTGAGGTTATCGAAGCGCTGGACGCCGCTATCCCCGCTCTATGGGACGAGGGGCTGATCACCGATGAGAACCTCGTCATCGTCACGGGCGATCACGGCACGCCGTCCGGGACCGTGCTCGTGCACTCCGGCGACGCGGTGCCGATCGCGTTGGTGGGCACCGCGACCTACGCCGACGACGTGACCGCCTTCGACGAGCGCTCGTGCGCCGCCGGCTCGCTGGGCCACCTCGAGGGACGCGACGTCATGCCAGAGGCCCTCAACCGCATCGCGCGGATCAAGTACATGAGCGCGAAGCTCACACCCGGTGGAGGCATCTTCTGGCCCCCGCGCACGGAGCCGCTGCGCGTGGAGTGAGCCTCCCGTTAGCAAACTAGTTCGACAAACGTCGAACTAGTTTGCTACACTCCGCTCGTCAACAACCGACACCCGGAGTGAGCCATGTCCGACACCGCGCCCACACTCGAGAAGCCCCCCGTGCCCGTGTCCGAGGCGCCCTGTTGAGGCCCCCGTACCTTGCCGGGTAGCAAGGTCACACGCCCCCGCCTCGACCAACCGTTCGTCATCGGGTCGATCGACACGCTCACCGGCCCGGTCCCGCTCGTTCCCACCGAGCTGACCTGGCGTGACCGCCGCGGCGGCTACAGGCGGCGCTGGGGCATCGGGCGCTACACCCACACAGTCGACCCCGGTCTCTACGCCGTCGGTGCGCCGAACGACCTCTCGCCCGTGCTCGTCACGGCCAACTACAAGCTGACCTTCGATGCCGTGCGCCGGACGCTCGTCGGGCGCGACATCTGGATCCTGGTGCTCGACACGCGCGGCATCAACGTCTGGTGCGCCGCCGGCAAGGGCACCTTCGGGACCGAGGAACTGGTGTCTCGGGTGAGCAGCGCCGGACTCGCGCAGATCGTCTCTCACGGAGTACTCATCCTCCCGCAGCTCGGCGCGACGGGCGTCGCCGCGCCCGAGGTCCGTCGCCGCACCGGCTTCCGCGTCGTATGGGGCCCGGTGCGCGCCACGGACCTGCCGGCGTTCCTCGACTCGAACATGCGCGCCACGCCGGAGATGCGCGCGGTCACCTTCCCGCTGCGCGACCGGCTGGTGCTGATCCCGGTCGAGGCCGCGAACGTGCTCAAGCTCACGCTCGCCGTCGCTGCCGGAGCGGTCGTCGCGGGCGGCATGGGCCCGGGCTGGTACTCGATCGCCCGGGCGCTTGAGCGTGCCCCGCTCGGGATCGCCGGCGCGTTGGCGGCCATCGTCGCGGGTACGGTCGTGACCCCGGCGTTGCTGCCGTGGATCCCGTGCCGGATGTTCGCCGTGAAGGGCGCGACGATGGGGCTCATCGCAGCTCTGCTCATCGACGTGGCGTTCCTGGGCGCCGGGGCGCCGCTGTCGCTGGCCGCGGCCGGCGTCTTCGCAGTGGTCGGCTCGTCGTTCGCGGCGATGAACTTCACCGGCACCTCGACCTTCACCTCGCTCCACGGCGTGGAGAAGGAGATGCGGCTGGTGATGCCGTGGCAGGCGCTCGGAGCGGTGCTGGCCGCCGGACTCTGGATCGCGGGGGGGTGGTACTAGATGGCCGGGCTCCGCTACCTCGAGGACGTCATCACGCTGCAGTTCGATGTCGCCAAGTGCACCGGCTGCCAGCTGTGCACCCAAGTGTGCCCGCACGGCGTGTTCGCGATGGACGGCAGCCGCGCCAAGGTCGTCGACCGGGGCGCGTGCATGGAGTGCGGCGCCTGCGCCCTGAACTGCGCCTTCGGCGCGATCGAGGTGCAGTCGGGGGTCGGCTGCGCCGCCGCGATCATCGCGTCGTACTTCCGGCGCGGCGGTGAGGTGTCGTGCGGCCCGGACGACACTGCGGACGCGGGATCGTGCGGAGGCTTGTCGGGCGGCTGCTGCTAGCGCGCGAGCCCGCGTGCGCGGCCGAGAGCGCGGCGGATGCCGTCGAACGAGGGCTCATCGGCCTCGACGACGCTGCTGCGCCGGCCGATCTCGTCACAATGATGCGAGTCGGAGCTACGGATGCGGGCGACGCGCGCTTCGAGCCCTTCCAGGCGAGACGAGTTCTCGAGATCGAGAAACTCGAGCGCCACGATCGGCGCGTACTGCACGAGACGGCGCAGAAGCGGCCGGTCGAGCAGCCGGTAGGCGCCGAACCAGCGATCGACGTGCGCCACGTGGCACATCCCGCCGAGTCCGTCGATGGCGCGCGCCGCGTCGACGGGGTCGTACTCCACGATGATGCGGTGCAGCGGATCGTCCGCCAGCGCGCCCTCAACGCCAAGAGCCGCCATCAGCCCGTCGAAGCGCTCCTCGGCACTCTCCGGCGGGAAGAGCGCGATCAGGTGCGCCTCGTCCTCGCCCCACGACAGGCGGACCTCCACGCCCGGGAGGACGAGTAGCGGCAGCCCGGCCGCGGCCTCATGCACGCGCCGGAAGAAGTCGAGCGAGAAGTGATCCGAGACGCCCAGGACGTCGATGCCCGCGGCAAGCGCCGCGCCCGCTACGTCGCCGCCGCTCGTGTCGAGCGGTCCGCGGTAGTCGGTCCGCTCGAGCGGCATGTGGTTGTGCAGGTCGATCGTGTACGAGGACATCGGCGGTTCCCGGGTCTCGGTGCGTTGCGCTCCCGACGATACGACCGTGGCGCCCGCCACCTCACTCGCCTCCCGGAACGCGGTACGAAAGCGCCGCGCCGTAGGCGCCCACCAACTGCGCGTCGCGGGGCACCAGGACCTCGCCCGCGTACCCTGCGCGCACGAGCGCGACCATGGCCGGGTTGCGGGCGACCCCACCCGCGAACACGAGCGGGCCCTGCGCGCCGACCCTCTTGAGAGCGCCCAAGGTCCTGCGGGAGATCGACTCGTGGAGCCCGCGCGCGATGCGGCCCCGGTCTTCGCCGCGGTGGACCAGCCCGGTGACCTCGCTCTCGGCGAAGACCGTGCACATGGACGAGATCTGTACGCCCGAGTCGGCTGCCATGGAAGCACCGCCGAGTTCCTCCAGAGAGAAGCCGAGCGCCTTCGCCATGACCTCGAGGAACTTGCCGGTGCCCGCGGCGCACTTGTCGTTCATCTCGAAGTCCGCAACCTTGCCGGCCGCCGACAGCGAGATCGCCTTGGTGTCCTGACCGCCGATGTCGAGCACCGCACGGGCTTCGGGATAGAGCGCCGACGCGCCGCTCGCGTAGGCCTTGATCTCGGTCACGACGCTCGCTCCGAACGAGTCGCGTGCAACGTGGCGTCCGTAGCCCGTGGCGACGATGACATCGTGGGCGGCCCGCGCCACGAACGCAGCGGCCACGGACGCGGGGTCGAAACCCGAGTCCGCGACCGCCGCGTCCACGATCACGCCGTCGACGAGCCACACGGCGTCCACGGAACGCGATCCGATATCGAGCCCGAGGACGCGCTTGCTCACGGTGCTACTTCACCATCTCGAGGAACGCCTCGACACGGGTGGAGAGCTGGCCGACGTCCTCGACCGAGTAGTCGGTCTCGATGCGGAGGACCGGCATGTCGGCGGCCTGGACGGCCTTCGCGACTCCGGCCGACTCGATCTGGTAGGTGCCGCAGAAGCTCAGCGCGTAGTCGATCACGCCGTCGGCCTTGAGACCCTTGGCCATGCGGATGACATCGTCGATGCGGCCGGTGTTCGGCGTGAAGCAAGCGCAGTTGATGTCGAGGTACTTCGCCGCGAGGTCATCCAGCATCCCGTCGAGCGTGGTGGCGTCCTCGTCGACGAGCTTCTCGTAGTAGCGCGAGCCGGTGCACATCTCCTCGCCGACAACGACGCCGCCGGCCTTCTCCACGATCTCGTGGAGCTTCCAGTTCGGCAGGGCCATCGGCGTGCCGGTGATCAGGATGCGCGGGGCGCCCTTCGGTGCGACGCCGATCCCGTCGGCGACGCGCAGCTCGAGCTCGTCGGCCAACGCGTTCATCATCCGGGTGAAGCGCGGCACGTCGTCGTAGAAGGCGACCTGCACCGCGAGCAACGAGTCGAGGCCCGAGATCGGCGTGGGGTCGGCCGCGCGGGCGGCGTTGACGCGCTGGAGCGCGCGGCGCTTGTCGTTGACCTCCTTGATGGAGGCTGCGAGCGACTCGGCGGTGACCTTCTTGCCCGTGAGTTCCTCGAGCTTCGCGATGAGGTCGACGAGCTCACTGCGCCAGAACGCGACGTCCTTCGGGCGCTTCATCTGCGGCAGCTCCATGGTGTAGAGGTTCTGCATCTTGCCCAGCTCCTCGTACGCCTTCTTCTTGCCGTCGCAGGTCGTCTCACCGATGAGCAGGTCGGACTCCTCGAGGTACGGGCACACCTTCCCGAGCTTGAAGCCGACCATCGACTTGATGAGCGCGCAGGTGTTGCGCGGCAGGATCTGCTCGACCTCGTCGTAGGCCCACTCGGCGCCGGCGCAGATGCCGACCGACCAGGCGCCCGCCGCGCGGATGAGCTCCTCGGGGACGTAGAGGCAGTAGGTGCCGACGACCTTGCCGCCGGACTTGCGGAAGTCGTGGAGCTCCTTGATGCGCAGGCCGTGGACCTCCGACATCACGAAGTCGAGGTAGCCCATGCCCGCGGGGCGGTCCTTCTGCGTCATGAAGGTGGAGCCGTACATCCCGCCGACGGCCTCCAGCAGCGCGTCGTGCATCGGCAGATCGAGGCCGAGCTCGGCCCACATCGGGTGGTAGTCGACCACAGCGTCACTCATGGATGGCTCCTTTGCGTTCTTCAGGACGACGATTCCGCGCGCTCGGTGGGCGCGAGACACAGTATAAGCGGATTTCATGCGACACATAAAGTCAATCGAGCGGAATCGAGTGCAAAGCCCCCGTCGAGGCGCGACGGGGGCCGGATCGAACAGGCGGAGTCCTAGCTCACGCGCGGGTACGACCCGAGGACCTTGACCTCGCGCAGCTTGAGGCGGAGGCACTCCAATGCCAGCGCGACGGCGGGGTCGCTCACGTGGCCCTCGAGATCGACGAAGAACATGTACTCGCCCAGTTGCTTCTTGGTCGGGCGGCTCTGGATCTTGGAGAGGTTGATCTGCCCGTATGCGAACTCGGACAGGATCATCAGCAGCGCGCCCGGCTTGTTGCGCTGCATGAACAGGGCCAGCGACGTCTTGTCCTTGCCGGTGTGCTCGCCCAATCCCCGCCCGATGACCACGAAGCGCGTCTGATTGCCGGCGTGGTCCTCGATGGCCTCGTGGAGCACCTCGCCGCCGTACAGATCCGCCGCGAGCGTCGTCCCGATGGCGGCGAGCCCCGGCTCGGCGATCGCGCGCTGCACCGCCTCGGCGGTGGAGTTCGCGGCGACGGCCGGGCGCCCCGGCAGGCGCCCGGCGAGCCACGCGCGACATTGACCGGTCGCCTCGGGCTTGCTGATGATGGCTGCCACGTCCTCGAGCCGGACCCCCGGCGCAACGACGAGCGCGTGGTGGATGTCGCGGACGAGCTCCGCGGTGATGTGCAGCTCATGGTCGAACGCGAGCGCATCGAGCGTCTCGTTGACCGAGCCCTCGACGGAGTTCTCGATCGGGACGACGCCCGAATCGCACTCCCCCGAGGCGACGGCCGCGAAGACCTCGCCGATCGTAGCGCACGGGACCGGCTCCACGCCCTCCGTGCCGAGCGAGAGCAGAGCCTCCTCGGTGAAGGTCCCGGCCGGTCCGAGGAACGCGCGACGTACCATCACAGCTCTCCTGACTCCGCGAGCGCGACACGCTGGGCTTCGCGCTCGATCTCCATATCACGGGCGCGTAGCGCCTCGACGCCCGCGGGCGACGCGCTCACGCGGTTGCGGCCGGAGCGTTTCACGACGTAGAGGGCGTCATCGGCGCGGCGCAGCAGCGCCTCTCGATCGTCGGCGGTCCCCGGGTAGGTGGACAGTCCGATCGACACGGTGAGTTGCTCGGTGCGCTCGCCCTCGCCGTTCTTGAACGCGTGGTTGGCGACGGCCTCGCGGACCTTCTCGGCGACGACGAACGCGCCCTCGCCGTCGGTCTCGGGCAGCAGGATGGCGAACTCCTCGCCGCCGTAGCGGCAGACGATGTCGATGTCACGGACGGCGCCGCGCATCGCCGCCGCCAGCTCGGCCAGCGCCACGTCGCCGGCCGGGTGGCCGTTCGTGTCGTTGTAGACCTTGAACTCGTCAGCGTCGATCATCAGCAGCGAGACGCTGCGACCGAACCTCTTCGCGCGCCCGATCTCCTCCTCCGCACGTTCGAGCAGGTACCGGTAGTTGTACAGGCCGGTCAGCTCGTCGGTGATCGCCAGGCGGCGGGTCAGCTTGTACAGCTCCGAGTTCTCCACAGCGACAGCCAGCTCGTTGGCCACCGAGGTGAGCACGAGCCGGTCCTCGCTGCCGAGGCGCTCGAGCCGCTCCCCGGACGCGCAGAAGATGACCATGAGCCCGGAGCGGTCCATCAGCGTGGTGCAGGCGAACATCTCCTCGCCGTGGATCTGGGCGTCCGGGCCATAACTTGAGGGCGTGTGCTTGGCCAGGCCCGGGGCCAGGCCGAAGGAGGCGTTGAAGACGGTCTCGTCGCGCTCCTTGTCGATGATGAACAGCGCGCTGCCGGGCAGGTCGATCACCTTCGAGAGGATCTCGAGGACCATCTGCCCGACCTGCTCGAAGTCGAGTGTCGAGTGGATCAGCTCCGTGATCTCGGAGATGGCCTGCAGCTCGGTGAGTCGGCGACGGAGGTGGTCGTTCAGATCGTGGTACTCGCGCTGGCTGCGCCTCAGGCGCGTCTCCCGCTCCAGTTGGGTGCGTTCGATGGTCGCAACGATGAGCGCGGTCGCGAAGATAGCCAAGGCCTTGGCGGTCGTCACGGCGACGACGTCCGGGCTGAGAGCGCCCTGGACCACCGAGTGGGCGAGAAGGTAGGTGATGCTCACCAGCCCCGCGAAGACCGACGTCTCCGTCTGTGAGAACCCGGAGCCGTGGATGAGCGCGAGCGCGATCATCCAGGGATAGAGCGGGTCCTGGTAGCCGGTGAGCGCCCAGATGAGCAGCGCAGCGGACACCAGATCGGGAACCAGGACCGCGCGCAGGACCCGGCGCGGCTGCACGCGCCACACCAAGAGCGCCAGGGCGAGGCCGATCCCGGATGCCGTCATGACCCCGGCGCCCACGGCGAACGCGAGTCCTCCACCGGGCCGCGGCTGCATGACGCCCGTTGCATACGCGATCAGGAATCCGAGGCCGCCCAAGAGCCTGATCCCGAACGATACGTAGTCGATCATGCGCATGGCCGGCCAGCGATCGCGGAGCCATGCCGCTGCCCCGTCGCCCAGACGTATCGGCAGCCTATCCGTCCCGGCCATGCCGCCTTCTCCCCTCGGAGACGACGCTCAGTCCCGTCCCCTGGAGCGCGCGGACGCAGGCCTGGATCTCTTCCTCGGTAAGCACGAGTTCAGCGAGTCCGTCGGCGACCGGCTTCGCATACAGACGGTACGCGCCGCGGCCGTACATCGACGTCAGCACGAATCCCGTTGCTGTGTCGTCGAACAGCGCGACGGAGAAGGAGTTCTCACCCACGTCACCGGGGAGCGCGTCGAAGCGCACGATCCCGAGGTGGCGGATGGCGCGCCCGATGAGCTTGCCGAGCGCCTCGTCGTCAGCGCGGAGTTGCGCGTCGGTGGCGTCGAGAGCGTCGAGGCGGATCTGGACGGCCTGCGCGATGCCGGCGAAGTCGCCCGCCGCGGCCATGCGGCCCAGCTCGCCGCGGAGCGCGGTCAACTTGCGCACACGCTGCGCGAGCGCGAGCGCCCACGCGAGCGCGAGCAGCGCGACCACCAGCGCGACTATCGCTATGACGAGCTCGATCGACATCAGCGACCCTCCCCCAGCTACACTTCAAAGGAGTATACGACGAACCTGCGCGGCCGACGCCACGGCGCACGGCCGTATCGGGTGCGCGACCTGCGCTTTGTGCGCGTGCGGCCGCGGCGCCCACGGACGGAGAACCATGGACCTCGAAGCTCTCCAACGACTCCTCGCCGGCGTGGCCGACGGGAGCGTCAGCCCCGCAGACGCCGAGACGCGGCTCGCCGATCTGCCCTTCGCCGAGGTCGCGAGCGGCGGGACGCCCGTGGCCCGCGTCGACCACCACCGCGAGTTGCGGACCGGCTACCCCGAGGTCGTGTTCTGCCAGGGCAAGACGCCGCAGCAGGTCAAGGCCATCGCGCGCGACATCCTGGAACACGGCGAGGTCATGCTCGGCACCCGCGCCTCGGCGAGCCACTACCAGACCGTGGCGCAGGTCGCCTCCGACGCGCGCTACTTCGAGGACGCGCAGATCATCCTGGTCGATCGCCGCACCGAGCGTCCGGAGATCGGACACATCGTCGTGGCGAGCGGCGGCACCGCCGACTACCGCGTGGCGGAGGAGGCGGCCGTCTGCGCCGAGGTCATGGGCGACCGCGTCACGCGCCTCTACGACGTGGGCGTGGCAGGCATCCATCGTCTGCTGGCGGTCCGCGACGAGCTCACGAGCGCGAATGTGATCATCGCCGTCGCCGGCATGGAGGGCGCGCTGCCATCGCTGGTGGCCGGCCTCGTGAAGGTCCCCGTGGTGGCGGTGCCGACCAGCGTCGGCTACGGCGCCCACTTCGGCGGTGTCGCCCCTCTGCTGACGATGCTGAACTCCTGCGTCCCGGGGATCGGCGTCGTCAACATCGACAACGGCTACGGGGCCGCCGCCCTCGCCTCACGGATCAACAGGGCCGCCGCAGTTGCCGCGACCCCGTCGATGGACGAGGACTGAGCACGGTGTTCGGCTTCCTGGACTGCTTCTCGGGCGTCTCCGGCGACAAGTTCCTCGGCGCGCTGGTCGGCGCGGGGCTCGATCCCGAGGCGCTTCGCTCTCAGCTCGCGCTGCTCGACGTGAGCGGCTACACGATCGAGGTCTCCGAGGTGCGCAAGGCGGGCATGACCGGCACCAAGGTCGACGTCACCGTCGAGGACGGGCAGCGCTCGCGCGATTGGCGGGCCATCCGGGAGCTCATCGCCGGCTCGCAACTCGCCGGCCCGGTGAAGGAGCGGGCACTCGACGCGTTCGGGCGTCTCGCGATCGCCGAGGCCGCCGCCCACGGGGTCGCGGTCGACGACGTGCACTTCCACGAGGTCGGCGCGGTCGACTCGATCGTCGACATCGTGGGCACCGCGATCGGCGTCGTGGAGCTCGGCATCACGGAGCTGTGGGCCACGCCGATCCGCTTGGGCCATGGGATGGTGTCGACCTCCCACGGGATGTTGCCGATCCCGGCGCCCGCCACCGCCGAGCTCCTGCGCGGCGTGCCCGTATACGCAGGCGAACTCGAAGGCGAGATGACGACCCCTACAGGCGCCGCGCTGCTGCGCGCTCTCGTGACGCGCTACGCGCCGATGCCGCCGATGTCGGCGGCGCGAGAGGGCTGGGGCGCGGGCTCGCGCGATCTGCCTATCCCCAACCTGTTGAGACTGACGCTCGGAGAGCCCGAGCTCGGCGGCGGCGGGCTGACTGAGATAGCCGTGCTGGAGACGTCCGTGGACCACGTGACCGGCGAGCTTCTCGCCGCCACGATCGACATCACGCTCGCGGAGGGCGCGCTCGACGCCTGGGCGGAGCCCATCCGCATGAAGAAGGGGCGCATCGGCACAGAGCTCACCGTGCTCGCGCGCGTCGAGGACGCCGCCCGGCTCACCGACCTGCTCATGCTCCACACCGGCACGCTGGGCGTGCGGCGCACCCTCACGTGGCGCCAGATCGACGTCCGCCGCAGCGAGACCGTCCCGACGACGCTCGGTACCGTCAGCGTGAAGGTCCAGGGCAGCGGCGCGTCGATGCGTGTGCGCCCTGAGAACGACGACGTCGTGGCCATCGCGCGGGCGACAGGGATCCCGCTCGACCGCGTGGCTCGGACGCTCACCGAAGAGGCCGAGGCCGTCCTGCGCGAACGCGCCGGAGAGGCTTAGCCGCCGACGCTCCACCCCTCGCCCGACCGGGTGAGGAACCCCTCGGCCGCCAACGCCTCGAGCAACTGAAGCGCGTCTCCGGCGGCGATGCCCGCGTCTTCAGCGTATGCCTCTGCGGGCGATCCGGGGTTCGCGAGCACCGCCCGCAGCAGCCGGGCGCGCTTCTGTCTCCTCGACCCTTCGAACGGTGACTGCCGCGTGTGATGCCGGCTGCGACGCGACGGGTTCGGAAGGGTGCGCTTGAGGTGAGCGCCGTAGTCGGTGAGCGCGTAGCCCCACCCGCGGGGGTCGTCGCGGTCCCAGACCGCCTCGGCGATCGGCACCAGCGCGCTGTCGGGAACGTCGTCGGCATCCGCGAAGAAGGCGTGCAGCAGCGCCGCGCGCACGTTGGTCTCGATGAAGGGAGCGGGCATCCGGTACGCGTAGCATGCGACCGCCCCCGCCGTGGCCGGCCCGATCCCCGGAAGGGTCGCCAGCAGCACGGGATCGGCCGGGAGCACGCCTGCGAACCGTGTGGCGACCTCCTCGGCGCAGCGCTTGAGCGCCACGGCGCGGCGGTTGTAGCCCAGGCCCTGCCATCGCTCCAGAACGAGCGCGAGCGGCGCTGCCGCGAGCGCGTCGATGGTCGGGAACACGGCCATCCACTCGCCCCAACGGTCCGCCACGCGCGAGACCTGCGTCTGCTGCAACATGACCTCGCTCACGAGGACACCGTACGCGTCGTCGATCCCGCGCCACGGCATCTGCCTGCCCGACGTGCGGTAGAACGACCACACATCGTCGCGGAAGGTCTCGAGGGCCGCCTTGGCCGGAAGGGAGTATGGGCTCAGGGGATCCATGCGGCGAGTATAGAGACAGAAGACAGCAGGAGGTCCACTGCGCGCGTCGAATGAGTAGAAGGCAGGACCAGAGCCGTTTGAAGGAGAACCCGGTGCCGAAGAAGATCCTCGTCATCGATGACGAACCGATGGTCGTGAAGATGGCCACGGACGCTCTCACCGCGCGCGGGTTCCACGTGACGTCCGCGCCCAACGGCTACGAGGGCCTCATCGCCGCACGCGAGCTGCACCCCGACCTCATCCTTCTCGATGTCGTCATGCCCGACCTGGACGGCCACGAGGTCGCGAAGCGTCTCAAGAAGGACGAGGGGACAAAGAGCATCCCGATCATCCACCTCTCGGCGATCGGCGACTTCGACAAGCAGCTGGAGGCCATGCAGGACGGCCTGGCCGACTACATCACGAAGCCGATCAAGCCGGCTGACCTGGCCGACCGTGTCGAAGCGTTCCTCGACCCGACGAAGAGCCAGCAGGCCAGCCGCGATGCGCAGGCCAAGACCGGCAGGCTGCGTGCGATCACCGACATCATGCACCGGGACCACGACGCCTAGGACCGCACGTCGCGTTCGTCCGACGCTGAAGGCTCAGTACATCGGGATGTGGTAGCGGCAGTGGTCGCGCTCGGGGCAGTCCTCGGGCAGCGTCGCCACGGTGACCGGCCAGACGCGCCCCTCGACGAAGCACGCGCAAGTCACCTTCTTGGCCGTGAACTTGATGTCGGGGTCCCAGCGCTCGTACTCGTCCATCCGCTCGCGCCAGTACTGGCACTTGCCGCGGATCTGCGTCTGACCGTCCAACACCGACGAACCCACTGCGTGCCCCTTGAGGATGTGCGCCGACGACCCGGCGCTGTTGCGGGTACTGTTGCATGTATCGGCCGGACGGCGTCGCGCTTGAAGAACCCGACCGGGGACCTACGCTTTGTGGCGTCGGAAGTAGCGCCGGTAGACCCAGATGCCGAGGGCGGTGAGGACCGTGCTCCCGACCGAGAGCAGACCGGCGCCCACACCCCCCAGCCACGAACCGCTCACGTAGGCGATCACGAAGAACAGCGCCAGCGGGACCCAGACCAGCACCGCCGAGAAGACACGCACCCCCACGCTGTCGTAGGCGTCGGGCTTCTCAGGCTGCTGCTTCAGGGTCCTGCCGTCGATCGCCATCGTCGCACCTCTCCGTCGTCTGCCACGACATCGTACCGCCGTTGCGCGACGGTGGCGCCGGCGTCGCAGAGTCGTCGCCCCGCGGTGCTAGCATCTGGCTGACCCATCCGCTGCGCCACGACCTGAGGGAGGGCCCATGAGCAAAGCCGACACGGCCATCTCCCAGGTCGTCCTCGCCCCCATCGCCCCGATCGCGCTGCTGCTCGCGGGCTGGTGGGGCTCCCTGCTCGCGCTGGGCGACAGCCCGGCCGTCGGGTGGTTCGCCGCGGGCGGCCTGGCGATCGGCGTCGCTCTCGACGCCACCGTGCTGCGCCGCCGGCTCGACTCGCTGTTCTCGATGAGCGATCGCGCGCTCCTGCTCGTGGCGCTCTTCTACTCGATCGGCGTGTACGGCTTCTTCATGGGCTTCCCGGTCTTCAACGCCGCGATCGGGATCGCAGGCGGCTACGTGGTCGCTCGGCGCGCCGTACTGACGGGTCGGGAGCGCGAGCGCGCGTTGCGCGACGGAAGGCGCGTCGCGACCACGATGACGTGCGTCCTCGGAGCGTTGTGCGTCGCGACAGCGGTGATGGCGCTCAACGAGAGGACGATGGGCGCGCAGCTGCAGGGGATGCTGGGACTGTCGTTCACGGTCACGTGGCCGATGATCTACGCGATCATCGGGGTCGGCGGAACGGGACTGCTCGCGATGCAGTACGCGGGGACGATCCTGACGGCCCGGCGGTTCGCGCCCCGATGAGGGCGGCTGATACGACGACGAGGGCCCCGTCCGGGATCGGACGGGGCCCTTCATTCGTCGCACCGAGATGCGCTATCTGAGCTCGAACACCACCGTGACGTTCGCGCTCACGTCGAGCTGGCCGGGTGAGATCGGCACGGCCGCGGAGGACTTGGCGCTCATCGCCGTGGAGTCGTAGTACATGGGCACGGGTGGAACGCTAACGCCCGAGTCGCTGATGCTGATGACGTCGCCCACGCTCTTGCCGGCCGCCTTCGCCATCGCCTCCGCGTTCTTGCGCGCGTCTGCGACGGCAAGGTCGATCGCCTCGACGGTGTACTTGGAGTCCTCCGAGATCGTGAAGCCCGGTCCGCTGATGGTGCCCGCCCCGGCGTTGTTCGCCGCGTTGATCACGTCACCGAGGGTCTGGATGTCGCGGACCTTGGCCTCGACCGAGAGCGAGGCCTGGTAGCCGATGATCGTCGGCTTCGCGCCGTTGCCGTAGGTCGGATAGACGCTGAGGTTGGCCGTGCGGACGTCGGCCTCTGCGATCCCGGCCTTCACCAGCGCCGCCGTGATCTTGGTCGCGACCGCGGACACCTGGGCCAGCGCCGACTTGG
>Ga0209540_10001097_pt1 | contig 21565 bp, 16 predicted proteins | sample BarGraIncu01121A_FD_184501 | JGI IMG/M metagenome (GOLD analysis project Ga0209540, IMG submission 184501) | Arctic peat soil microbial communities from Barrow, Alaska - Barrow Graham LP Incubations 011-21A (SPAdes) (version 2) | ecosystem: Environmental > Terrestrial > Soil > Wetlands > Peat... | reverse complement strand
GGTTCCTGTTTTATAAAAAACAAACCAAACATAAAATTATTATCCTTTATGCTACCGAATCAAAGTCAACATAGTGAATGCTCCGGCAGCCAAAAAAGGCTATCTCAAGATCGAATAAAGTATGCAGAACAAAGTTTATAATTGACCATTAATCATTTATAATTAATCATGCGAATCAGGAGTTGAAGACAAGTAAGTAAACAATAATATTTAATGATCTGTTTTCTGAAAGCAAAATTCAGATAAACAGTCTTGTAACTCGTAACTATTTACTTGTAACTACTTAATTGATCATTTACAATTAAACATTTACAATTAAACATATGCTGAAACCACTCATTTACATAAAAGACGAACTATATAAGCATCCCGTTATTATTGTGATATGTATGCGACTAGTGCTTTGGGGCACAACGGCATTAATAATAATGGCATTATTTTCCGGCAATAACGTCCACGTAAAAGCAGTACCCTGACCGCCGACATACGGTTTATTGGTGGTCCGAAAAATTGCCGCTAGTGGTCTGCATGGTAAACTCAATACAGTATCATTTAAACAATATCTGCCAAACGATATATCATTATCTTCATCACCTCACTGCACGAACTTACACGAAGAAAAGATGAAATACGATTTTTAAGCAAGCAATAATATTTAATGATTTGTTTTCTGAAAGCAAAACTCAGATTAACAGCTTTGTAACTCGTAACTACTTACTTGTAACTACTTGTCAGATAAATGTAACAGTATTTTAATCCGATTGCAGTTTTTATGTTATTTCGTATGCCTAATATTGCATCGAAATTATAAAAACAGTCTAATGAAAAAAGTTGTTCTGATTTTAATTATCTTTATTGCATTGTCGGTATTGTATTTAGGAGGTAATATTCTACTGGCATTCCTGACAGAATTTCATCCGAAACCCATAGAAAACGTAGAGGTTTTATCCCCAAAGTCCACTTCAGCTCCGTCCATCATTCAAGACTCAATACTTACTTTTTTTACATGGAACATCGGTTATGACGGATTAGGAGCAGAAACTGATTTCTTTTACGACGGTGGTACCATGTCAGTTGTCCCTGAGGATTGGGTGAAAAAATATACGCAGGGAATCTACAGCACAGCTAAGCAGCATGTCAATGCCGACTTTCTGTTTTTTCAGGAAGTTGATCGAAAAGGGAAACGCAGTCACAATATCGATGAAGTAGACGGAATCAAAAAAACGCTTCGGAATGATGCCGCTGTTTTTACCCTCAATTATGATGTAAAATTTCTGCCCGAGCCACTTTTGCACCCGTTGGGGCGTATTTATGGCGGACTGCTTAGCTGTTCTAAATTCAGTCCCATAGCATCACAACGTGTTGCATTGCCCAATATCACCGATTTTCCACGGAAGCTGTTTTATCTTCAGCGATGCTTACTGATGCAACGATTCAAAGTCGCTAACGGAAAAGAGCTAATCGTTATCAATGCGCATTTCGAGGCCTACGACGAAGGAGGCAAAGTGAAAGTAGAACAGATGGCGTTGACACGAAAATTGATGGAAGCCGAATACAGGAAAGGAAATTATGTGGTGTTGGGTGGCGACTGGAACATAGCTCCTCCCGGTTTTAATGTTCATAAGTGGGAAAAAGAGAAACAACATGATCCTTTATATCTGTTGAAAAACAATCCTGTTTATATTCCCGGATGGAAGTATGCAGCTGATATCAATACCCCTACAAACCGAAAGAACAATCATGCTTTTGATCCGAGAACTACCTATACCACCGTGATCGATTATTTCTTTGTTTCGCCAAACATAGAAGTGCTGGATCTGAAGGGTATTAATGCAGGATTTGCTTATTCGGATCATAATCCGGTGGGGATGAAAATAAAATTGAGACGGTAAACAAGCTGTATCATACAACATAGGTAATCAATCATAGTTAACGATCCGGTTTTTACAACCAACATTCAAACAAACATACTTGTAACTCGTAACTTTTTACTTGTAACTACTTCTATTTCCTTGATTCATAAATTAAAACTATATAATTAAGATGCGTACATTATTACTGACATGGTTATTAGTTGCATTCACCGTTACCGCAGCGTTCGGTCAAGTGCAGAAGAATGAAATTATCACAGGCGAGGTTAAATCGGCCAATGATGAATTATTAAGCGGGGCTCATGTTTCTCTGCATGGTACTGCCAAAACGTATTCCGGTGTTACCGACAGCAAAGGAAATTTCGTATTCAAAGATGTTCTTATCGGCGAATATATTTTACATGTATCCTATGCCGGACTTGCCAACTATTCGGTGAATATAACAATCGCTCAATCGATGCCGAAGCTTCAGGTAAAGATGCAAGCATCGAGCAGGCAACTGGATGAAGTAACAGTAACAACACAAAAGCGGGTTCAACGCCCGGTTGAAGTGCCGATTGCCATCACTGCTCTGAGTGGAAATACATTGAAAGGACTACGTATTACAGAAATGGATGCCTTATCACAATATGTTCCCGGATTGCAGGTGCAAATTCAGAGCCCCAACAATGCTAGTTTCGTCATCCGTGGCGTTACTTCCGATGATGGTGATTCGAGGGTGCAACAACGTGTTTCCGCATTTCAGGACGGTATCTCCATTTCGAAAGCAAGAGGTACAGCGGTGGAATTATTTGACATGGAACGTGTGGAAGTGGCAAAAGGGCCACAGGGAACACTCTTCGGACGAAGTGCCGAGAATGGAGCTATTGATTTAATAAGCAACAAGCCGGTGAATAACACATCGGGAGAAATTGCATTAGGATATGGTAATTACAATGAGATGATTGCAAATGGATTTATCAATACTCCAATTGTAAAAGGCAAACTTCTGAACCGCTTTGCTTTTTCGTATGACAAACGCGACGGTTTTATCAAAAACGTCTCAGGTGGAACGCTTAACGGGAAAAACACCATTGCCCTTCGGGATATTATTCGCTACCTGCCCGATTCAAAAACAACAATGGATCTGATTCTGAACTATCAGCACGACACCCCTCCGGGTACCAGTTTTAAGAGCGGAACCTATGCTCCCAAAGGAGGTGATCTGGATCCCAATTCATCGGCTGACTTAGGCGGTGGTTCTAAAGACTCCCTGTACATTCATCGCGATGTATGGAGTATTACACTTCCCATCACCCGTGTTTTGTCGGAAAACTGGACGGCAACCTCTCTGACCGGTTTCCGCCATTTTAATACCGACGAAGCCTTCAATGCCGATGGTACCGTGGCTCGCGCACTCTATTTTCACGAACGCGAAAAAGACGATCAGTTCAGTCAGGAGTTCCGGTTTAATTTCAACGACAGAAACAAACTATCAGGATTCTTAGGGGCTAGTTATTTTTATGAAAAAGGGAATCAAGAGGTCTCGCTTCAAACCAACCCGCAAAAGTTTTATACACTGCTGACACCCGTAATTGCATCCAACTATGCCACCCAACTAAGCCAGCTCAGTGGAGCAATTACGCAGTTAGGGCAACTCGGGTATTTATCGACTGCGCAAACAGCCTATTTTCTCAGTCAGGTACCTTCTGCAAAACCTTTAGTTACGAACGGAGTGGCAAATCTGACTACCAATCTGCCTAATCTGAAACCATTACTTGCATACATAGGTTCATCGCTATCCAGCAGTATGCAACAACTGTTATCCCTGTTCGACGGAAGTGCATTGCCAACCTCCTACAGCGAAACATATACCAATTACAATACAACCAGTTCTACCGAGCTTTTTGCGGATGCCACCTATAAGCTCATCGACAACTTATCGCTTACTGCCGGTATTCGTGGAACTTACGAACATCAGGTAGGTGGATACAGTAGCTCGAATTCGGGTGCGAGTATTCTGGGGTATCTGACAGGTTATTATCCGAATGTTCTCTCATGGTCCACAGCAGGAAAGGAATATACAGCTTCAAAAGATTACTTGTCGTATGTAGGACGTGCGGCATTGAATTATTTGATAGATAACAATAAATCCGTTTACGCAAGTGTCTCACGTGGTCGCCGTCCGGGTGTGATTGATATAGGTGATGCAGCTGCCGATTCCACCGTATACCTGAAGCCGGAAATTATCTGGAGCTATGAAGCCGGAATGAAAGGAATAATTCTGAATAATAGTTTTACCTATGATCTCTCGGTATTTTATTATGACTGGAATCACTTCCAATCAAATGTATTAAATACCACAACACTTAAATTTACGCCACAAGATGCGGGTAAAGCTCACAGTTTTGGTCTGGAAGCAGGCTTACAGTATCGTTTCTATAAAGGCACTTCCATCTTTGCCAACTACGGGTACATCGACGGAAAGTTCAACAACAAAGACGAAAACGGGCAAACTCAAGAGTATGCCGGTAACACCTTCCGCCTTACTCCAAAACACACAGTTTCGGCAGGAATCAGCTACATAACACCAGTTAGCAAAACAACCTATATCTACCTGAGACCGTCTTATACTTACAAATCCAAGGTTTATTTCGAAGATGATAATACGGATGCACTTAGCCAGAAAGGTTACGGACTTGCTAATTTGAGTGGTGGAGTAACATTTGGAAGCAGTAAGCTGTTATACGATTTAGGATTTTATTCCAAAAACCTGTTTGATACCAAATATCTGATTGACGCAGGTAACTCGGGAGCGTTATTCGGTATTCCAACTTATATAGGAGGTACACGCAGAACGTATGGTGTAACCCTGAGAGCCCGGTTCTAAAATAACAAAATCAAAGAATAAACACTAAGACACTAAGGACACTAAGAAACACTAAATAAATGTAGCCCCCTAAATCTGTCAAAAAGAGGACTTCTGAATTAGTACTCTGTGTTCTTAATGTCTTAATGTTGAGTTTAAAACTATGGGCACATAAATAAGAGTAAACACTAAGACACTAAGGACACAAAGAAACACTAAATAAATATAGCCCCCTAAATCTATCGAAAAGGGGACTTCTAAATTAGTACTCTGTGTTCTTAATATCTTAATGCCTTAATGTTGAGTTTAAAACTAAGTGTCACTCTGTATCCTTAGTGTCTTAGTGGTAAATCTTTAGGATCTTAGTGTTGGGTCGATTATTTTCTTGAGGTATTTAAAACTAAGTGCACTCTGTGTCCTTAGTATCTTTGTGCTAATTCTTTCGCACCTTAGTGTTAAGTCTATTATTTTCTTGAAGTATTTAAAACTAAGTGCCACTCTGTGTCCTTAGTGTCTTAGTGGTAATTCTTTCGTGGTTCAAAAAATAGTAAGTATATGGAAAAGTTTGTGAGTTTTGTTCTCCTCTTGTTTGCCTTTGTTCGTCTTGAAGGACAAACATCTTTTGATAAAGAGGGACATCGCGGATGTCGCGGTTTGATGCCCGAGAATACTATTCCGGCTATGAAAAAAGCATTGTCACTGGGAGTGAATACCCTGGAACTGGATTTACATATCAGCAAAGACGGACAGGTATTGATTTCGCACGATCCATATATTTCAGCCTCCATAGCCTTGCATCCGGATGGAAGTGAGATTAAAATGAAGGAGGAGAAAAGTCTGGTTTTGTATCAGATGAATTATGCCGAAATAAGACAATTTGATGTGGGGAGCAAATACAATCCCAAGTTTCCGCAACAGCTAAAGATCAAAACCTATAAACCCCTGCTATCTGAACTGATTGATAGTGTCGAAACATTTGTCCGTGAGCAACATTTGGCATTGCCCGATTATAATATCGAAACAAAGTCCGATCCGAAAGGAGATAATACCTTACACCCCGAACCGGAAGAGTTTGTACGCTTGATGATGGAGGTTATCTTGTCGCGACACATTGAAAGACGGGTGATTATTCAATCCTTCGATGTTCGCACGCTCGAAATTATTCATCGCGATTATCCCTCTTTACGTACTTCATTGCTTACGGCAAATCTGAAATCGGTGGAATCCAATTTGAAAACACTGTCTTTTGCTCCTACGATTTACAGCCCTTATTATTGGACCGTAACCAAAGCAACTGTTGAAGGCTGTCATCAACGAAACATCTTGATTATTCCATGGACAGTGGATGATGAAAAGAAAATAAAGAAGATGAAAGACCTGCATGTTGATGGCATCATCAGCGATTATCCCGATCGATTATAAAACGCTGGTATATCCCGTCTTTTCTGTTTCTGAAATTTTACAGGCAGGAGATAAACAAATTGGTCACTCCAACATGCCATTAATCACAATAGAGTAATTTCTTTATTAATATTAAAGTCTGCGTGCCAGTAGGTAAATCCGAACAAACGAATCGTTATATTAAACTCATGCCATTTCCAGTCAAATATCAGGCATATACCACTGTAATAAAACACATTGCCAACACATAAAGAGTATTTAAAGCTGTCAGACAAGTAGACACTGTCGTTCGTTCGGTGCGTACTGTTCGAGTAACAGTGCGTACTGTTCAACCGTCAGTGTATACTGTTAGAGTAACAGTACGCACCGAACGGAGAAAATTGTGTACCGAAGCGGAAATAATAAAGGGGAAAATGCGAAAAGTTTGTACCGCCGGGAAATACAGGCACAGATATACGTGGCCTCTACCCTTAGTTTTTCGGACTTAAGTCCGAAAAACTAAGCTAATGGTCTTCATCCCGATTATTTAGGATTACAACCACAGGTAGAAGGATGTTTCTTAGCTGTCTTAAGATTTCTGGTTATTTCTTTTTTTACATCACAGCCATTACAATCACCACAAGGTGATTCTTCCTTTCGAATATTTTTTATTATAGCATATATTGAATAAACCACAGTAAAAGCTACGATAACCAAAACCAATAGTACCTGAATCATTTTAGTTTGTCATTTAATTAATTTTCAAATTACAAATATTGCCATACCAACTATATCTACTTCATTCTACAACCGGAATAATGCAAATTTATTCTCAGAAAAACAAACTTCCTATCTGATAAGTTGCAAATGCAACCAGCCAGGCAATAGCAGTGGTATACACCATAGTAAAAACAGCCCAACCCCAACTTGATTCTTTTTTTATAGCTGCAATTACTGCTACACAAGGAAAATAAATCAGAATAAAAAGCATAAATCCGAAACTCACCAGAGGAGTAAATACTTTTTGGCCTTTCAGCACTCCACTATTATGAGTCTGCGCCTTCAACTCTTCCTTAAGCGTACCTGAATTTTCATCAGCCTTCATGTCGGCCTGATACAGAATTCCCATAGAGCTCACCACAATTTCTTTGGCTGCCAGTCCGGTTATGATACTAACGCCCATCTTCCAATCAAAACCCAGTGGCCTAATAGCCGGTTCAATAGCATGTCCCAATTGGCCAATATATGATTTTTCCTGACGTTCCGACTCTTTGTCCACTTCCAGATGCTTAACTGCTTCCTGTTTTTCACCGTTACTCAGGTGAACACTGGATTGTACCTTCTGCATTTGTGCATCATAATCTCTTGTGTAAACCGTATGACGGGGAAAATATCCCAATGCCCAAATCAGAATAGAAGCAAGAAGAATCACATTTCCCATTTTCTTGAGATATTGTTGCCCTTTATGCCACATGTGCAAACTCGTATTTTTCATCGTAGGGATACGATAAGGTGGCAACTCCATTACAAAGGGTACCTCCTTCTTGGCAAAAGCAATCCGCTTCATCACCAAAGCCGTAGTAATAGCTAAAAGAATACCTATAAAGTAAATTGCAAACAATACCAAGCCCTGATTGGCAGGAAAAATAGCCGATATAAGCAATACATACACCGGCAGTCTGGCACTGCAAGACATGAACGGCGTTATAATCATAGTCAGAATCCGGTCTTTTTTATTGTCCAGCGTACGGGTAGCCATAATAGCCGGCACATTACAACCAAAGCCCATCACCAATGGAATAAACGATTTACCATGTAATCCTATTTTGTGCATCAGTTTATCCATAATAAATGATGCGCGAGCCATATAACCGGTATCTTCCATCAGGGAAATAAAGAAAAACAGGATCATAATATTGGGCAGAAAAACAATCACACCTCCTACCCCACCAATAATTCCGTCCACTACTAAATCCCGTAATGCTCCGGGTGTCATGGTATTTTGCAACCAGCTGCTCAGCAAACCAACTCCTGAATTAATCCAGTTCATCGGATAGCTTCCCAGCGTAAACGTGGCCTGAAACATCAGCCACATAAAAAAAAGAAAAATCGGGAATCCCAAGAAACGATGCGTCAATAAATCGTCCAACTCCCGCTTGCTTTCACGTCTGTCTTTTTTTGGCTCTTTATAAGTTTCTTTTAAAGCCCCATCAATAAATCCGTACTTTGCATCGGTAATAATAGTCTCCGAACGTTCACCATATTCTTTTTCCAGTTCAGCAATAGTCTGTTTAGCTACCGTTTTAATTTGTTCGTAATTATCAAAACCTTCCAATTGTGCTAAAGTGCTTTTATCTGTTTCCAGCAACTTTATAGCCACATAACGCGAGGACAATTTGTCCGTTATTGCCGGATTTTTCCAAATTACGTCCTGAATATCTTTAATAGCTTTTTCAATCAACGGACCGTAGTTGATATGAATATGGCGTACACTCGGATCGCGATCTTCGTATACATCGATCAATTTAGCAAACAGCTCGTCAATTCCTTTACCTTTAGATGCAACGGTAGGAATAATCGGAATGCCTAACATCTCACCCAGGCCATTATAGTCGAACTTCACTCCTTTCTTTTCCAGTTCGTCATACATATTCAGCGCTACCACCACCTTGATATTCATATCAATAAGCTGAGTCGTCAGAAACATATTCCGCACCAGATTGGACGAGTCGATTACATTAACCACAATGTCCGGCATCTTTTCGGTGATGTGGGTCCGCACATATAACTCTTCAGGCGAATACTCGGTAATAGAATAAGTTCCGGGCAGATCTACAATTTTAAAGGTATAACCGTCCTTTTTCATGGTAGCCTCTTTGGCATCTACCGTTACACCACTATAGTTCCCCACCCGCTCGTGTGAGCCCGATGCGAAATTGAATAAAGTTGTTTTGCCGCAATTGGGATTACCCACTAGCGCCACATTAATCACTTTCCCTTTTTCCAACACCGAAACTTTGAGCGACTCTTCATCAATAGTTCCTTCAAATTTTATTTCCGATAAAGAAGCAGCTTCTTCCAGCGATACCACTTCCACCAGTTCTGCCTCACTCCTTCTGAGCGAAACATTGTAACCCATAATTTCATACTCAACCGGATCTTGCAAGGGTGCATTCTTTATTACCCGAACCTTTTTCCCTTTTACAAATCCCATCTCGGTAATGCGCTTCCGAAAAGCTCCATGTCCAAGTACCTTTGTAATTATAGCTTCATCACCTGTTTTAATATCAGAAAGATGTGTATTATGTGTTGTCATTATAAATATGAATTTCTCTATTTTTTGTCAATCAGATAGCCCTATTGTATCATTCTATGGATCATAACTTTATTCCAAAACGAACAAAACCAACTAAAGCATTGTCTAACTTTATGTCTGTCCCTGCCGGATTAATAATATATTGAATATCCGGCTTAATATAAATATTTTGGGTTATCGAAAACCGGTAAGCCAGTTCAACAGTGGTTTCACTACCAATATTATTATCATGTATGCCGGCATGAGCCAATGCAATGCCACATTGATCATCAGGCCTTTTACTAAACAAGCCCTGATAATTGAGGCCTAAACTATAGTAATGGTTATTTTTATTCTTATTCTTTGGACTTAAACCTATCTGCGAAAAAGCCGACAACTGATCGGTTAGTTGCTGATCTCCAACAAAATAAAATTCTCCGTTTTGCTGCTCAACATTAATTGTATCATTGTGCTGATGATAGTATACACCTAATTTATAACAGCCTATTTTGCCTTTTATCAAACTCTCAGAAAGTTGAAATTCGCTGACAGCAAGAAAGCCCTGATTTTCGCTCAGTTTCCAATTCAGGTTATATGGATTGCAGCTAAAATCATCGGGAGTTCCGTCAAAAACCGCCACTTTCCACACAAAAGTATTGGATACGTTCCACTGAACATGAATCCCAAAAGCTGTCAACGGAAAAATGGGACAAGTAATGTTATCGGCAATACTGGAATGAATACCAAAGGAACTGTTCGTAAACAGATTTCCGTCCTCATTCGTTGCAAAGTTAATATTTAAATCCTGCAAGCCCACAGTAATATCAAACTTTCCCAGATTTTGTTTATACCAGAGCTCATATAAAAAAGACCGGTTACCGGCTTCGATGTTAGACACTCCCTGAAAGTCACCAACTAAATCTGTACTGGGTTCACCACCATGCGTATTTCCAATATTAGCAAAAGCCTCACCGCCTTTCCACAACCCCGCAGCTCCGGTATCAAAACGACCATCAACATTGGCAAGTCCCAAATAAGAGGTTCCTTTTTTAATTCCTCCCAAAAAGTTGCTAACGATGTCACCGGTATACGATGCAGAAAAGGAAAACGGAGATTTCTTCTCACCAGCACCGCCCTGCGCACAAAGTCCGTTACCGGAAACAGCAATAAAAGCTCCCAAACATACCGATTTGTAAACTTGCCTCATCTTAAACTAAATAAATAACTAAGCATGCACAAAGGTACAGGGAAGAACCCGACCTGAACATACCTACTTATACTGATTATAGAGGGCAGAACTAATCAAAAATGGGGATAGAGCAACAAGAAAAACAGGCATCAATTCATTCAACGATCAAAACTGAGTACTTTTCTTTATTTCATCTATTTCAATCAATTTATTCATAATAGCATAAACCGTCAGACCGGCCGTGCTATGGATTTCCAATTTACGGGCTATATTACGCCGATGCGAGATGACTGTATGGGTAGAGAGAAACAATGTCTGAGCAATTTCCTTATTAGTCAGGCCACGAACCACACAAGTAATTATTTCTTTCTCCCTTGCACTCAATGTACTTTGTTCTTCAGAATCTTTATTCATCAATGAGTCAAAGAGCTTATCGAGCTTTTCTTTTAATTGTTCCACTGAGTCATAAATGCTCAGCGTATCATCATAATTTCGCAATAAATTGGTATCAATGGCCGAATAAACCAATGCCAGACATTTGAGTTTAGCATTCGATGTTTCTTCTTTTATTTTAAGAATATCCACATATCCCCAAAAAGCCGGATTTATGATTAATATATCCGGCTTGTGGATATTTAAATAATGATTTACAGTATCCAACGAAATAATTTCAATTGGTTGAATTCGATAACCTGGGATTCGCTTCAACGCAACAGAAATCCCGCTCCGAATAATGACCGAAGGTTCAACAATGGCAATTTTGAGCTGATCACTATTCATTTTTTCTGTTTGTTTTTGCGTTCCAATTCTTCCACAGCGGGAATGAATAAATAATCCTCCACCTGATTGTGACTGGCAATATCTACTTCGCACGACAAAATATCAAACAAAACTTCGGTAAGTAAATAATTGTTGCCCTTAGCCGGATAATATTTTATCAGAATGTTTTTAAGCTCTATAAGCTTGGAATCTATTTCGTTGTGCCTGTCCTGAAAAACGGAGATGCTATAACGGGAGTCGACTTCGCCTTTCAACACTTTCTGTACATAACGAAATACAGTTTTGTTTTCGTAATCCATATGTTTACGAACTTCCAATACATACTCATCAAAAAACTGGAGGAAGATGGACTTATAAGGAATATTCTCTTCCTGAGCACTCACAGCCTCAATCAGTTTATTGCGAATAAGCGGCAGTTTAAAGTCCAGAAAATAGCTGTGCGCATTTTTCAGATATTCTATAACCGAGGTGATAGACAGGTCCTCGTAATCGTGATCCACCTCAAAATTACCTTCGGAAAGGAAATTTACAACAGCTAAAAAAGTCTTGCAATCAATTTCATTGGCCTCACAGACCTGTTTTACCGTTTGGTCACCAAATCCAAGCGACAAGCCAAAGCGACTTATAACCAGTAATAATGAATGATTTTCATTAATCAAATCACTCATCTTTTCATTTTCGGAGAATTTTTGTTGTTTCTGCATAGATTGTAAATCAATATGTTCACACATTCCAAAAGAAGTGCTTATAAAAAAATAAACTTCTCCGGAGCAAATGGCTACTCCGATAGAAGTTCATACTAACTAATCATACTAACAAACCTAAATCAAATTTGTGATTACAAAGGTCGGACTTATTCCGCAGCCAGGCAATCACCATTTATAGGTATATTGGGGGCAAATAACCCGCGATTAGTGAGTATTTCCATCTTCTTATACTTGCAGTACAAAGATACCTGTTTATAATGATTCTAAAGACTAAAAGTTCATTCTTTGATTACATACCTAAAAGAAAAGGACTGTCAAATCTAATTGACAGTCCTTTCTGATCGTGAGAAATCAACTAAGTTACAAGGTAACTCCTGATTTCCAAATTGCTATTTCGCGATAGTTTTTCTTTTCATTATTTACCGGTTCTCCACTGGCTACTTTGAGAATGTATTCCACAAAACTTTCGTGAGTTTCTTCCATCGTTTTATTCTCCAGTATCACCCCGGCATTAAAGTCAATCCAACCCGGTTTGTTATTTGCCAGATTAGAATTGGTAGAAATTTTCATCGTAGGTACAAAAGAACCGAATGGCGTACCACGTCCGGTGGTAAACAATACCAACTGACAACCGGCCGACCCAAGAGCTGTAGCCGCCACCAGATCATTACCCGGCGCACTCAATAAATTTAGACCCTTGGTGTGTATGGTTTCTCCATACATCAATACGTCTTTCACTACCGACTTTCCACATTTCTGTGTACAGCCCAACGATTTTTCTTCTAAAGTAGAAATACCACCCGCCTTGTTACCCGGCGAAGGATTTTCGTAGATCGGTTGTTCGTTTTTGATAAAATAATCCTTGAAGTCATTGATCAGATGAACGGTTTTGTCGAACAAACCCGTAGACTCACAACGATTCATCAGGATAGTTTCAGCCCCGAACATTTCCGGCACTTCAGTCAAAACGGTTGTTCCGCCCTGTGCAACCAGAAAATCAGAGAAAACACCCAACAAAGGATTGGCAGTGATACCCGAAAAGCCATCGGACCCACCACATTTCAAACCCACTCTCAGTTCACTCAGCGACACATCAGTACGCACATCTTTGGATGCTGTATTGTATATTTCGCGCAACAAAATCATACCCTCTTCAAATTCATCACCCACCTTTTGCGTTTCGATAAATTTAATGCGGTCGGTATCATAATCGCCCAACAATTCGCGAAAGACAGATAACTGATTGTTTTCACAACCCAAACCTACTACCAATACTCCGGCAGCATTCGGATGTTTCACTATATCCAACAGGATTTTCCGTGTATTCTCATGGTCACCACCCAGCTGCGAGCAGCCGTAGTTATGCGGGTATGCCACAATAGCATCCACTCCCATTCCATTGGTTTCACGTTTCAGCGCATCTACCAACTGATTAATGGTTCCGTTTACGCAACCTACCGTAGGAACCACCCATATCTCGTTACGAATACCTACATCTCCGTTTTTCCGACGGTAACCTTTGAAAGTCAACTTCCGGTCAGCAATAGCAGGATATTCCAGCACAGGAGAGTAAGTATAATCTAACACACCGTCCAGATTGGTTTTGATATTCTTTTCATTTACCCAGGCTCCTTGCGCAATGGCTTCGCGGGCATGCCCAATGGCATAACCATACTTTACAATAAAGTCGTTAGGGGCAAAATCTTTCAGAGCAAATTTATGCCCGGCCTGGATTTCATTCAGCAGGATAATATTTTTGTCCTTCACCGCCACGGTTTCACCCGCATGCAAAGGGACTATGGCAACCGCCACATTATCCTCGCTATTTATTTTCAGATATTTTGTTTGCATGGATTTTTTATAAAATTCCTTTTACAGTATTCAACATACCATTTTTCTGAACAGAATCCAGATAACCAATTAATTTATCAGTCAGACCCGGAATATTATTCAGGTTTTCGTCCCAGATAAATTCAGCACCCAGCACACCTTTGGCAACTGCTTCTACCGAACCTGAGCTCCATAGTTGAGTCAGCAAATCGATAATAGCTGCATCGTCATTGGGCGTAATTTCATCTTCACCACGTTTTCCACCTTTATAATAAGTGATAATACCCGCCAGGCCTAACACTAAAGCCGAAGGTAATTCCCCTTTACGAGCCAAATAAGTTTTCAATCCGGGCAGATCACGCGCTTTAAATTTAGGGAAAGAATTCAACATAATGCTGGTGACAAAATGTTTCACATAAGGGTTACGGAAACGTTCAATGACAGCTTTACCGAATTTCTCTAGTTCTTCCTGAGGTAAGTCAAGGGTCGAAAGCAATTCTTCAAACATAGCTTTGTGCACAAATGCACCCAGCACTTTATCTTCTACAATTTCGCGAACGGTATCCAGACCCGAAAGATAACCTACCGGAGCCAACACGGTATGAGGACCGTTTAACAAAGTAACTTTCCTATCGTGATAAGGTTTTTCGCTTGGCACAAACAGTACATTCAGACCGGCTTTGTCTGCTGGGAATTCTTTTGCCACCGACTCAGGAGCTTCAATGACCCACAAATGGAAAATTTCAGCTTTTACCACCAACTTATCTTCCAATTGTATTTTATCCAAAATCTCATTAATCGTATCACGTGGGTAACCCGGCACAATGCGATCAACTAAGGTACAATAAACGCCACAAGCAGTTTCGAACCATGCCTTAAAATCAGCACCCAGATTCCACAGTTCAATATATTGTTCGATACATTTTTTCAGTTCCGTACCGTTATGGAAAATTAGTTCGCAGGCAAACACATATAAACCTTTATCTGCTGCACCATTGAAAGTTTTAAAACGATGATAAAGTAATTGTGTCAGTTTACCCGGATAAGACTTAGCGGGTTTATCTTCTAGTTTACAAGCAGGATCGAAAGCAATACCGGCTTCGGTAGTATTCGATACCACAAAACGCATTTCAGGGTTTTCAGCCAGTTTCAGGTAATCGGAGAAATGGGTATAAGGATTCAAACCGCGGCTGATCACATCAATCAAATCCAGACTGTCTACTTGTTTGCCATTGTCAATACCCTGCAGATTGAGATGATACAGACAATCCTGTTCGTTCAGCATATCAACCATTCCGTTTTCAATAGGCTGTACCACTACGACACTACTATTGAAATCGGCTTTTTCATTCATATTCCACACAATCCAATCTACAAACGCACGTAGGAAGTTTCCTTCACCAAACTGGATAATTCTTTCAGGATAGCGCTTTGCGCTTACATTTTCTCTGTTTAACTTTTTCATTTATGTTGATTATTATTCAAATAACATCTTAGTTCCGGCATTCCCGGGGACTAATCCGATAGGACTTTTCTTTATAAAAAAGATACATTCGGGAAAACTCTACCATGAGTCTTCAATCAGAAAACAAGACTTTCCTCACTAACATAAACAAGTAGAATGAGATCTTACAAAATCATTCAACGTATTTAGTTTTCCTTTGTTCAAAGCTCTACAAAAATACGTAAATTCAAAGTTTCATCAAGTGGAATAATTGATATAAAACGCGTAAAAACTGATAGAATCTTATGAAAAGAGAGCAGGAAAAATTCAGAAGAGAAAGGAAGTACAGCAACAAAGCCTATCTGCAAAAAAAACAGAAAAGAGCAATGCTCTATCCTGTTTTTGCCAACAACGTTCAAAAAGCAGACTTATTCTGATGCCTGTCTGCTTTTCTTCAATATTTCCAATTCTACTTTCGGGGTATATGACGCAGGCCTGGGCATATCATAAACTCTTTCACGCAAAAACAACCCCAAAGATTTATAATCGGGAAATGCAGCTTGTTCTTCGACAGATATAATCTTACCTATCCCTATACGAGGGTTTTGCCTGCGTTTATTAAACACTTCGTGGGGCATTCTCATAGAACGAATCCTCCAGTCAATCAAACCCAAAAAATAAAAAAACGGGGAGTTCTGATTAAAAAACCGAATAGGGACAATCGGCACTTTGGCAGCATAAATCATTTTAAGTACACTTTCCTGCCATTCCCGGTCCCTAACCCAGAGTTTTCTGGGTTCAAAATTAGAAACAGCTCCTGAAGGGAAAAAGCCTACCGGATGGCCATCCTGCAATCGCGTCAATGTTTCGCGAAGACCTTTCAAACTGGTAGTAGCCGTAATATTGTTGGTAGCTGTTTTGGGAGTAACGGTAATAAAACTTCCTTCCATCGTTTTGATAAGCGACAGAAATTTATTGACCATCAGTTTATAGTCAGGGCGAATTCTCACCATCAGATCTATCAGCATTATTCCATCCAAACCACCGTAAGGATGATTAGACACTGTGATAAAAGCTCCTTCGGGCAATAGTTCCAGATTTTCGGGATTCCCGATTAAATAATCGACTCCCAAATCTTTCAATAATCTTTCTGCAAAATCGGCACCGGTATAATTGCATGAATGTTCATACACTCCGTTTACTTTATCAATGGCAAAAAGATGCATAAGAAACCGAGCCAACCAACGCCCTCTTTTTCCCTTAAAAACGGGAGATACCTTTTCCAGGTCTTTTTCTTCAACTACTTTAGTTTTCAAAATATCTGTTCCTTTTTACTTCATTTTTAGTGAAGAATAGACAAAAAAAATTCTTCCTGCTTTTATATACAATAAGAGTATCCAAAAACAAGAAGAAACTAATACAAATGCTAAGTTCACTAATCATACATTTCATTTACGTCCGGTTTTCCTCTCTTAAACACCCAATATCGTTGAAGCATATAATTAAAAACAACCGAAACGATAAGGTCTGCAATGATTCGACTGATTTTATAATCAATTTTCAGAAATGTGGTCAGCAAATAAGTTCCTGACATTTTCAGCAAGATACTGTTTACGGCAACAAGTATAAACCGAATCAACTGTTTACGGAAAGAATGCTCATAAGGATGTACTTTCGAACGGAAAGCCCAGGATTTATTTATAGAAAAGTTGACAATAGCTCCCACCACACCGCCAATAGCAATGGAAATGGTATAATGCAGATGAAAAACTTCGGTAAACAAAATCATTGTGAGGTAGTCAACTACCCCACCCACACCTGAAGAAACCTGAGCTTTTGAAAATACAAGCAGTTTTTCAAACATGGTTGCGTTTATTATTTTTGCTTCTCGGCCAGATCCCTGTCATTGGCTAGACTAACCAATTTCCGGGTATCGACAATGTTGATAATAAACAAAATAATACAAGCAGCCAATGCACTATACACAATAGAACCTTCAAAAAGCACTTCGGTTACCAAAATACCTGAAATAATCACCCGGGCTTCCGTTGGCCCGAACAAACCACTATCGATAGTATATTTACCCGTAACTTTATACCTAAGCAAGGTAGTAATCATGGCCCATCCGTACATAACTACAAATACAAATCCGAGCATTTCCCAAATACCGTCCGTATAAACCATGTATCCGTAACCTATCAGAATAGTAGTCAACCAATCCACTGTAATATCCAACGAAAAGCCATACCATTTTCGGGGCGTATTCCGATAATATGCCACTCTGCCATCCATAGAATCGCCAAACCAGTTAACAAAGAAGCCCAAAATTCCAAGTAAAAGAAAGTTCCGATCCAGATAGGTAGCCAGAATAAAGCTAAATACGGTTATTAAACTTCCAATAAAACCAATACCAGTAAGCATATCCGAGCTAATAAAGGAAGGTATACGTTGAACTAAAAAGACCAGTGCTTTTTGTTCATATTTTCGTAGTATATTGGTTCTATGTCTGTCTTTCGAAATGGCATCAAAAACCGCTTCCGAATTCCGTGATTTCGTCAAATTCATAAATATGTATTTCTTATGTATATTTTATGCATTGTATGCATTAAGGCCATAAAGATAAAAAAAATAAACTGATATGCCGCCTGACAAACTCATGTATAAAGAATTCAAACAGCGTTATAATCATATAATTCCAAGCCGAACAATTGCATACCAAACTGACAACCATCCAGTTTAAAGTAAAAAAAACGAAATTATAAAGTTACTTGAATTTGCTTAATAACTTTCGTTCAAGCTTCTTTTAAAAAATAAAAAGTAGTGTAAACAGTATAATTTTTCAGAACAGTAATTAAAGAAGAGGCGCGAGTAGCACGATAACAATATTTATATATCTCCATGTTATTTCAGGAAGAAAATCCATTGGTTAGAAAAAAAATCAGTATTGCCTGGTAAACTTTATAGATGAAACTTTGTGAGAGATTTCTCACTTCGTTCGAAATGACAATCAATGTTTTATGTTTTGGGGATGGGGTCGGTTGGCGGCTTCGCCGCCAACCGGCCCCATCCCTTACAAAGAGAATGTAATATTCTGTCATTCTGAACGAAGTGAAGAATCTACTGTTTTTTACCGGACAATACTGAAAAAAAATATTATTTTTGCTGATATAAGTAACGAAATCAATATGAATGTCCTATTTTTCAAAAAAAGAACAGATCATTTTCTTCAACGCCGGAATTGCCCTGCTCCATTGACGTTCCATTTTTCACCTTTCTTGTTTAATTAATACTCCGTTATATTTGTTCAACAGCTCAACACGATGTTTATGAAAACAAAAATCTTGCTCTTCCTTTTATCCGTTTTCTCCATTTCGGCACTTGCTTCAGAACCCGAAACTATTCGTGAGTCGCTAGCACTCATACAACGTGTACTGCCGAGGCATGCAGGTGATTTTGTGTTGAAACAAATTCCGGATGAAAAAGGATTGGATGTTTTTGAAGTGGAAGCTTCGGGCACCGGTAAAATAATCCTGCGGGGAAACAATGCCGTTTCCATTGCCACGGCCTTTAACTGGTATCTAAAAGAAACCGCCCACATCAGTTACGACTGGCAAGCCATCCGCCCGCTTACTATTCACGGTGCTTTACCTTTGCCGGGCTCAGCAATGCGTAGAACCTGTGCAGTCGGTCAGCGATTTTTCAACAATACCTGCACCTTTGGTTATACCTTTGCTTTCTGGAATTGGGAACAATGGCAACGGTTTATTGACTGGATGGCAATGAATGGGGTGAATCGTCCCCTGATGCAGGCAGGTCAGGAAGCCGTGTGGCTGCGCGTGTGGAAATCATTCGGTATGAGCGACGATCAGGTGCGGTCTTATTTCCCGGGACCTGCCCATCTGCCCTGGCACCGCATGGCCAATATGGATAAATGGGGCGGTCCGTTGCCGATGAGCTATATTAACGGACAGCAAAAGCTACAACAACAAATACTGCAACGGTCGCGCGCACTGGGCATGAAACCGATACTTTCGGTCTTTGCCGGCCATGTGCCCGAAGAGCTTAAAACTATTCGCCCTACTGCTCATATTACCCGTATTGAACCCGGCTGGGGTGGAATGACGGCCGAATACACTACCTATTTTCTCGATCCGACCGACGATCTGTTTGCCGAGATCCAAAAACGTTTTCTGACTGTGCAGCAGAAACTCTATGGAACCGATCATCTTTATTCTGCCGATCCGTTTAATGAGATTACACCACCCAGCTGGGAACCCGATTATCTGGCCGGCGTGGGAAAAACCATTTATAATACCCTGTCGGCGGTGGACAAAGATGCGGTGTGGTATCAGATGTCCTGGACTTTTTATAACGACTCCACCCACTGGACGCGTCTGCGCCTCGAAGCCATGGTTCACGCCGTGCCCAAAGGAAAACTGGTTTTTCTGGACTACAACTGCGAGGAACAGGAATATTTTCGGAAATCTGCCAACTTCTACGGGGCGCCTTTTATCTGGTGTTACCTGGGAAACTTTGGAGGCAATACCCATCTGGTGGCACCCTTGAACAAAGTGGTGAACCGCCTGCAGAAAGTACCTTTCGGTAGTGCGTGTGTGGGAGTAGGCTCTACTCTCGAAGGAATTAATGTAAACCCCGGGATTTATGAGACTGTACTGGAAATGCCCTGGCGAAACGACGAAACGGTGAATGCCGATACACTGATAGCCAAGTATGCCGAACGAAGAGCGGGTGCTAAAGATAAGGCTGTGAAAGATGCCTGGCTGATGCTTCGGCAAAATGTATTGGTGGATACGGCCGTGGGTATCTGGAATCATTGCGTTGTGTTTCAGGTTTCACCCGTGACTGATTTGTCCAAAAGCTTTTGGAGTACCAATCCCCGGATTCCCTACCGCAATGCACAGTTGGTGTCGGCACTCAACCGCATGTTTCAGGCCGGTGCTGATGCAAAAAAGACGGATGCTTATCGCTTTGATGTGGTGAATCTCACTCGTCAGGCATTGGGAAACTACGGAACGGTATTATACACGAAGATGATGGCGGCTTATCAGGCCAAAGATCGGGACGCATTCGGTCAGTACTCCGACCGTTTTATGCAGCTGGGCATGGAAATGGATAGTTTGCTAAGCACCCATCACGAATTTTTGTTGGGCAAATGGCTAACCGATGCCCGCAACTGGGGTGCTACTCCTGCCGAAAAAGAATATTATGAGCGTAATGCCCGCGAAATTATCACAACCTGGCACAAAGCCGGTGGTGGACTTACCGATTATTCCAATCGCCAATGGAACGGACTGTTGCGCACCTATTATATGCCCCGTTGGGTGGAATTTGTTCATCGCCTAAGCAACTCCATGGATACCGGAACGCCCTTCGACGAAAAAGCCTTTAGCGCCTGGTGCACAAGCTTCGAACAAAGTTGGGTAGATAGTCCTTCACCCGTATTTTCGGACACCGAAAAAGGAGATGCCGTGCAACTGGCTTGTCAGCTTTTTGAAAAATATAAATTGGCAATGATGGAGTAACCTTCATAATTTCGACCAAACACCCGAAGCTTGTCACATTTTGTGGCAAGCTTCGGGTGTTTATGAAAGAAGTTGTAGGTGATTAATGATTTACTTATTCAAAAGCGGAATAATAGTCTGAAGTATTTCTCTTGTCATACTGGTTTGGGTTAATGTCTCGCAGTAAAGGCGATTTCTAGTTTAAATATAAGCACTTTATGAAAATGGCTCTTTTTTTTTGGAAATTGTAGGACAAAGAAGAAATCGAAGCAGGCAACCAATAAAAGACTGTGCCCACGAAGGATGTGAACGAGACTAAAAGGTTCTATGGGTTGGGCAAAAGTTATCTATGGCTGTCCATTCTTTTATAAAACACCGCGGTGAAAAAAGAAGAAAACGGCAATTGCTTCCAAGAAATGTCTCCGCATTTATAGAAAAAGCCGTCGTAGCAATAATACACCGCGGTGTAATGATAAAACACCGCGGTGAAAAAAGAAGAAAACGGCAATTGTTTTCAAGAAATGCCTCCATATTTATAGAAAGAGCCGTCGTAGTAATAATACACCACGGTGTATTGATAAAACACCGCGGTAAAAAAAGAAGAAAACGGCAATTGTTTTCAAGAAATGCCTCCATATTTATAGAAAGAGCCGTCGTAGTAATAATACACCGCGGTGTATTGATAAAACACCGCGGTGT
>Ga0209540_10001096_pt1 | contig 21590 bp, 18 predicted proteins | sample BarGraIncu01121A_FD_184501 | JGI IMG/M metagenome (GOLD analysis project Ga0209540, IMG submission 184501) | Arctic peat soil microbial communities from Barrow, Alaska - Barrow Graham LP Incubations 011-21A (SPAdes) (version 2) | ecosystem: Environmental > Terrestrial > Soil > Wetlands > Peat... | reverse complement strand
ATACGAATGGGGAAATGAACCCGTGAACGATACCGTATATGAAACCATATGTCTCATTGGTCATGCCAATAGGAGCACAAGAAGTAACAAAAAACAGAACCAGCAATAATAATAATCCAATAAATATTCTTTTTGTTTTCATGTAAATTAATTTTAAAATGTTATTTCTCGTTAAGTGATTAAACAGAAATAATAATAAGCGAGAATATAACCTAAAATTAAGAAAAAAGTGTGAGTGGGAGAGTGAGTTTGAGAAAAAGGAGTGAGGTGCTCGCTCTCGCACACACTCTCACTCTTTTTTTGTACCCCGAACGGACAAAAGTTGCAACCCGCTGAATAACCTTTTATTGTCAAAGCCCATTCTTAAAACCCTATTTTGGTTTGGATAAATTTTAGGGTAACAAACCTTGAACAAGTCATATGATAGCTTCAGGGTATTTCAATTTCTGTAGGATCATCTGGACTCTCTGCAAGGAACCATTCATCATTAATAAACCTATCATTTGTAATTCGATCGATGAGTTACCTTCATATATTTTCCCTCTGCAGAAACTGCGATATCCCCGTTTGGGAGAACAATTTCTGCGGTACCTTCAAAAGAACGGGTTCCTTCACTTGTAACACGTCCAACGATTTTCAACTCCTGTCCAAGTGGTATGGGCTTCCTGAATTTGGTTTTCAATTCCAGGGTCACACCCCATATATGTTGACCCTTTCCGCTGTTGATGGACCTGGCAATTGTTTCGTCAAGAATGGTCGCTGCTATACCTCCGTGCATTCGTCCCGGATAACCCTGGTGTTGCTCTGAGGGATTGATCAAAGCGACCAGTTGGTTGTCATTGGTTTCGTAAAATTTAGCTCGCAGCCCGAAATCATTCTTTTCACCGCATACAAAACACATCTTTGAGATGTGCTGCTTTTTCAGGACTTTATGTTTCACATTAATCAGTTTTGTATTAAAAATAAGAATTTATATTGACAGTCAATATTTTCTGTAAAAAAGAACTTAAATTAACGCTTTACCAGAAAACAAACATTTCTTTTTAAGGTTTCAATTTATTGTCATGGAAAGTATATCAAGGAAACAGTTTTTACAGCAATCGGCTCTTGGTCTCGGTTCGGTGATGTTATTCTCAGGATTCGATTTTACTTCAGCAAAAACAGATGCTAACTTTGTAATCGGGAAAACAGCCTTTGGGAACGTAAGAGGCATAAGGGAAAGAGGCGTGAATATTTTTAAAGGGATTCCCTATGGCGGAAGCGTTTCAGGCGATTACAGGTTTGCACGCCCCGTTCCGATGGAACCATGGAAAGGAGTTAGAGATGCAATCAGGCTTGGCACTCCGGCAATGCAGAGTCCAAAAACTGTTTATGGCATTGATGAACCGCAACCGGGTGAAGACTGTCTGTTCCTGAATATATGGACACCAGCCAATGATAATAAAAAACGCCCGGTGATGTTTTATAATCATGGTGGGGGATTCAGCACAGGCTCCGGAGGAAGTGCCGGTCAGGATGGTGCCAACCTGGCAAGATTTTTTGATGTTGTGGTTGTCGAAACAAATCACAGGTTGAACATTTTTGGTTATCTCTACCTTGGCGATTTGGCAGGAGAGAGGTATAAAACTTCCGGTAATAATGGAATGCTAGATATTGTTGATGGACTAAAATGGGTGAATAAGAATATTACAGAGTTTGGCGGCGATCCCAACAATGTAATGATATGGGGTGAGTCGGGTGGGGGAGCAAAGACTTCATGTTTGTATGCGATGCCTTCTGCGGCGGATTATTTTAACAAAGCTTCAATTGAAAGCGGGCCAGGTGTAATGATGACTCCTGTTGAAACAGCCATTGAGACAACCAGCCTTCTATTAAAGGAACTGAATATTTCACCAAAAGACTGGCGTAAACTTCTGGAACTGCCCGCTGAGAAACTTTTTGACATACAACCTCAGCTGATGAGAGCAGCTGCAGCTTCAGCGAAGAACAGTTCAGTCAGGACACGGGGAATAAGCGCCTCAGGACCCGGGGGCTTCTCACCTGTGGTGGATGGGATAGTTCTGCCCGGTCATCCCTTCAGTCCCTCGGCTACTGCAATATCCATAAATAAACCCTTAATAATCGGATGGAATGAGGATGAGTATACATTTTTTGCCACCTCTTCCGGTGATGTGTCCGGATGCCAGTTGCAAAATTCAGGGCTGAAGGTACCCAATACCGATTTTCCGATGGGAACAGCACATGCCATGGATATTGGATTTAAGTTCAATAATGTAAGGCCGGAAATGTCTGGACAGTATCTGGCAGGTGACAAGCCTGAGCGATTTAAAGCTTCATTGAATTTCGCCGGTCTGTGGACCAGCTTTGCGAGGACAGGGAAGCCAGGTATAAAGGATCAGCCGGAATGGCCGGCTTATGATCTTGTCAAACGACCAACATACAGGATAGATGCAGAATGTGAAGTGATCTCTAACCGCAATAAATCAGAACGTGAACTGTGGGCTTCACTGGGTTATTTAGGCAGTAAGGAGTAAGTCGTAACAGAGAAGAAAATGCATTCATTCTAATCTTTTGATCGGGCCGGAAACATTCTTTTCCGGGAATTGTTTCATACAAATGGCAAGGATATTCATTACCGGTTCATCCGATGGGCTAGGCAGTTTGTCGGCAAAGTTGCTCGTTGCTCAGGGGCACGAGGTTGTACTTCATGCACGTAATGCTGAACGGGGAATGCAGGCGCTTGAAAAAGTGGCTGGGTACCGACAAAGATGGGAGGAAGGAGTGCACCAGATAACCTTGAGAAAGGTGCAGAGACACAGACGTGTCTGAGTGTTAGCAACGAGAAAGAAGCTAAAGTAAGCGGCAGATATTTTTACCAAATGAGGGAAAAACCTTTTCTCCCCGAAGCTAGTGATCCCGTGGTGCAGAAGAAATTTCTTGATTTATGTGAATATATAAGCGGAGTTTCTTTTCCGACTTATTAAACAGTCTTGATAAAACAGAAAGAGAGTGGTTGTTTACAATTTTGCTTTGCGGAACTTCTTCGTCCGCTCATTGTCTCACTCTCACTCTTTTAGTACTCCGAACGGACAAAAGTTGCAACCCTATAGCTGGATTTTTTCCTTATGATTTTTTAACTTCGTAAATAGCCCGACTCCCAGGTCAGCACCCATTGTGCCAGGGATCAGATGCAAATAGTTACACTTAGTAGGATCTTCTTCAATTTGCAAGGTACCTTCTTTTTTTATTACAACGTCTTTACCAAATTTCAGCCTGTCAGGATTACCTTTTTCTCCAAAGCCAAATGCACCACCCACTTTGTTTACTAATTCGTTATATCCGATAACAATTGAATTTGAAAGAGAAAATGATACTTTCTCATCCTTGTTTAAAATCCAGAAAACATTTGTATTAGCCACCACATTATTATAAAATTTAAAATCCTCGGCGGCAGTCCACGACCATATAACTGCGCCATAATTGCCAATGAAGAGATTGTGGTGTACTTCACAATGTTCGGCAGGCCAATCAGAAAACCAGAATACAATAGCATCTTTACAGTGATAAAAAACACAGTGATCAACTACTATTCCCTGTCCGCTGGCCAGAATTGCCAGATGGTTAGGAATTGCAACCTTATCACCAACAAACAGGCATTGAGTAATTCTGAGATCATCGAGATTTCTACCTTCTCTCACAATTGGATAATTTCGTCTTACCATTCCTTCCTGTGACCTTTCATGAACCGGGGTACCTAAGATTCGTAAACCCTGAATGGTAACATAACTTGTTTCAATCTGTATTCCGTATGAAGCCCTGTCAAGTGGATCCTGGTTCCCATAAGGTTTAAAATCAAGAGGCATTGTTGATAAAATTACCGGCATCATTCCAGGGTTCCACCCGGCATCATCCGGTAAAACGGTTGCACGGATAGTCAGTCGTTCATCTTTAGAGAAATGCCAGAAAGTAGTATTATTGCATGAATATTTCATAAATATCATGCATATCTTATTTTATTATTATCTTTGTACCCAGAAATCATGGAATTTTTAAAGCAACATATAAAACCCGGTGTAGTATATCGCCGTTCCGATCTGGAGTTCTATTCTTCTGCGGTTGACAGAGATTTAGGCCGGTTGGTTAAAGATGGTGTCTTATTTAAATTGAGGCAGGGGCTCTATTATGCTCCAAAAAAATCGAAATTTGGTATGGTTCCTCCTGATGACCCTGATATGGTGGCGAAATTCCTTAAAGATGACACTTTTCTTCTTGTATCACCAAACTCGTATAATTCTTTACGACTGGGATTAACGCAATTGTACAATACCACATGGGTTTACAACCACAAACGCCATGGTGAATTCAAATTAAATGGCAAAAATTTTCTTTTCAAATTGAAATCCGGATTCCCGGAATCTCTGACTACTGAATTTTTGGTAGTGGACCTTTTAGATAGCCTTGATGAACTGGCAGAAGATTCTAATAAGGTGGTAGAAAGTTTTAAAAAAAATATTTCCCGTTTTGATGTAAATGAATTAGTTAAGATGTCCATGAATTACGGATCAGGAACTACAAGGAAACTGATATTACAGACTGTGCGGAACCAAAGATTAATTTATGCCTGATTTTCTTCATAACGATCCTGAATTTGAAGAACTGTTGTCTATAGTTTCCTTCGAGAAGGGAATTGATATCTCACTGGTTGAAAAGGATTATTGGATAATGCATGCGTTATATGGGTTGAATAAGCAGGGAATAGAGTTTGAGTTAAAAGGTGGTACTTCTTTGTCAAAAGGATTCGGTTTGATTAACCGGTTTTCAGAGGACATCGACATCCACATTAAAACAAACTATGGATTGGAATTGAGGGAAAGGAAGACAAGCCAAAGGTAAAGGAAGCTCGTAAAGCATTTTATGATAAATTAGCACAAGAGATTAAAATTGATGGCATTGTTAAAGTCGAACGTGATACTGAATTTGATGATACTGATAAATACCGTAGTGGAGGAATAAGACTTCACTTTACAACTTATACCGCGGCATTAGCAGGTATAAAAGATGGCATTCTTTTGGAAGTTGGATTCGATACAGTTTCACCAAATCTGCCTATTGATATTTCATCATGGGTTTTGGACTATGCGAAATCATTGAATGAATCTTTTGAATACATTGATAATAAAGCTAAAGCAGTTTTTTGTTTTCTTCCCGGATATACCTTTGTTGAAAAACTTCAAACAATCGTAAACAAGTATCATAAGTATTCGGAAGGTACAATTAAGCTTAAAAATTTTATCCGGCATTATTATGACATATACTGTCTCCTCAATGATACGAATGTTCTGAGTTTTATTGGAACAACTGAGTACCTAACTCACAAAAATAAGCGTTTCCATGGTGCAGACAAGGACATTCCTTTACCTGAACATCCTGCCTTATTACTGCCTGATATTGAGATTAGAAAATCATTTATCCAACGTTATAGGGAATCAGCCCATTTGTACTACAAAGGTCAACCTGATTTTGAGGTCATTTTAGCACTGATTAAGGAGAACATTTATAAGTTTTAAAATTGTTATCGAATTCCACTATCTCAACCTGCACTTTCTCTCTGCCAATACTGCGATAAGAATTTAACCACCGCTGAAAATCTTCTGAGCTTAATGATTTTGGCAAGCGTACTCCCACTTTATACTCTTTTTCGTTAAATGACTACTACTGTTTATAAATATAAATTCTCTGTAAACGTTAGCATTACTTTTTAATAGACTATAAACCCCAATTATTAGGGTTTATCATACAACAGTAAGTAATGGTAAGAAGTACATACATATCAGAGAATCTAAATCAGAATGGAACGTTTTAAATCTAGCCCACAAAACAAAAGAGACTATTTCTCAAAATTAATTTTTCATTAACTTTTTTTTCACTAGTAAAATCGTATATTATTTGAATATATTTCATATTAAGTACCAAAATATCGAATGTGTAGGTTTTGTAAGGGCATGGGCTTTGCTTTTCATAATAATATTTTATTGAAGAAATGAAGAAGTTTGTAAGGGGAAAAACATAGATTAAGATTTTTTCCAATACAACAGTGGTGTTAGTCACTACCATTTCGCCCACAAAAGCCCAAACCGAAATGATTGTTTATACATTTTTGCTCCCGGGCAAAAATGAAAAAGGAAGAATGAAGGTGTTTTTTTGCGGGTCCCTATATGATTCCAACAAGATCCGGAATAGATATCAACCAATTTAGACAGCAAATAATTATTAATATCGGAGCTGCTGATCTCCTTAACGTAATGATTATGAGTGCAAAAAGTAAAGAAATGTTTGAAAATAGTTGTTAAAATATTTGGATAATATCATATATGGTTGTATCTTTAAGTATGTTATTTGATTGATAAACAGCGTTTTTAGTTCCACGTGAAACCATATATGATAATTTAATTTTAAAAGGTGAGGCACACCGTAAAAACTGTTTAATTTTATGAACTTTATTAATGCAAAATTTAAAAGCAAATGCGCAGAGACCGGCCGGGCAATCGAAAAGGGCGAAAACTGTTTATATGACAGGGTAAATAAAAAGGTTTACTGCAGATCCTCAAAAAAATTCCTGGCAGAGCAGGAAACAGAAAACACCAGCTCTTTTATTGAGTCTCAGGAGAACGCCTATTTTGATAATTTTTGCCAAACAAACAATATTTAATTTAACCTAAAAGGTGAGTCACACCGTAATAACTGTACAAAAAATGGAAACCACAGAAAACAAAAAATCAGAAAGAAGATCCTTAAACGATGAATTTGTAGGATTCCGGGGATCTGAAAATTATTACAGACATTCCAACCTCTTTTTTAAATTCTTTTTAACTGACGGAGTGAAACACATAACTGAGAAATTAGGCCTGTGCTGGTTTTTAGACACGGTTTTATCTTACCAGGGCGAAAGGTCGGTTAAGGCTATAAATTTTCAAATTTGGACCCTTGAGAGGCTTATAGAGGGAGAAAACACAGGGCAGTGGAAGGGTTGTCTTGTATTTAGATAAAACGCCTGTTATAACGCAGATTTTTGGCTCAGTTTCGTTAACAGATGATTACGAGGAAAATTTTGACGTTTTTAAAATTTACCTGGCTGATAATGTTTTGTTCCTTCCGTCAGAAAACTGAGCGGGAGGATGGCCAGCCGTTAACATCGAGTTGCGGCTGGCCATTAATGTTTTTGAACATGGGACGATAAAAATCTTAGATTTGTGGAAACATTTGAAATAGACATGAAAGGGGTAATTTTTAGAAACGACTGGCACCTGCTTGGACTAAAACAGATCGATAGCTTATTTAATGAGCTTTTTAGTGATGTTGCCATTCAGCCCGGTATTGAAATTGTCAATAGGTTAAAAACGCTTGAGGTTTGCTCGCTTGAGATCCTGGAGGACCGCAGCAGCTCCACCGTTTACCGTATCCGGCAGACAGATGAAGTCTTTCATATCTTCCAGCCCGGCGGCGATCTCTTTCGCTACACTACAGAGGATTATTACCTGAAGCAGCCCGTTGATGAACTGATAAAAGAATATATCAAGAAAGCCCCGGTTTTTAAAATAGAAAAAGTTAGCGACCACAGAGACGTTATCCACCATTTAAAACCTCCAAAATTCAGTGCCCTTTTTATTGATGGAACTTTTGATAAAGTGGAGTGGATCGACGAGCCCCCGGAAGATATTAATCAGGTTACAAAGCTTATGCGAAAAATGGGCGCTTTCTATGCTTCATTTTTTAGAAAATAACTTAATTATTTTACAATGAAAACAATATTTGTCATCCAGGATACAGAAAAGCAAGCCATTGGAGCAGCTTTTGAAGAATCAGAAGCTGTTAGAATTTGTAAAGAGAATACAGCTTTAACCTATAGGTCAATTCCTTTTTTTGCTTCGAGGGAGCGGAGGTGACCATTAAAGCAGGACCAATAGGGAAGGAGGATCTACCTAAAAATTCAAACAAATAGTTTTCTAAAGAGTGCACAGGCACGAAGAATAATCATATTATGGCACAAAGAATCTTTAATACAAATTTAACAGGGGAGGAGAGGGGGCGGATCGGAGAGCTCGTTAAAACGCTGCGCACCAATTCAGGAATAAGCCAGAGGGACCTGGCTTTTAAGACCGGCCTTTCTCCGGCACGGATCACCCAGATCGAGAAAGGGACCCTGGACTACCGGATCGACACGCTGATAGTTATCCTGGATCACTTTGGGCGTAAAATAAGTTTTATTTAACGAACTGAAAAAACCGAGCCTATTGATCACCCTTGACCGGTTGATTACAATTTACATACATAGCTAAACAACAAACACTTAACTCCGCTTTTTGGTGGTCATATTATCCGGCCAACTATAGTCAAGCCATTGGCTTTTCCAATAACTGGATTTTTAGTTATCTTTTATACCTTTATAAATGAGTTGGGCCAAATGACTAACTTTGTACCAACCTATTTGAAACTTTTTAAAACATGACCTTATGAGTGATGATATTTATGAATTATTTGTCGGAAAAGAAAGATTTAAAAAAGAACGACAATTCGAAAAAGAACTATTAAGAATTAAATCAAGACCTCCTAAATATAAAGACGAAGAACACGATCGTTTACATAATCATTATTTAATATTGGGCGATAATAATATTCTCAGATTCGGATTTGAGAATGAGAGCGAATTGCCTCACGAATTAATCTTAAAATGCAATAAAGCATTTAATGATATATTTAAAGAAGAGTAATCCAATAAGTAATTCAGATAACTATGACACGTAAATCACGTAAAACAAGAGGTGACATTTCTATCGGGAAACTCGAGAGAAAACTCGGACTTGAACCTGGATCTATTCAAAATCCTGATGGGGAAAGTGATCATGTTACAATCCAGTATTGTATAAGTTACAGGAATAAAACTTCCAGAAATGCAAAGGATGGTGGAGGATTTGATCTCGATGGAGGTGTTACAAATTCAGTGATTCAGTATTGTTTATCATACGAAAACCAGGGTGCCGGCTATGGATTATTTCAATATGCAGGTGCATCTTTCTGGTCAGCCAATACGGTTCGGTATTGTGTAAGTATTAATGATGGCCAAAAGACAGAAGGATCGGGCGGTATTTTTCTCTGGAATGGGTCAGCAGATGTTAATCAGCTGACTGGGTGCATGATATACAATAATGTAATTTATAACTCAGGAGCACCGCTTATCAGTTTTGAAAATTCTTCGGCACATAAGAATTTTACATTCTGTAATAATATCTTTATTGGCTCAGGAAAACCTATCTCGGGAGTATTTACAGGCAGTTCTTTTCTGGGAAATGACTGGTGGAATAAAGATGGAACCAGTAAGTTCATGACTTTCAATAATCTCCTGACATGGGCACAAAATACCGGACAGGAGATGATTAAAGGAAAGCTTGTGGGGATACAAGAAGATCCAAAATTTAAGGGTTCACTGCCAACAGATATTACTGATCCATATCAGCTTGAAAAACTTTATGGTTATGATTTGCAACCGGATTCCGGATTGAGAAATAAAGGACTGGATATAAAATCAATGTTTCATTTAAAGCAACCGGTAAGAGATTTCTTCGGAAGTCCTGTGCCTCTTGGCAGGTCCTCTGAACCTGGAATTTATGAATTGAATTGAAGTCTTCATGCTGGTCTGATCTGATTCTATAATATTGAAATAATGTACAAAACTATCACAATAATAATAACAAATACCAGGATCTCAAGGATCTTTAGTGTACGGCTCCTCATACTTTCTAAATAACGCATTCTTTCTTTTTTAAATTAAAGATTAAAATTAATAGTTATAAATAAATAGTTGGAGTACTATTTGTTGATATTTATAACTCCATTTGTTTTGGTGCATAATAAATTTGTATTTATTATGAATATAATGCATTATTACAAAATTTTGATTACGTAAGGAAATTCCGATTACTTTGATTTTCTTTAGGCGGAAATTAACATTGAATTCCATTCTTGTATTAATCTTCAGAATTATTGATGAAAATGCAACGGCACTCCATGTATTATCTTGTCTGTCAGAAAATAAAGAGTAATGATACTCTCATAAAAAATTTAATAAAGGCAGTTTTTATTTTAGTTTTTTTTTCTGTTTGGAGAATCCCCGTACTTTATTCCCAGAATAGCAGATTTAGGTTCTCTCATCTGGATGTAAATGACGGACTATCAAGAAATCGGGTTAAATGTATTTATAAGGACTCAAAGGGATTTATCTGGTTCGGGACGAATAGTGGACTAAACAGGTTTGACGGATACAGATGTGTGGTTTTTCATGAGGGGGATTCAGATTCGACGTCAATTGCCGGCGATGACGTAAATGTTATTATTGAAGATAGCAAAGGTAATCTCATTATTGGTACCGATAAAGGTGTCAGTATACTAAATCTGGATACATACAAGTTCAGAAGGATGAATCTGGCGTCATCATCTCCTCTGTTTTGCGGAGATATAGCCTATATAACATCTATGGCATTAGATACCGAAGGCAATATACTGATAGGAACACATAACGGATTGTTCTTTATAAATAAAAAGAACAATACTTCCAGGCATATATTAATTGATGAACAATCATGTGCTTTACCGATAAACAATGTTACTGCCATAACGTATGATAGAACAAATTCTTTCTGGATAGGTACCTCAAATGGATATATTATCAAGTATAATCAAAATTCGAACTCATTCGAAAAATTTGAGTCTTTAAGCGGAAGTAATTTTATAAGCGGTTTCATCTCAAAATTATTTGTTGATCATAAAAGAAATTTATGGGTTGCAGGTCAGAATGGTCTGAATATTTTCAATATCGATAAAAACTCCTGGGATTATGATTTCCGGAAGAAATTTGGTCAGGTTTTCGCCAATTTCCTCATTACCGGCATTGATCAGGATATTGACTGCCTGATATGGATAGCTACTGACGGGAAAGGTGCTTTCATCTCTGATCAGGAACACTTAAGCCTTCTTAATATTATCAGTCTGCCGAATGTTGAAGGCAGCTTATCGGGTAATGGCCTTGTTTCATTGTACTGCGATACATCTGGTATTGTGTGGATCGGAACATCAAAGAAAGGAGTCAATTTCTTTACAAAGAATATAAGGAAATTTAGATTATTCAGAAACTACCCAACCGATCCTAACAGCCTCAGTAATAATGATGTTGATTGTGTTACAGAAGATATTAACGGCAATATTTGGATCGGAACAAATGGGGGAGGTTTAAACTATTACAACAGGAATACAAATAAATTTACCCATTATTTTTCCCAGCCAGGCAAATCTAAAGGTTTGAGTAGTGATATCATTGTTTCAGTTTATGAGGATTCTGAACATAAAATCTGGGCAGGTACCTATTTTGGCGGTTTAAACTGTCTGGATACTAAGACTGGAAAATTTGCCGTTTTCCGTCATAGTGATTCTGATTCAACCTCCCTTTCGGATGATCGTGTCTGGGGTATCTGTGAAGACAGCCAAAATAATCTCTGGATTGCAACTCAGACTAACGGATTAAACCGCCTTGACCGGAAAACAGGTAAATTCAGACGGTTTAACGTCCAGAATAGTTCTATATGTTTCAACTATATAAACTCCATTGCTCCGGACGAGAATGGTAATATATGGATCAGCTCCACGCATGGTCTTATCTTCTTTGATCCCGTTCAAAACAGGTCCAAATGCTATTACAATAGTTCTGAAACGGCAAACTCTATTAGCGACAATCATATTATTTCAACTTATAAAGACAGCAGAGGATTGTTTTGGGTGTGCACTAATAACGGACTGAACCTGATGGACCGAGTAAATGATAATTTCAGGGTATTCAGAGAAGCAGATGGGTTACCTTCCAACAGTGTTTTCAGGATACTTGAAGATACTGATGCAAATCTGTGGATAAGTACCAATAATGGTTTATCAAAACTCATGATCGACAAGAAAACCGGGAAAGATTCTTTCACTTTTGAGTTTGTAAACTATGCTATGCGCGATGGTTTGCAGGGAAAGGAATTTAACGAGACTGCGGCATATAAGACAAGAGACGGAGAACTCTGGTTTGGAGGAATTGACGGCCTCAATGCATTTTATCCTCATGAAGTTAAAGAGAAAAGTACTCCTACTAAAGTGGTTATAACCAATTTCAGAATCGATAACAAAGTTGTCAATAAAGGAGAAATCATCAATAACAGGGTTTTACTCGAGAAGCCTGTCTTTAATACCGACAAAATTATCCTGAAATATAAGGAGAACTCTTTTATGATTGACTTTGTTGCACTCAATTATTTCTTTCCGGAAAATAACAAATATGCATTTAAGCTGGAGGGGTTTAATGATAAATGGATCATAACTGAAGGGAAGGAGAATTTTGCAAACTATTCCAACCTGGATAAAGGGAAATACACTTTTAAGATAAAAGCCACAAATTCTGACGGGATCTGGAATGAGATACCCGATACATTTATAATAAAAGTGCTTCCTCCATTCTGGGAAAGCTGGTATGCTTATGTTCTCTATTTTACCTTTATATCCTCTTTACTCTTATTTCTTCGTTTCCTCATATTGGCAAGAGAAAGGATGAAGACGGAATTTGAACAGGAATACATTGAATCTCAGCATGTTCATGAGATTGATTCGATGAAAATAAAATTTTTTACAAATATTTCACATGAATTCAGAACACCTCTTACCCTTATTCTTGCTCCTTTGGAAAAACTGATGATTCATTGGAAAAATAATCCTGATGAAAAATATCTGAATCTCATACTCCAGAATGCTAAAAGATTACTGTTTATGGTTAACCAGCTCCTAGATTTTAGGAAAATGGAGGTGCAGGGTTTCGGATTTAATCCTTCATTAGGGGATATTGTCGGCTTTATTGAAGATATAGTTTCTTCATTCAATGACCTTTCGGAGCAAAAACATATTCAGCTTATATTCAAATCTGATATTGAGGAGTTGAGTACAGTATTTGACAAAGATAAACTGGAGAAAATACTATTGAATCTTTTATCAAATGCCTTCAAATTCACCCCTGTTGACGGGAAAGTAACGGTAACAGTTTTGATTGACGGATCAGATAATCAAGATGAAAATGCCGGTGCTATTCCGCAAAATTCACATCTGATAATAAAGGTCCAGGATACAGGTATTGGAATCCCTCAGGATAAGATCGACAACCTTTTTGTCAGATATTACCAGGTTGACTCAATAATCTCAGTTCAGGGATCAGGCATTGGTTTATCACTTGTGAAAGAATTTGTAAAACTGCATGAAGGCGAAATAACTGTTACTAGCGAAGCAGGTGAGGGAAGCTGCTTCACTGTTATCCTTCCGGTTGCTGTTAATAGGAAAGTTTTACCCGTAAATAGTATATTGAAAAATAGTGAAACGGAATATTCCAATAAACCCTTTCTGGTTCTCAATGAAATGGTCACGATAAATGAGCCGAAGGAAAAACCAACAATTCTGATTGCAGATGACAACGACGATTTACGTTTTTACATCAAGGATAACCTCCAGAAAATATATAATGTTTATGAAGCTGCAAACGGAGAAGAAGCTCTCACAATAATTAAGAAGATTGTTCCGGATCTTATTATAAGCGATATTGTGATGCCGGGAATCGATGGCATAGAGTTATGCCGGAGGGTAAAAGCTAATAGAAATATCTGTCATATTCCTCTCATCCTGCTTACTGCGCTGTCAACAGAAGAGAAGCAATCTGAAAGTCTTGAAACTGGGGCTGACGATTATATAATCAAACCCTTTAGTTTCCAGATACTGGAATCCAAAATAAGCAACCTTATTGAAACAAGAAGAAAGTTAAAGGAAGTTTTCAGAAATAAGCTGGAAATTGAACCGCATGATATTACAATAACTTCTCTAGATGAGCAATTTATAAATAAAGCTCTTACTTTGATTGAAATGAATATATCAAAAACAGACTATACTGTTGAAGAATTAAGTCGTGATTTAGGAATGAGCAGAACCCTTCTTTATAAAAAATTGCTTGCAATCACTGGTAAACCTCCTCTGGAATTTATACGTTCGCTTCGTTTGAAGCGTGCAGCCCAACTTTTGCTTAAAAGTCAGATGCATATTTCGGAAATTGCCTTTAAAGTGGGGTTCAATGACCCCAAGTATTTCAGGAAACACTTTAAGAATGAGTTCGGTGTGTTACCTTCAAGGTATTCTGAGAAGTTCAGATCCGAAAAGCAATAAAAACGAATTGACCCCCAAACTTATACATTTCATACTGTTTGTGAATAAAAAATAGTCTTACTTTTGAGATAATCTAACCCTGACGCATAGTCAAAATATATGTGTCAAAATTAAATTTGATGCTCTTAAGTAATTCTTATCCTAAAATCCAAAACTATGATTAAACGAGGAGTTTTCGTAATCTTATTACTTTTTGCAAACCTGTGTTTGATGGCCCAGATAACTGTTTCTGGTGTTGTCAAAGATGCAGGAAACCAATCGCTAACAGGTGTTTCTGTGGTTGTAAAAGGTACTTCAGTAGGGATTGTTACAGGTATTGATGGTAAGTATACTCTTACTGTGCCATCAGGAAGTACAACCCTACAATTTTCATTTATCGGGTTTACAAACCAGGAGGTTGCTATCAACGGCCGATCTGTAATTGATGTTAACCTTGTGGAAGAAACCCTGACACTTGATGAGGTTGTTGTGGTTGGTTACGGAGTGCAGCGCAAGAGTGAATTGACTGGAGCATCTGTGTCTGTATCCAGCGAGAAATTAAAAAGTTCAATAGTTGCCAATCTTGACCAGGCTTTACAGGGGCGGGCAGCAGGGGTAACAGCTGTTTATACTTCAGGTCAGCCGGGTTCATCTGTATCAATACGTGTCCGCGGACAAGGGAGTTTGAGGGCTGCGGCTTCAGAACCTCTTTATGTGGTTGATGGGGTACCGGTTCAGAATGTGAGCCAGAGTGGCGCTGATGTTGGTCTTGGTGATGCATTGGGCAACGGATCTGTTGGAACTTTTTCCGGTCTGTCTGGTATCAACCCTTCTGACATTCTTTCTATGGAAATACTAAAGGATGCTTCAGCCACTGCTATTTATGGTTCGCGTGGAGCCAATGGTGTTGTACTTATAACAACCAAAGCCGGTAAATCGGGCGAAGCAAAATTTACTTATGAAGGTTATTATGGTGTTCAGCAACAGGTAAAGCGACTAAAAGTGATGGATCTACAGCAGTTTGCACAGTACAGTACTGACTGGGCATCAGAAACCAGTGGACGTGATCCCCGTGTTGAATATCAGGATCCATCGATACTTGGGAAAGGAACTAACTGGCAGAATGCATTATTCAGAACAGCTCCTATGCAAAGTCACCAAATGAGTGCTACTGGTGGTTCGGAAAAAGTGCGTTACTACATATCCGGTAGCACTTTCAAGCAGGATGGTACCGTGGTAGGCACAGATTTTAATCGCTACTCCGGCCGTGTTAACATTGATGCTGATCTCAAACCGTGGTTCAAGCTGGGAACGAAAGTAATGTTTTCCAGTACGCAGGACCATCTGGGATTGAATAACAGCACAGAAGGAATTATCAGTGTTGCTATGAGAACCACACCTGATGTACCTATAAAAAATGCAGACGGGTCGTGGGCCGGTTTGTCATATGAAGGAGCCCCAAGTGTTATTAATCCAATAGCAAAAGCTCTTGATGAAACCAATATACTTAAGAAAACAAGTGTGAATGGGAATTTTTATTCAGATATTTCATTTTTTAAAGGGCTTACACTGCGTACAGAAATTGGTGGGGACTTAAGCTATTCTAACGCTTATCATTTTATTCCAACATATCAGTATGGAAGTCTTGTTAATAGTACGAACACTTCTTCCAGGCAGTACAATCAGAATTTCTTCTGGCAGTTGAAAAACTATCTTACTTATTCAAAACTGGTTGGGAAGCATAACATTATTGCAATGATTGGGCAAGAAGTTTCTGAATATACATATGAATACCTGAGAGGTCAGAGTAATGGTCTTTCAAGCAATGATATACATGAACCAGGTCTTGGCGATCCCAAGAGCATGGCAATTGGTTCAGGAACAGGTAGCGGCGCAATGGCTTCATATTATGCCCGTGGCAATTATTCTTATGACAACAAATATTATTTATCCTATACTTTTCGATATGATGGATCATCAAACTTTGGTCCTAAAAACCGTTGGGCGCCATTCCATGCTGTTTCCGGATCATGGAGACTGAACAATGAACCATTTATGGAAGGTATTAAGGGGACAATAAGCGACCTTAAAATACGTGCCGGTTGGGGACAGACCGGGAACCAGAATATTGGCGGCTACCTCTGGGGAGCAGCTATTAATAAAATGCCGACGAACCTGGGAATGGGATTCCGTCAGTCAAACATTTCCAATCCTTATATTCAATGGGAAAAGCAGCAACAGAAAAACTTAGGCCTGGATGTCTCATTTCTTCAAAACCGGATTAATCTGGTTTTGGATTTGTACATTAAAACATCTGAAGGAATGCTAATGGCTATGCAATTGCCTTCATACATGGGTACAAGAGGTAATGTTTCTATTCGTCTGAATCCGCCTTACGGAAACTTTGGCAAGATTGAAAACAGGGGTATTGAAATTTCTCTGAATACTCGCCCGATAGCTGGCAAATTCACATGGGAGAACGATATCCAGTTTACTGTGAATAAGAATAAATTACTTGGACTGGATGGCACTCCTGCTGCTCATATTGAAGGATATGGACAATGGACCGATCTGGTCAGCTTAACAGAAATTGGTGATCCCCTTTATAACTTCTATGGGTATAAAGTAACAGGCATTTTCCAGGATAAGGCAGATATTCTCAACAGCCCGAAGCAAAAGGCATATCCGGGAGATGGTAATTTTAAGAGGAGTACGCTGTGGCCCGGGGACCTGAAGTTTGCTGATATTTCAGGACCCGACGGTAAACCTGACGGAGTAATTGATGAATTTGACAGGACCAGTATTGGTTCTCCGCTTCCAATATTCAGTTTTGGGTTTAATAATATATTCCGTTATGAGAATCTTGAGTTAACAATCTTTATGAACGGTTCGGTAGGAAACAAATTGATGAATTATGTTGGCAGATCATTAAGTGATATGACAAATATGTGGACTAACCAGTTGCAGACTGTCGTTAATAGGGCTAAGGTTGTACCCATTGATCCGAATAAAGTTTATCCTTTTGTCAATTCATCCGGAACGACAATCAACAATTGGTTTGATGACATTGATAATGTTCGTGTCGGTAATCCAAATGCAACTGTACCACGTGCTGTTTCAGGCGACCCCAACGAAAACACCCGGATTTCTGACAGGTATATTGAAGATGGGTCCTACCTCAGGATTAGAACCGTTTCTTTGTCCTATTATGTTCCAAAGAACCTTACCAACAAAGTTAAACTTGATAATATGAAAGTATATGTAAACATCCAGAATTTTTGGACTTTTACAAAATATACCGGATTGGATCCAGAAGTTGGTGCCAGCCAGGCCAGTGATAATGTTTTTGGTTTGGATAACGGACGGTACCCTGCTGCTCGTATTTACACATTTGGGGTGAATATTACTTTCTAATTATTGAAAAACTATGAAAATGAAGAACATGTCTTACTCTAAGAAAATATTTGTACTGATACTTATAATATCTGCTTTCAGTGCATGTGAAAAGTTTCTCAATCGTCCAACTGAAGATTCATATACCATCGACAGTTTCTATAAAACTGATGATCAATGTTTTCAGGCAGCAAATGTCTTGTACAGTGCCCCCTGGTATGATTTTCAACGCGGTTGGGTGAAGATTGGTGATGTAATGGCCGGGAATATATACTATAGTACTGATGATGTTTACCAGGCATTCATCCTGACATCATCTAACAGCCAGCTAGCAGATGCTTCAAACTCATTATGGCTGGTAAATGGTCATTGCAATTCTGTTATTGAAAACATAGCCACTAAAGCCGGCCCTGCAGTTTCTCAGGAAACTAAGAATACGGTAACCGGTGAAGCAATGGTTTGGAAAGCAATGGCATACTTCTATCTCGTTCGCGGCTGGGGCGCTGTTCCAATTATTCACAGCAACAGCGATATTATTGGTGCGGGTACTGCAACACAACTCAAAAAGAATCGTGTTGAAGATGTATATGAATATATTATACGTACTCTGAACAAAGCTCTAACATTACTTCCTGATAAGAACCAGTCAGGACGTATTAATAAGTACTCGGCTTATGCATTACTTTCAAAAGTTTATCTTACCCGTTCAGGATGGGGAATGGAAGGCAGTCGTAGCCAGGCGGACCTTGATAAAGCTAAAGAATTGGCTGCCAAAGTGATTAATGAAAGTGGTGCAACACTTGAACCCGTCTACGCTAACCTGTTCCGCATTTCTACCGGCAACCGCAATCCTGAAAATCTGTTATCATGGCAATGGGTAGCTTCTGACCAATGGACCTCTCAAAACACCGAACAATCGGACCTCGCATTAAACAATTTTACCGGTATGGCTGATTCATGGGGATCATATGTCGGACCAACAATCGATCTGCAGCGTCTTTTTGGTGACACCGCAAAAAGCAAAACACGTACTAATACAGATGTACGTCGTAAAGCAACCATGATGATGTATTCCGATTATTATCCGAACTTCTGGAGGGATAAAGGAGGATTTACCGCTACATGGGATGATAAAAACAATGTTGCAGGCGCTACATTTGGTAGTGGCACAGGTGCAAATTGCGTGAAACATATTGTTGGCAATACCGAGGACCATAAAGCTGAATACGGATCCGCTTCTCTGAGAATGGCTACAAGTTTGTCTACTCACCTTATTCGTCTGGCAGATGTTTATCTTATCTACGCCGAGGCAGTTCTGGGTAACCAGGCTACCACCAGCGATCCCGAAGCGCTAAGGGTGTTCAACCTGGTGCGTCATCGCGCAATTGCTAATGTAATAGATGAAACTTCACTGACCTTTGAGAAGATCTTTAAAGAAAGAAGATTGGAATTATCTTGTGAAGGGGACAACTGGTACGATTTTGTGAGGCTGCATTATTATAATCCTACATTGGCAAAGGCCTGGATTAATAAACAGGAAAGAGGAACTTATAACTACCTGAAAGAATATTACACAGATCAAAGACCTCAAAGCGACGTGACAGTGAATACATTTAAGGCTAATCTTACAGATGATACCAAATTTTTTCTGCCATTTCCGGATGTTGATATCAGTATGAATAAACACCTCCTGGAGGATCCGGTTCCGTTTGATTTCAATTCTATTAAATATTAATTAGAAACCATAAAAATATAGAAATGATGAAATCTATCATAAAAATAAGTACAAGAGTATCAACAATTTCGTTGTTACTTGTTACCCTTTTTACAAGTATGCTTTTCCATGCATGTCAGAAAGATGAAAAGGGAGGTGGTGCTATTCCGGTGATCAATTATATTCGAATCACTGATCCTTTAAAATCCGATTCATTGGTCACTCATGCTTTCATGGGAAGTACAATTGCCATTATGGGTCAGAATCTGCAAGATGTTAACGAAATCTGGTTTAACAACCAGAAAGCTTTCGTTAACTTCAGTTTTGTTACAGGCAGTACTATTATTGTTACGATACCAAATGTTATTCCTTCAGTTGTAACAAACAAGTTGCTCCTTATCAACAGCAATAAAACTGATACACTCAAATATTCGTTTGGTGTTGATGTTCCTCCACCATTTCTCAGTGGGATGCTTTGCGAATATGTGGCAGATGGTGCAACAGCTGTTATTCAGGGGAACTTTTTTATTGATGACCCGAGTTCACCATTGAAAGTTTTCTTCCCGGGTAACCTTGAAGGTACAATAACTGATGTTACAATTAATCAGATTAAGGTCACTGTTCCATCGGGTGTCGGTGTAGGAACAATCCAGGTGAAATCTCTTTATGGCTCAACACGATCAACTTTTTATTTCCGCGATGACAGGAATATTATCCTTGACTATGATACTCGTACAACATCCGGTAGTTGGCGCGGCGGTACAATTAAAAGCGATGCAAACAGCCTGAAAGGGAACTACATGATGCTTAAGGGCCAACTCGACGACAATGTTGGTTCAGAGGATTTCTCTGGCGGAGGTTTCGTATCCGAATTATGGAGCGATGCTAACGGGAGGCCGCAGGCGAATTTCTTTACAGGCAGTCCTGATGACTATCTGTTTAAGTTTGAAGCTAATGTTAAAGTCTGGACCGGAGCATATCTGAACATCTGCTTTGGACCATGGGCTTCCAGTGTTTCTCCTTATCAGAACCAGCTTTACTGGTCTGACGTGAATGCAAGGGGATTATGGAAAGCGTGGGAAGGCACCTCTACCGGTTCATTTACGACAGATGGCTGGATAACTGTTACGATACCTATGTCAGATATCAAGTACAACAAAGACTTTGGTACTATGGCTTTTGATCCGACCAAAGCCGGAAGTCTGACATTCTGGATGAAAGGGCCCTCTGCCACCTCCGGCGCTAAAAGTGATATAGAAATATATTTTGATAATGTGCGAATAGTACATAAGTAACCCGTTAATGAAAAAATAATTTGCCATGCAAACGAAATTCATAAAATATTGCAACTATGCATTGCTTTTCGCAACATTGTGCATAGTAAGTATCAGTGTACTTCTTACATCCTGTAAAAAGGAAGAGGCAGACACCACTATTGTCCTAAACAGTTTCGGCCCCATGCCTATTGCACGAGGGGCTGAATTACAGTTTATTGGTAAAAACCTTGATAAGGTTACATCTGTTGTATTACCAAATAATATTGTAATTACAACATTCAGTAACAAAACATCAAAATCATTTACTGTTACTGTTCCGCAGGAAGCTCTCCCAGGTCTTATTGTTCTCAAAACTCCTCAGGGAGATATAACTACCCAGACCGAGATAGGATTTTCAGAGCCTATTTCCATTGCATCTTTCTTGCCCGCTACAATTAAGCCGGGTTCGGAGTTGACAATAACGGGCGACTATCTGAACCTGGTGGAACAGGTTATTTTTACTGACCGTATTACTGTGGCCAAAGCATCATTTACAAGCCAGAGTCGTACTGAGATTAAACTTAATGTTCCGGATGTATCAAAAACAGGTAAAATTGCTGTTTCTAATGGTGCAGTCGATCCTATTATTGTTTATTCAGCAACGGATCTTAATGTTAATCTGCCTGCATTCACTTCCATTACACCCAATCCGGTTAAGGCTGGGACACAATTAACGATTGCAGGCACTAATCTGGATCTCGTAAAAACAGTTGTTCTCGGTGGTAACAAAAATGTTACAACTTTTGTAAGCCAGTCCGCAACTTCAATTGTCCTGACCGTGCCCGCAGACACTAAAGACGGAAAAGTTACCCTTACACCTGCTTCCGTTGTAAATATTGTATCAGCTAATGACTTAGTGATGGTTGTACCAACGGTAAGCGTTACACCAACTACCTTGAAAAATGGTGCCG
>Ga0209540_10001095_pt1 | contig 21590 bp, 22 predicted proteins | sample BarGraIncu01121A_FD_184501 | JGI IMG/M metagenome (GOLD analysis project Ga0209540, IMG submission 184501) | Arctic peat soil microbial communities from Barrow, Alaska - Barrow Graham LP Incubations 011-21A (SPAdes) (version 2) | ecosystem: Environmental > Terrestrial > Soil > Wetlands > Peat... | reverse complement strand
TAAAGCCGCAACTGTTACACTACAGTAGTTGCCTGATTTGTTGGTTTGAACATCCGTCAATGTGTAGAACGAAACATTTGTGCCGGAAGTGGGTGAACCGACGGGAGAATTGTTGTAATACCATTGAAAAACAAACGGAGGTGCGCCATAGACGGTGACATTAAAGGTTACATTGCTCCCAGCTAAACACAATTTGACTTTGCGGCTGTGACGCAATGAACGGCAAATCATTCACCGTCAGCACCGCGTTGGAAGTGGTCACGCTGCCGTAAGCATCGCTCACGACGGCGCTGTAAAACGCCGCATCCGCATCCGAAACATTGGCGATGGTCAGCGTGCTGTTGGTTGCGCCCGAAAGGTTGCCGCCATCCACGAGATTCGTGCCGTTCTTTTGCCACTGATAGCTTAACGATTCGGGGCTGAATGTTTTGGCGATGAAGGTAGCTGTGCTACTCGCATAATTGGTCTGGCTCGTGGGCGACAATACCACCGTCAACGCGGCGTTGGAACTCACGGCCCTGCCCGCCGCATTGGTTATCACCACGGCATAATTTCCGGCATTGTTCGTGCCGACCGAGGAAATTGTGTAAATGGCATTTGTGGCGTTAAGCAGATTCGTTCCGTTGAATTGCCATTGATAACGAAAAAATGGAGCCGAGCCGGTGAGCGAGACGCCAAAGGCGGCATTCGTTCCCGGCAACACCAGAAGATTTGATGGTTGCGCCGTGATGCTCGGCGGGTCTATCACCGTCAACGTCGCGTAATTGGTTACGCTAAAATTTTCGTTGCTGACAATGACCGAATAAACCGCCGCATCACTGTCTGAAATGCCCGTGATGGCGAGTGTGTTTGTGGTTGCGCCCGAAATGTTACCGCCATTGACAAGATTCGTGCCGTTCTTTTGCCACTGATAACCCAAAGGTTGCAGACTGGTTGCACTAACGAGAAATGTCACAGTCGCTCCCGCATTATTGGTCTGGCTTTTCGGTTGACCGGTGATAACTGGCGGAAGCAATAAACGGAACACTGTCCCCATGCCAGAGGTGAATGTGGAATTGGTGATGCCGCCTTGCGAAGTCGTGCCGTAGAAATTGCCGTCGTTGCCAAAGGTCAGCCCGGCATATGGATACGCCCCGTTGGTCGAGTTGTATAAATTGAAAGAAACCAGCGTGGTCAACGTGCCATTGGTCGTCACTTTGAATACCGTCCCATCACCGCCACTACCGCCGCTATAAGTCGTGCCGTAGAAATTGCCGTCACTACCCAGCGTAAGTGCGGCAAATGGGACCGCCCCATCGGTGTTGGCAAAAGAGACCAACGTGGTCAACGTGCCATTGGTCGTCACTTTGAACACGGTCCCATAATCGCTGCTACCACCATTACCAGTCGTGCCGTAGAAATTGCCGTCATTGCCCTGCGTCAATCCTGCACACGGAGACTCCCCATTGTTGCCGGTGAAAGCAACCAACGTCGTCAGCGTGCCGTTGGTCGTCACTTTGAACACCGTCCCATAACCGCTACCACCTTGCCAAATCGTGCCGTAGAAATTGCCGTCATTGCCCTGCGTCAGCGCGGCCCGAGGATAATACCCGTTTGCGCCGCCGTTGAAAGAAACCAGCGTAGTCAGCGTGCCGTTGGTCGTCACTTTGAACACGGTTCCATCTCCACCGCTACCGCCGTAATAAGTCGTGCCGTAAAAATTGCCGTCGTTGCCCAAGGTGAGCGCGGCCTCCGGATCCGCCCCGTTGGTATTGTTGAAAGAAACCAGCGTGGTCAGCGTGCCATTGGTCGTCACCTTGAATATAGTCCCATATCCAAGACCGCTGTAGATATTGGTGTTACCGCCGCCTCCCGAAGTCGTGCCATAAAAATTGCCGTCGAGCCCCAGCGTCAGTGCGGCGTACGGATTCGCTCCATTGCTGCCGGTGAAAGAAACCAGCGTGGTCAACGTGCCATTGGTCGTCACTTTGAATACCGTCCCATCACCGCCACTACCGCCGCTATAAGTCGTGCCGTAGAAATTCCCATCATTGCCTAGCGTCAGCCCGGCCTCTGGATTCGCCCCATTTGTGCCGTTGAATAAACAGAGAGTCTGTAATGTCTGCGCGCCAACCAGTGATGCGGATGCCATGATCAGGAACGCAATTAAGCATTTGAGCGTAAATTTTATCGAATGCCCTGTTCGTTTTGGCTTCACAGCAGTCCAATCATAAACCAAAGCCGGAAGATGGGCAAACTTTTATCCTTGGCGTGACGAGCAAAAATCAGGTTTCAGAAAAACACCCGCTTCCAACGAATTTCCGACAATCATCCGCCGGAATGTCCATCGAACAATTGATTTTAGCCATGAAGATTTCGGGCGTGAACTGGCCAGTTTTACTCCAGTTTTGAACCTTCATTTGCAATGAGTGACTGAATGAATGCGTTATCCGGTGTCTCCAGAAGAAAGATTTTGAGTTCTTCGATGAGTTGTATCCTTGTTGCATCGAATATTGACAGTTCACATTTCGTTCCAATGTGGTCGTCGGAATTCCTGATTATATCGCATAGAATTTCTCGTCGTCTGGCCGGTAAGCACAGCCATGTGCTCGGCTTGATGAACCAGTGGTCTGAACCGTAAAGCATCCAATTTTCGACCAAGAACAATCGCTCAATATCACTTTGATACATACCCAAAAACCTTTCGACCAGACTGCCGTTCTCTTCGGTGCAGGTAATAAAGCAAACCGTTTTATCCGAACAGGGATTTACGTTAAGAATTACATCTACGTCTATGGCGATGTTATTTTCAAGCGCGGTAAAACCAGTTCTGCCCGCCAAAGCGACTGGTATTTCCAATGGCAATGAAAATTCAAATAATTGCAGCGCAGGTGCGGTTAATCGGTGATTCTCGTCTTCACGAAATGCCTGATAAAAGATTCTGAAGATGCGGTCATAGATGCTTTGACATTCCTCGATTGTTTCTCGAAATAGGGCTGTGATCCGGTTTTCAATATCGAACTGAAACGAGACGCGATGAATGCCGTATTTCTTGAAAAATGCATCACCCAATCTCTCCATTGCTCTTGCAATCATCTCTGTCGTGGCTATTTTCTTATAAAGGACTAGAGCGTCTTTGATGGAAAGCACATGATGCCGGATTGTCCGCAATTCACGACACACAATTCTAAAGACCTGTGATTCATAATCGTCGCCGGTGACCATGATTTTATTTCGTTCATACTTGAATATCTGCTCATGTGTTTCGCAAAAGCCGGTAAATGTTGAAGCTTCATTTAACCCGATGCTTTCCAAGGTCAGTTTGCCATTTGATTTGTTTAGGCGAGGACTCAAGACGTGCCCGTTTTCAGAGATCAGCCGTAAAGAACCGGCTCTTTGAATGGTGTGTGAAGAAATGCTGGTTGTCTGCTCGCAGCCAGGATAAATACACCGCTCAGGGGAAACCCACGCTCGTCGCCATCTGGAAATGTGGCGATAATATACTTCTTTGACCAAGGATTCTAACCCTAACGGTTTGTTCGCTGATTGGCCGAACTCTCTAACAATGTCAGCGAGACATTCGTCGAGAATGTCGTTAATTTCACTTTCCGATGGTTGGGAGGATTGCATCCTCAGTTCTGGGTTCGCCCTTTTATATGTTAATTCTCGTCGGCTTGTATCCACCAACGACCCTCAATGGTGCTGGTATGTTCACGCCTGCTTGGCGAGTTGTTCCAGATTGTCGCCGCGCTTTTTCATTTCGATGAGTACGACGGGTTTCCAAACGCAATCGGCGAACGCGGTGCCGCCGCCGTCTTCGCTGGCTTTACGAATGCGAAATTCCGTTGTGCCGCCCACGTCGAGGCAGCCGGGCTGGCCAAAAGCTTGAAAAAGACGATCCAAGAAGATTTGCGCCTGACCCTTTTCATCGCCGGTGATGTGCATCTGACACCACGCGACGAATTCTGCGAGTTTTGTCCCATCCGGCATGGCGGACGAGTGTGCGCGGGAAATTTATCAGCGTCAATTCCGCGTTCATCAGCGGTTATCCGCGTGCGCGGTTCTCCGTTCCCAGGAACAGCCGCGCTCCGAAGCCACATCAAAACCGGCGCAATGACTCCGGGGTTTCGCCACGTTCGCGAAGCGTCCGCAAACTCAGCGCGTCGTGGCGCTTGGCCAGCCGCCGGCCTTTTTCGTCCAGCATCAGCGCACAGTGGAAAAATTCCGGCGGGGTCAAACCCAGCGCGCGATAAAGCAGAATCTGCCGCGCCGTGCTCAGCAGCAAATCCGCCCCGCGCACGACCTCGGTGATTTGCATCGCCGCATCGTCCGCCACACACGCCAGTTGGTACGCCGGCACGTCGTCGCCGCGCCATACGACGAAATCGCCGAAATCTTTTCCGGCCACGAATTTCTGTTCGCCAAAATTTCCATCTGCGAAGGAAATGGTCTCGCCGTCGGGAACACGGAAGCGCCAACTCGCCGGACGTGACGGGTGACGGGTGGCGGGTGACAAGGAGGCTAGCGCGGTTTTCGTGTCACTTGCCTGCCGTGCCGAAGCTTCTGAGCGAAGGCTGGTCACCTGCCACTTGTCACCTTTGAACCGGCAGGTGCCGGGGTAAATGGGTTCCTCATCGTCGCCGGCGTTGGGCGCGCTGGCGGCATCCCGGACGTCTTTGTGTGAACAGGTGCACGGATAAATGAAGCTGCCCGCGCGGAGTTTTTCCAGCGCGGCAGCGTAGAACGACCGCCGCTCGCTCTGGTTGTAAGGCCCGAATCCCGACTGGTCGGGACAATCCGGCCCTTCCTGCCATTCAAAGCCAAACCAACGCAGGTCTTCGATCATTTGCGGGACGAACTCCAGTTTGAAGCGTGTGGAGTCAATGTCTTCATTACGCAGCACGAGCGTGCCGTTGTTTGCACGCGCGCGTTCCTGCGCCGTCCAAAACGTCCGCGCGTGGCCGAGATGCAACAATCCCGTCGGCGACGGCGCAAGCCGGCCACGGTAGGCTGAGTCCACAGTCTTCTGTCCACAGTTCACAGTCGAAACGCCAGGAGCTTGGGTGTCCGAAGGTTTTTGACCTGGGACAGGAGACTGTGGACTGCGGACTGGCGTTTCGTTGTTCAAAATTTTTCGTCCGGATTTGCCGCCAGCCACTCGCCCAGACCCGGCAGTGGCACGGACAATACCTTTTGAATTTTGGTGATGTTCAACGATGTGTCCAGCGCGCGCGGCGGACCGGGAAAATTTTCCGCTGAGCCCGGCGTGATTTTCGGATTGAGTTGCGGCCAGCGCGCCGCAATGAGCTGGCCGATTTGCCAGCGCGAAAGTTTTTCCGCGCCGGCAACGTGGAACAGCCCGGTGCGCTCTTGATTCACCAGTTCCCAAACCGCGCGCGCCGTCTCGCCGGCGAAAATCGGGCAGCGAAATTCGTCCGTGAACAGATTCATCATCTGCCCCGCCTGCCCCGCGAGCAGCAATTTCTCGTTGAAACCGCGATTGCCCGCGCGCGACGTGCCGCCATTGAGTGACGTGCGCACAACGGTGTGCTGCGGATTGCGCAAAACGATTTGCTCGGCGGCGGCTTTTGTCTCGCCATACAAATGAATCGGGTTCACCGTGTCAGTCTCGACGTAATTTCCCTTGCGTCCGTCAAAAACCAGGTCGGTCGAGAAGAAAACGAATTGAACGTCCGCCGCCAAATCCGCCAGCACGGTGGTGACTTCGATGTTTACACGCCGGGCGAGGCCGGGATTCGCCTGCGCCTCAGCCAGGGTGCTGACCGCGGCACAATGAACGACCAGTCGTGGTTTGTCCTGCTGAAATTCGCGGCGGACGGCGTCGAAATCGAGCAGGTCGAACTGCTCGCGCGTCAGCGCCCGCACGCGCCGGTGCGGGGCAAATCGCGGCGCGGTCCGGACGAGATAATTCCCAATCAGCCCGTTTGCACCGGTGATCCAGACAAATTGTTGATTTTTCACGCGTCGAAATCTTATGGTCAAATCAGCCGGAGCTAAAAGCAATTTCCACACCCCGAAAGCCGCAAGCGGCTCTTGCCGACGGGATGGCTTTGGTTTAAGTTGCCGCTGTGAGCACGGCTGAAAAAATCTTTCACAAGGCGCAATCGCTTCCGGAGTCCGCGCAGACGGCGGTATTGGAAATCATTGAGCAATTGGCCCGGCATCCGGCCCAAGAACAGGCCGCGCCGTTGACGCTCCACGAGTCCGCTGAAATGCGCGGCAAGCTGGCCGCCTGGGAGGAAGATTGGAACGCACCAGGAATGGAAGCGTATGACCGGCCTTAATCGTGGCGACGTGGTGCTGGTGTGGTTTCCGAACAGCGACCTCGTTACTTTCAAACGCCGTCCAGCGCTCGTCGTTGAGGCGGACAATCTTGACACCGGTCTTCCGCAAGTTCTGGTTTCGATGATTACGAGCAATCTCGCGCGGCGCGATCATCCCAGCCGCGTCTTTATGCCGCTCAATTCTCCCGAAGCCAAAGAGGCGGGACTTCGCACGGATTCGGTCGTGATGACGGACAATCTTGCGACGGTGTTGGATAAGGCCATTGCCGGGAAACTTGGACGCGTGAAAAACATGGCGCGCGTGGATGCGGCGTTGCGACGCACGCTGGGTTTGTAAATCAATCCACCAACCGCTTCGTCAAATCGCCATAAGCATCAATCCGCCGGTCGCGCAGGAATGGCCAGTGGGTGCGCGTGGTGTCCACCTTGGCGAGGTCAACGGGCACAATCAAAATTTCCTCTTTATGCGCGCCGGTTTTGGCAAGAATTTCGCCGGAAGTTCCGGCCACAAAACTTTGACCCCAGAATTCAATGCCTTTGCCCACGAGTTTTTCATGCCCGATGCGATTGGCAACGGCGACGTAGCAGCCGTTGGCGATGGCGTGGCTGCGCTGGATGGTTTCCCACGAGTTGTGCTGGCGTTCGCCGTATTTCTTTTTTTCACTGGGATGCCAGCCGATGGCGGTCGGGTAAAACAGGATTTGCGCGCCTTGCAAGGCGGTGAGCCGCGCGGCTTCCGGATACCATTGGTCCCAGCAAATCAACACGCCGATTTTGCCGTAACGCGTCGGCCAGGCCTTGAAGCCGAGGTCGCCGGGCGTAAAATAAAATTTTTCGTAGTAAAGCGGGTCGTCCGGAATGTGCATCTTGCGGTAGATGCCCAGCAACGAGCCGTCGGCGTCAATGATCGCGGCGGTGTTGTGATAAACGCCGGCGGCGCGTTTCTCAAAGAGCGAGGCGATGACGACCACTTTGTGTTTCCTGGCCAGTTTGCAGAAAGCCTTGGTGCTGGGGCCGGGGATGGGTTCGGCGAGCTTGAAATTTTTGTGGTCTTCGCTCTGGCAAAAATACTGCGAGCGGAATAATTCCTGCGTGCAAATGATTTGCGCGCCGCGTTGGGCCGCGCGGTCGGCGAGCGCAAGCGTTTTTTTCAAGTTCGCGTCCGGGTCGGCGGAACAGGCGGTTTGAATCAGCCCAAGTTTGACGGTTTGGGCGGGAGCGCGTTTCATTTATTTGGCGCGTTCGTTGAGCCGCGCAGTTTCCTCGAGAATGATGGTTTTAACGTGCGTGTCCTCGGCCATGTGGGAAGCGGTCTGGCCGAACAGTTCGCGGATGAATTTGCCGAGCGTCTCGTTGGTCGGGCCGTAACCGCCGTGGTAGATGTAGTATTCCAAATCGTACATCAACTGGTCGGCGGTCGCGTAACGGCGGGTCAAATCACGCGCGAGAGAGTGATGCAGAATGTCGTTGAGTTTGTCGTCAATCCGCGGGTCGAGCGCGCAAAAATCAGGAATCGGCTGGTTCAGGATGCGGCTGCGCGATTCCTCGGCGTTTTCGCCTTTGAACAAATTCCGCCCCAGCAACAGATGCGCCAGCACAACGCCGACGGAAAAAAGGTCGGAACGCTTGTCGGTGATTTGAAAATCGGCCTGTTCGGGACTCATGTAATCGGCCTTGCCGGCGATGACTTCACCCTCCTGATCGGTCAGAAAGCCGCGCGCCTTGGCGACGCCGAAATCGGTCAGCTTCACGTCGCCCTCAAAGGCGATCATGATGTTCTTGAAACTCACGTCGCGGTGAACGATGCCCAGCGGCTTGCCGTCCTTGTCGGTTTTGGCGTGCGCGTAGGCCAGGCCGCGCGCGACCCGGCTGGTGATGAACACGGCGAGTTCCTTTGGCAACACGCGGCGTTTGTCGGCCAGCTGGCGGGTGAATTGCTCCAGATTCACGCCGCGAATCAATTCCATGGCGATGAAACAAACGCCGTTGGTTTCGCCGAGATGGTAGGTTTGGACGATGTTCGTGTGGATCAAATCGGCGACGAGCTTGGCCTCGCCGATGAAATTCTCGATGAACATCTTCTGGCTCGCGTAATGGGAGCGGATGATCTTGATGGCGATGCGCTTGGCGAAATTGCGCGCGCCGTTCTGCTCGGCTTCATAGACAATCCCCATGCCGCCCTCAAAGATTTTGCGGACGACTTCGTAGTGAAACTCGCTCTGAATTGTGAAGAGTGCCACGGGCGGATGGTGTGAAAATGTTCCGCGAAGTCAAGTCCGGGTCTCAGGCGGTGAAAAGAAAGCCCTTATTTTTTATGTTTTTTTGCTTGCACAACGCGGGCGAATTTCTTTAATTCTACCCAAGTCAAATGACTTTTTAACCAAAACCGCAAAACAACAACCATCAAGGACACCGATTATGGCAAACGCACTCTCGAAATCCCAACTCGCCGCCGCAATTGCTGAGAAGGCTCAAATCTCCAAAAAGCAAGCGGTGGAAATCCTCGAAAACATCGCCGCCCTCGCCTACAAGCACGCGAAGGACACCTTCACGCTGCCCGGCATCGGCAAGCTCGTGCTGAAGAACCGCGCCGCCCGCATGGGCCGCAACCCCAAGACCGGCGAGGCCATCTCGATCCCGGCCAAGCGCGTCGTGAAGTTCCGCGTCGCCAAAGCCGCGAAAGACGCCATCCTCGGCGGCAAGTAATTCGCTCAATTTATCACGAGGGCGCTCTGGAATTTTCAGGGCGCTCTTTTTGTTTCAAAATCCTCCCCGTCCTCGTCGCCGTTCTCGTAATCGAATCGAGAACGAGGGGTGAAAACGGGAACGAGGACGATTTCGAGTGATGAAAATCGCCGTTGTCGGTTGCGGGGCCGTGGGGAGTTACTACGGCGCCATGCTCGGTCGCGCCGGACGGGAAATCCATTTCCTGCTCCGCTCCGACTTCGAGGCCGTGCGCCAAAAAGGTGTGACCATCCGCAGTCTCGCCGGCAACTTCACCATCCATCCGCAATGCGCCAAAACACCGGAGGCAATCGGTTTGAGCGACCTTGTGCTGATCGGACTGAAAACGACAGCCAACGATCAATTCCCGAAATTGCTTCCGTCGCTCGTGGGCCCGCACACGGCCGTCGTCACGCTGCAAAACGGCTTGGGCAACACCGAACAATTGGCGCGGCTCTTTTCGCCGGAACAGATTCTCAGCGGACTCTGTTTTGTTTGCCTCAATCGCGTCCAACCGGGCGTCATCCATCACCTGGAGTACGGGATGATCGTGCTCGGCGAGTTTCAGCGCCGGGCCGGGCCACGCACGCACGGGCTGGCAGCGATGTTTCGCGATGCCGGCGTGCCCTGCAAAGTCACGGACAACCTGGCGCGGGCGCAATGGGAAAAACTTGTCTGGAACATTCCCTTCAACGGACTCGGCGTCGCCGGCGCAGCAGGTTATGAGGTTTTCGCCACCTGTCACCTGCCTGCCGTGCCGAAGCTTCTGAGCGAAGGCTGGTCACCCGTCACCCGTCACTCTCCCAGCCCCGTTTTGACAACCGACAAACTGCTCGCCGACCCGCGCTGGGAAAAACTCCTGCGCGACCTGATGCTGGAAGTCATTGCCGCCGCCGGCGCGCTGGGGTTTGAGATTCCCGCTTCCTATGCCGAAGAACAAATCGAACGCACGCGGACGATGGGCGCTTACAGGGCGTCCACGCTCATTGATTTCGAGCGCCACCAGCCGTTGGAACTGGAGGGCATGTTTCTCGAACCGCTGCGCCGGGCGCAAGCGGCCGGCGTGCCCGTGCCGCGGCTGGCCGCGCTTTGCAAAGTGTTGCAGCAATTGGATCAACCGCGCTGATCCCGGAAAATCATTGCCGTGGTGATTCCTTCTCCCGCAGCAAACTCTCCGGCAAAGCGGTCAATTCGGATTGGGTGGCCTCCGGCTGCCAGACCACGCGGCCATCGTCGAGAATCCGCCTGATGACGCCGTGCGCCGACCCGCGCAGGGTCTTTACGCGGTCGCCGGGTTTGTAATTGGCGTTTTCGCAAAGCGATTCCAGAATTTGCGACATGGATTCACGATCCAAAACACCCGCGACATAGTGTGCGACCACGGAAGTGGCTTCCCGGCGCCGGCCATGAGGCAACTCGGCAAAAAGATAATCCGAAAACGTGCGGGCGATGTCAGCAAAGGTATTGCCATTGAAAAAGAGAAACGGAGCACGGCGATGGCAGGCGCGAAGAAAGTCCAGTGTCTCTCCCAGAGCGGATTCTAGCCGCCGTTTTTGTTCCCATTCCTGGCTGACGGCCTCAAAACTTTCCGAATTCGTTCCGTGCTGCGCGCGACCTCTTTCGCACACTCCTCGGTTGTGGCGGACGACAGACTGCCAGTCCCAGTTTTAGAGAAAAGCGGCTCGGGCTTGTAACGGTGATTGTTCGCCAGCGCCTCCTTGAGCGCTTCCTCCGGAGTGGCGTGCTTCACGAGATCGGTTCGGAGTTTCATCTGCCATAATATGCCCTTTTTTCGGTCAGTCGGCAAGCCGTGTTTTTTGCGCGAAATCAACAAGTGCCGGCTTGCTTCCAACAGCGATTCATAACAAACACCGGCACCACCGGCAATTTTTGTTTCCGACCGGTGAAAACAACTGGAGCGGCAGCCATCCCGCCGCTACACTGCTATCCGTCCAGATCGTCGCGCGCCGCAGATTTCCCGAACGAACATCGAACATTCAACATTCAACGCCGAACCTCCAGGTTTTCCTGCGTCGGTCACTTGGATGTTGAACGTTGGGTGTTGAATGTTGAATGTTTTCGGTTCCAAGGTCATGACTTGAGTTGCGCTCTTGTGCCCGAATGCTTCCGTGCTGCCACGGCGGACGGGCGCAGTATTGCTACGGCGGACGGGTCTGTGGTTAAATCAAATCCATGAAACCTCGTGTCCGTTTCGCCCCCTCGCCCACCGGCTACCTGCATATCGGCGGCGCGCGCACGGCGCTCTTCAACTGGCTTTACGCCCGCCACACCGGCGGCACGTTCATCCTCCGCATCGAGGACACCGACGCCGCGCGCAACACGCAGGAAGCTGTGGACGTCATCCTCAACGGCCTGCGCTGGCTCGGCCTTGACTGGGACGAAGGCCCGCTCACCGGCGACGCCACCGGCCCGGGCAAAGGCAACTGCGGTCCGTATTTCCAAAGTCAGCGGAAGGAAAATTACCAGCGCCGCGTCGAAGCATTGCTTTCGCGCGGCCTCGCCTACGAACACGAAGGCGCGGTCAAATTCAAAATGCAGCGCGAGCCAATCACGATTCACGACCTTGTTGTCGGTGATGTTGTCCGCAAATTGACCGACCGCGAGGAAGTTGATCCCGATTTCGTCATTTTGCGCTCGGACGGCCAGCCAGTGTTTCATCTCGTCAACGTCATTGACGATTTGGAAATGGATGTCACGCACGTCATCCGCGGCGAGGACCACTTGAGCAACACGCCCAAGCACATCGCGCTCTTCCAGGCGTTTGGCGTGAAGCCGCCGCATTACGCGCACATCCCACTCATCCTGAACGGCGACGGCAGCAAGATGAGCAAACGCGACACCGGCGCGTCACTCACGACTTACACCGAGGGAGGCTTTTTGCCCGAAGCCGTGGTGAATTATCTTTGCCTGCTCGGTTGGTCGCCCAAGGACAACCGTGAAAAAATGTCGCGTGACGAGGTCGTCGAGCGTTTCGATCTGCCGCAAATTCTCCGGCACAACGCGCGGTTCGATTACGAGAAACTGCTCTGGTTGCAGGGCGAATACGCCCGCGAACTCGGCGACGACCGGTTCTATGAACTCGCCGTCCACGCCTTCGCCAAAGCTGGCGTTGACACCAACCAGTTTCCCCTGCCCTATGTCAAAGCCGCGCTCGACACCTGCAAGGGCAAGTTCAAGCTGTTCAGCGAGCTGCCCATTTACGCCGGTTTCTATTTCACCGACAAAATCGAATACGACGCCGAGGCGGCGAAAAAAGATTTCGTTCCCGAAAACAAACCGCGACTGGAAAAGCTGCGCGACGCCTTTGCCGCCGCACCCGCGTTCGACGCTGCGACGCTGGAAGCCGCGCTCAAAGAAACCGCCAAGGCGCTGGGTGTGAAAGCCGGCGTGCTGGTGCATCCCTGCCGGCTGGCCATCACCGGCAAACCCGCCGGCCCGAGCCTGTATCATCTGCTCGAAGTGCTGGGGAAGGAAAAGGTGATGCAGCGGATTGAAAAGGCGCTGGCTGGGTTTGGCGCTTGACTAAAATTTCTGTTCCGTTATTTACCGACTATAACTTTCCACTTTTTTATGAAAACGGATGACAAGATAGCTTTAATTTTTGAACACATTGCTAAACTTGCGGCTTCTGTGAGTGTTCTAACCGCTGGTCAGGCTCAAATTATTGCACTTCTCACTAAAGTTCCGTGTGATGAAGTCTTGAAGAAACAACTTGAGGAGCAAGCTAAAACGGCCCAAGCGTTAGTTGACCAACTTTACGAAAAATATCCCACATTATTGAACGACGATAAAAATTAGGCTTTTTATGGGAAGGAGAAGCAGTGGATTGTTTGAGACACTCGTCAAGTCCGCCTTTGGATTTGGCTCGACCACTCACTACAAAAAGGATTGGCTTGGTCATTCACAGAAAGTTGTGAAGTATCACGACAGCGGGAAGAAAAAGACCTATACACACGGAACAGGTTTCTTCGGTAATACAACAAAGACGAAGACCCAAAAAGGCGGGCAGACAATCGAAAGAGGATACATCAAGAAGAATCTGCTGTGGGGTGCAACTGAACACGCCGAGCGCGCCGACGGAACGCGAGTCACACGCAAATACAAGCCAGGCCTTTTCAAAAACCATGTGACGACACATGTTGAAGGCGACTGTTGGAATTGTTCTGGCAAGGGCTATATTACTTTTAACTCAAAGCAGGAGCCATGTATGAAGTGCGGAGGTTCAGGACGGTATTCAAAAACAAAATACAAATAATCCGAATTTCATCCTCGCCGATTCGCCCGCCGGCTTTCCATCCATCCCGCATCGCGCCCGCCTATTTCCACCGGCACTGCACCGCTGCATAAATGGGCTGAAAAACATTTCACAGAAATTAGAAAAAGTTTAACCTGCCACATGAATACTTTTTTTACCCGTATGCGTTTGTTCCAATCAATTTTCACTTTTTTGGTTCTCTTCATTGCTGTTGTTCAGTCTCACGCCGCGGACAGCGCTTGGAAGAAATATGTGAACGAGCGTTTTGGATTTTCATTGGAATACCCGGCTACTCTCGTTGCCAGTCCTGATCCGTTTGACGGGTCTGGGCGTGAGTATCACACTCCTGACAGCGAGTTTAGTGTCGCAACCGCCGCCCATTATTTACGCATCGTCGATCCAAACGAGTCGCTTGACAGCAACTGGCACGATGACCTGAAAGACCTCAAAGGCCTGATTACCTACAAAAAGAAAGGCAATTCTTGGTATGTGATTTCAGGAGTCACCACAAACGGTTATGTTTTTTACTACAAGTTTTTCACTCAAGGTAACAACTGGGCAACTTTTCACATCATCTATCCAAAATCCCAGAAACCAAAATATGATCCTTGGGTCACGAGAATCGAAAAGCATTTTGTGCCGTTCCTAAAAGGGAAATATTATGAACGGTCTGAATGGAAGGGAGCAGCAGTAAAGTAGATTGTCCGACAATCCCTCCCGCCTCGCACCCGCCCGTTTCCGCCGGTGCTGCGCTTCCGCCTCCGCCATGCACGCCGCACGCCCTCCAAAAGCGCCAGAGGGCTGGCGCACTCCAGGACGCTTCGCGCAATTTGTAAGTCGCAGGCAAACGCCTCGCGTCTTGGACTGCGGTGGCAAGCGGAGCGCGACACCGCTTTGGGGAACGGATGGAACAATCGAATGCGTCTCGCCATCCGAAAGCGCCGTCGCCGCTCCCGCTCTGCCGGCGCACTCCAAAACGCTTCGCGACAAAGATCCGTGTTCCATCCGCATCGTTGACACCTCCGACGGCGCGCACGGAGTGACGCGCTCGACCACGCGAAGCGTCTGGACTGCGGTGACTTCAGCGCCGCTTTTCGTCCGCACCGAGATCATCCACCTTTCCAAGTTTTCCGCCCGCTCGACAGCGCCGCTAAAGCCGGCGCACTCCAAGACGCTTCGCGCGATTCGAGAGTCCCAGGCAAACGCCTCGCGTCTTGGACTGCGGCGGCCCTCCGCCGCTTTGCCCCGAACTTTGACACGGATTGCACAGATTTTCGCAGATTCAATCCGTGTTAATCCGTGAAATCCATGTCTCTCCAAAACTTCAATGTCGCGCCCGGAAATTGCTTTCATTAGACTCCGTGTCCGTGCTGAACCCCTTCATTCATTGGATTGAAGCCAAAGGGCCTTATACGCCGTGGCTGTTTTTGGCGCTGTTCATCGCCGCGTCGTTCCTGATGATTTGGCGGCTCGAAGTGATGAGCGAGCGCGGCTTCGAAGGCACGGTGCTCGGCACGCTCGTGATGCCGTATTGCTCCGGCATGGGCAATCTCATCTTTGCCTTCATCCTCGGCCGCAACAATGGCAACGGCGCGGACGTGATGACAAATTCGCTCGTCAACAACGTCACGAACATGACGCTCGTCATCGGCCTGCCCGCGATTTTGTGGCGAATGAGCATATTGCCGCAACAAAAGAAAAAGGGCAAAACCGGCAGCAAGGCGCATGAACTCAACCGGCTTTCGCTGTTGCTCACGCTCACGGCGGTTTTATTTTTCACCGGCGCGGTCTGGGCGCTTGGACGCAAGGGGGAATTGAATTTCAACGACGGCCTGGTTTTGGTCGGGCTGTTTTTATTCTGGCAATGCTTTCACTTTTTTGAAGTGCTCAAGTCAAACGTGCGCCAGGGCAAATCACTGGGCTGGACGCTGCCGTTCGATCTGGCGCTGCTCGGCGTTTGCGCCTATGGCATTTACGTGAGCACCGGCTGGCTGGTGCACTGGATTTCCGGCATCCCCACCGGTTTCATCAGCGTGAAATATCTGGGCTGGCTCAGCGGCTGGCTGATGGTGCTGCCCAACGCGGTGCTCGCGCTTTATTACGGCTGGCGCGGACAGCCGGAAACGGTTTACGCCTCACAGGTCGGCGATTCGCACATTTCGATCCCGCTGTGCCTCGGCATTTACGCGCTGTATCACACGATGGTTGTGCCGCCGTTTTTTCAAATTGGAATGTTGATTCTCCTCGGCGCGACGCTGGTGCATCTTTTCTGCGTCGCCGTTTTTGGACAATTGCCGCGTTTCATCGGCTGGGTGCTGGTCGCGGCCTACGGATTTTTCCTCTACCAAGGTTTGCTGAACTGAAGCGCCGCCGCACCGTCACAGGGGTTTTTTGAAAAACTGCGTGTCCCCGGAAACCCTCAGCGAATTCGCCCGCACCTTGTCGCTCAACTCGGCAAACGGCACCTGGGCGCTGAGCCAGCGCGGATTTTTCGCGATGGAATCCATGGATTCGCCGGTATTGTTGCAGATAAGGTAGGCACCAGGACCCATGACCATGAACGACTCAAAACCCGTGCCGGTGCCGTGCCGCGAAAATTCGAAGTCGCCGACGCCGTATCTTCCGCCGAGCAACTCCGCGCGCAAGGCGCCCAAATCCTTTACGAAATTCTTCAGGAAATCGTCGTTGCGCGGGCCGTAGTAAACCAGCACCCGCGCCTTGTTTTCCGCGAGTGACACCACCGCCCATTCATCGAAAACAGTTTTGCCATACCGCGTGTTCATCTGGCTCGCGCAGATCCTGATAAAACCTTTGGTTTCGTCCAACGTCATGGTGCAAATTCTTTGAGCGCAGAGCAAAGCAAGTTTGTCGCCGCGGAACAAGGGAAATCAGGACCCCGCTTCCGCTTTCCCCGCCCGCACCGGGCAAGGCTGCTCAAAACATCGCCGTAAGCCCCTCTGCCTGAAATCCGAAACCCGAGGGCCGAAGCCCGAAAGAAATCCGAAATCCGAATCCCGAATCTGAGAGACTCGTCGCGCGCATGTCTGTCGTTCGGATTTCGGGCTTCGGGCTTCTTTCGGAACTCGAATTTCGGCCTTCGGATTTGCGCCACGGCAACGACTTGCGATTTTGTCTAGAGCAGCCCTGCGCACCGGGGCACAATTTCAAAAATTTAACTGCGCCAGCCGGCATAAAGACATACGCTGTTTGAAACATGCAACCGCCAACGCCGCCCGGAAACCGGCCCGTGACCGCCGTCGTTGAAAAAATGAAGGCGTGGTTTCACTGGCTGTTTGTCGCCCTGCTCGCCACCGCCTTTGCGCTGGTGCTCGCGGCGAATGGCCTGACGTTGAACCTGCCCGGCCAGCCCGGCTGGCCGGAGGCGCTGCTGATTTTGCTGGCCACGGTGAGTACGATCACCGCGCTCGCACGACAGTTGCCGCTGCAAAATGTTTTGCTCGCCGCGTTCGTCATTGCGCTCATGGGCGGCGCGGTTCACGCGCTCGGCGTGGCGATGGGAATTCCGTTCGGTCCGTTTATATTCGGCGCGGAAGCCGGACCGCAATTTTTTAAAACGCTGCCCTGGGCGATGCCGTTGATTTGGGTCGCGGCGATTTTGAACTCGCGCGGCGTGGTGCGGTTGATTTTGCGTCCGTGGCGAAAAACCCGGAGCTACGGCTTCTGGCTCATCGGCCTGACGGCGGTGCTGACGATGCTGTTCGACCTTGCGCTCGACCCGTTCGCCTCGCGTGTGAAACATTACTGGCTTTGGATGCCGACAAAATTCCCGCTGACATGGCAGGGCGCGCCGCTGGTGAATTTTTTTGGCTGGGCGGCCGTGTCGCTGCTGATGCTGGTGTTTGTCACCCCGGCGCTCATCAACAAAAATCCGGCCAGGCGTGTGCCGGATTTTCATCCGCTCGCCGTGTGGCTCGGCGCGATTTTGCTTTTCGGGATCGCGTCCGCTTTGCACGGAATGTGGGTGGCCGTCGCGCTGGATGGGACCATTGCCGTTCTGGCAGCAACGTTTGCCATTCGCGGCGGGCGGTGGTGAAAATACCGGCAAACCGGAGGGACGAGTTGTGCGAGTCCCAAACCATCCGGGGACTCGTGTAACTCGTCCCCCCGAAAAAAATTTGCCTAAATTTCCGGACTTTCCGGCACGATGTGTTTGGTGATCTTCAAGCGGGCCACGCGCGTCCCGTCCATCTCCTCGACGCGCAATTCGCAAGCGCCAATCGTCAGCGCGTCACCGGCCTTGGGAAAACCTCCGAGCTTTTGCGTCACCCAGCCGCTCACGGTGGCGACCGCTTCCTCGTGTTGCATTTCACCGATGATTTTTTCCAATTCATGCAACGGCAGCGTTCCGGCGGCTTCCCAAACGTTCTCGCCCACGAGCGTCAATTCCGATTTTTCCTGATCGAACTCGTCCTGAATCTGGCCAACGAGCTCTTCGAGCACGTTTTCGAGCGTGACGATGCCGATGGTGCCGCCGTATTCGTCCACAACGATGGCGAAGTGCAATTTTCGTTCGAGAAATAATTGGAGCAGTTTTTCGAGGCGCGCGGTTTCCGGCACGTAAATCAACGGGCGCACGACCGGCAGCAAATCCGCCGCCGTCCGTCCCACTGGAGCGGGATCACGCAAAGCGGGATAAAGGTCTTTGATATGCACGACGCCGCGTGTTTTGTCCAAATCGCCGCCCTCGCAAAGCGGAAAGCGCGAGTAGCGCGTCTTTTCCGCCAGCGCGAGGCATTCGGCCAAACCGGCGTCGGTGTCGAACGCGATGATTTCGTGGCGCGGCCGCATGACCTCGCGCGCGACGCGACGGCGCAAATCAAGCGCGTTAAGCATGATATTTCGCCCGAGCAACGCGTCGCCCCGGTTTTTCTGCGCTGCATCAAGCAGCAAACGCAATTCATTCTCCGAATACACGCGCTCCGTCCCGGTAGCCGTCTCCAATCCCACCTGGCGCAACAACCATTGCGAAGCGCCGTTGAGCACCAACACCAGGGGATACGATAACCGGTAAAACCAGAGCATCGGGTAAGCGACCCAGAGCGTTGTCGGCAACGGCTTTTGGATCGCCAGCCATTTGGGCGCTTGTTCTCCTGCACTGATATGGAGAAATGTGATCGCGGAAAACCCGATGGTGAACGCCAGGATGTGTTGAACCTTCATTGACTCGACGTTCAGCCAGCCAAAAACCGGCTGCAATAACGCTGTGAACACCGGCTCGCCAATCCAGCCCAAACCGAGGCTCGCCATGGTGATGCCGAGTTGCGCCGCGCTCAAAAAGGCGTCCAGCCGGCGCAAGATCAGTCCCGCAACCTTCGCCCGCCGCTGCCCCTGCCGGATCAGCAGCGTCAATTGCGTGTCGCGTATTTTGACCAGCGCAAACTCGGCGGCGACGAAAAATCCGTTCAACAGCACCAGCGCGAGCACCGCCAGAATTTTCAGCACAATCAAAATGGCCGCATCCCAGTTCATGGAAATTGAATGACTAATGACGAAGTCCTAATGACTAAAGAATGAGCAAGTCCCAATGACCAAACGCAGCAAAAGCGCGCGAAAATGTTTCGGGATTTTGTCATTGGGAGTTCGTTAGTCATTAGGATTTAGGAATTAGTCATTTTCATTTTATAGTTTCACCTCGCCGAACATCACCTTTAAAATGTCTTCCAGGCTCACGACACCCATTTCGCTTCCGTCGTGCGCGAGCACGATGGCCAGCCGCTCGCCGGCGCGCTGCATCCGGCGCAACGCGACTTCCAACCGGGTGTCCTCGCCGAGAAACAACGCCGGCGTCATGTGTGCAGCCGCGGGCTTTTGCAGATCGAGATCATCGCGGAACAGCAGCGGACCGAGCATGAGCAATCCGGCGATGCACGGGCGTCCATCGCGCGTTTCCCAAACCGGCAGACGCGATAATTTCCGTTCGCGCGCCTGCGCCAGCGCGTCAGCGATGGGCGTTTGCTTTTGAATGGTCACCGTTTGCGCGAGTGGCGTGGCAATCTGGCGGACGGTGAAAGTTTGCAAATCGAGCACCCGGTTGATCATCGCACGCTCGTCGGTCGTCAACGCCTGCGCGGATTCCTGCATGACCACGAGCATTTCCTCGCGATTGCCGAAAAGCCGCCCGGTCAACGCGCGCCCGCCCGTCCAGCGCAACACCACACGGGACACGTCGGCCACGATCAATACGAGCGGGCTGAGCACGAAATGAATGGGCCGGAAAGGGTTTGCCGCCGACAGGCACAGTTGATTGGGATACGCGCGGAACAGCATTTTCGGCAACAAATCGAACAGCGCGTAAAACAAAAAAACGACCACCGCGAAAACGATGATGGTCCAGGCGCGATGCCCCAAAAACCATTCGTGCAGCTTGACCACCGTCCAGCCGAGGATGAGAAAATTGGCGAGCGTGTTGCCGACGAGAATCGTCCACATGAACTTTTCAGGATTTTCGAGAAAACCGTAGAGCAGTTTCGCGGAGGGCTTGCCCGCGCGCGCCAGTCGCCGCACGCGCAGCCGGTTCAGTGCGAACACGCCCGCCTCCATGCCGGACAGCAAAAACGACGGCCCCAGACACGCGGCAAAAACGAGCCAGTTGAGAAGGTTCGTGTTCATTTATTTCACCCGCTGAACAATCAACTTGCGCACGCGCCGCTCGTCGGCGGTCTCCGCGGTGAGTTTCAAGCCGCGAAACGACGCCGATTCACCCGCCGCCGGCACGATACCGAGCAAATGCGCGAGCAATCCGCCCATCGTTTCCACCTCGTCCACGTCGCCGAGCGCGGGAAATTCGCGGCGAAAATCGTCCAGCCGCATCGTGCCGCTCACGCGCCAGCGGTCCGGCGCGAGTTTTTCCATCACCAAACCTTCCGTCAGCGTTTCCGTGCGGATTTTACCGACGAGCTGGCCGAGAATGTCCTCCATCGTCACCAGGCCCGCCGCGCCGCCGAATTCGTCAAGCACGATGGCCAGGCCGCGCTGCTGTTTTTGCAGGCTCTTGAACAGTTGCAGCAGATTCATCGTCTCCGGCACGAACGATGGAAATTCAATCGCGTCGGCGAGGTCAATTTTCGGATCCAGCAACAGCGCGCGCGTGTTGAGAATGCCCACGATGGTGTCCGGCGTTTCGTCGTAAATCGGCAGGCGGCGATGCTTGAACTTTTTCGCCGCCGCAATCATTTCCACGACTGTCGCGTCGTCCGAAATGCACGCCATGCCCGCGCGCGGGCGCATCACGTCGCGCACCGTGCGCTGGTCGAGGCTGATGATTTGCAGGATGATTTCCTTTTCCGATTCGTCGAGCGTGCCCTGGCGGTAGGCCATTTCGAGCAGTTCCTGATATTCGGAGTCCGTCAACGCCCCGATCCCTTGCATGGGGGCGGCTTGCGGCGCGATGATCTTCAAAATGGCCGCGTTGAGTTGTTGTGCCACGCGATGCAGGGGCGCCGTGATTTTTTCAAAAATCAACATCAGCCACGCGACCCGCAATGCCCAGCGTTCCGGTCGCCGCACGGCCAGCGTCTTGGGCAAAACCTCGCAACCCAGGAGCGTCAACACCAGCAACGTCAGCATCGTCAGCGCCAGCGTCCAGTGCGCATTGAAGACCATCCGCAGCGCCACCGCGAGCATCGCGGCGTTGGCGAACGTGTTGCCCAGCGCCAGCGTCGCCAGTAAATCCTGCGGGCGTTCGAGCAGTTGCGCGACGATTTTGCCCGCGCCCGGATGATGTTCGGCCAGTTGCCGCGCCTGCCATTTGCTCAGGGAAAACAACGCCGTTTCCGCCAGCGCAAAAAAGAAACTTGCACCCGCGAAAATCAGAATCGCCGCCACCGCCGTCGCCATGCGCGCAGTTTGAAGCAAATTGCCCGCCGAAAAAAGCAGAAAGGAGCGACGCGAATTGCGCGAATTAGTTGAACGCTCGACCTCACCCCGGCCCTCTCCTCCGAGGAGAGGGGGAATCGTTCGCCGCCTCTCTGAAAATTCGTGCGACTGGATTTGCCGGACGCTGATGCGCAAAACCAGAAACAGCCGAAAGCCATTTCCTCTTCTGTCCGTCTTCGCTTCGCTTCGACGCGACCATGAAATTTGAACCGCGCCGTAGCGCAGCGTAGGCGGGTGGGGGGAGAGGATAAAAGGTGAGGGCGGCCTAAAACACAAAATTAACGCGAATTCAATTCAGAGCCATCCCATTGGAAATATGCTTACAACCATTAATTTTGTTGGAGATTTTGAATTTTATAGTTCAAAAAAGCCGCTCATTCCATCCCATAGCGTCGAGGGATGTCAAAAAT
>Ga0209540_10001092_pt1 | contig 21633 bp, 23 predicted proteins | sample BarGraIncu01121A_FD_184501 | JGI IMG/M metagenome (GOLD analysis project Ga0209540, IMG submission 184501) | Arctic peat soil microbial communities from Barrow, Alaska - Barrow Graham LP Incubations 011-21A (SPAdes) (version 2) | ecosystem: Environmental > Terrestrial > Soil > Wetlands > Peat... | reverse complement strand
ATCTGCCGGTGAACATCGGCAATCCGACGGAACTGACGATGCTGCAATTCGCCGGACAAATCATCCGTGCCACCGGCTCGCGCAGCAAAATTGTCTTCAAACCGCTGCCGCAAGACGACCCTAAACAACGCCGACCTGACATCACCCGCGCAAAAAAGATTCTCGGCTGGGAGCCAAAAGTCCTGCTTCAAAAAGGCCTCACCGACACCATCGCCTATTTCAAGACGAAGGTTTAATTGGATGCGTTTGGAGCGCGGACAGCTTGTCCGCGTTTTGCTGGAGTCCACGCTTCAGCGTGTCTCGGCATTGAAGAGGCTGAAGTTTGAACTCCAACGTGCGGGCAGGCTGCTCCCGCTTCGCCCGCAAACCAATTTGCCAGCAACGTTGCTTTGCAGATTTCCCCGAATCCGTTCACAATCAGTTCGTGTCCGCTGCCAGCAAAATCATTTTTCATGCGCGCCGGTTTGAATTCGTTTTTCCGCGGCCGGCGCTCGTCATGGGTGTTGTCAACGTCACACCCGATTCATTTTCCGACGGCGGAAAATTTTTTGATCCGGCCAAAGCCGTTGCGCACGCGCTTGAACTGGTCGCGCAAGGCGCGGAAATGCTCGATCTCGGCGGCGAGTCCACCCGTCCCGGGGCCGAACCGGTCAGTGAAGCCGAGGAATTGCGCCGCGTTTTGCCCGTCATTGAACAACTCGCCCCGCAGGTCAAAATCCCGCTTTCGATTGACACGATGAAACCCGCCGTGGCGCGCGCCGCGTTGCAAGCGGGCGCGAGCATCGTCAACGACGTGGCGGCAAACCGGGAAGACGATGCGATGTGGAGGATTGTGGCGGAGTTTCGCGCCGGTTACATTTGCATGCACGCGCGAGGCACACCGCAAACGATGCAAACGAATCCGGTTTATGTGAACGTGGTTCGCGAAGTCGGCGAATTTTTCAGCGGACGGCTGGAAAAATTGAACACCAGTGGCGTGACTGCTGATCAGGTTGCGCTGGACGTCGGCATTGGTTTTGGCAAAACCCTTGAACATAATTTGCAGTTGCTCGCGGGCTTGCGGAGTTTTACAACGTTGAGGCGGCCATTGGTGCTTGGCGTTTCGCGCAAGTCGTTCATCGGCAAGTTGCTCGGCACGGATTTAGCTGCACGCCTGCCGGCGTCGCTCGCGTGCGCTTGTCTGGCGGTTGCATCGGGTGTGCAAATCATCCGGACGCACGACGTGGCGGAAACGGTTCAGGCGGTGCGGATGACGGAAGCCGTGCTGGCCCGGACAAAAAAATAATGTGGATTCAGCTCCAAAGCAGTTGGCGGCCCGCGCTGGAAATTCTAATCCTCGCGGTGGCGATTTATTACATCTTCCGTTTTTTGCGCGGGACGCGCGGCTGGCCGGTGGTCATTGGTTTCGTCGTGTTGCTATTGGCGCTGGCGCTGGTCACGACGATTCTCGATTTGAGGGTGCTGCGCTGGTTGCTCGGCACGTTCTCGGCGTTTCTCGCCGTGGCCGTCATGATTATTTTTCAACCGGAATTGCGCCGGATGCTGGCTGAACTCGGCAACTTGCCGCTGTTCGCCAGCGTGAGCGAACAGCGCGAAAGCATCGAGGTCATCATCCAGACGGTCGAACGGCTGGCCGACGTGAAAATTGGCGCGCTCATCGCCATCGAACAATCCATCCAGCTTCAGGAAGCCGTCGAGTCCGGCATCCGCGTGGATTGCGACGCAACGCCGGAAATGCTCGAAACGATTTTCTTCCCGAACAACGCAATTCACGACGGCGGCGTCATCATCAAAAGCGACCGCATTGCCTACGCCGCGTGCATTTTTCCGCTGACGCAGCGGCAGGATTTGAACAAAACGCTCGGCACACGGCATCGCGCGGCGATTGGGTTGAGCGAGGAAACCGACGCGGTCATCGTGGTCGTGTCCGAGGAAACGGGGATGATTTCGCACGCTTACAAAGGCCAGCTCGTGCGCGGCGTGTCACTGGAGGAATTGCGCGCGTTCCTGACTTCCGTGCTCATGCAATCGGCCAAATCACGCCACGGCGTCGAATGGCTGCGTGCGCGTCTCAGTGAACGGCACAAGCCCGGTTCGGTCGTCATCACCAAAAACGAGCCGCGCCCGGCCTTCAAACAAACGGGCAACTGAATTTTTATGGCAATGCGCGATTGGGTCACAAAAGATTTCGGCTGGAAATTGTTTTCGCTGTTTTTGGCGTTGGCCATCTGGCTGACCGTTCATAAAATTTACGAAGAGCCAAAAACCGCCTTCGGGTTGGCGGTCGGGGACACGGAGACCTTTGGCAATTTGCCGGTGCTGGTCGTTTCGACCGCGTCGGATGTGCGTGATTTTCGGGTGGCGCCCGCCACCGTTGCCGTCAAGGTTTGCGGGCCGCCTGAGATCATGGCCGATTTACAGGCAAATCAAATTCATGCGATGGTGAACCTCACGGACATTCCGTCCGCCCGCGATTTGCGCCGGCGCGTGGATGTTTCGACACCGCCCGGGGTAACGCTTGTGAGTGTTGACCCGCCCAAAGTGGGCGTGATCGTTCCGCCTCCGCCTGATAAAAAACCATGAGTTCCCCAAAAAAAATATTCGGCACGGACGGCGTCCGTGGCACGGCCAACGTCGAACCCGTCACCGCCGAGACCGCCCTCAAACTCGGCCGCGCGGCCGCGCATGTTTTCAAAAATCTCGAACGCCAGTCACGCGGTCGCGGCAAACATAAAATCGTCATCGGCAAGGACACCCGGCTTTCCGGCTACATGCTCGAAAACGCGATTTCGTCCGGCATCCTTTCGATGGGGGTGGACGTGCTATTCATCGGGCCGTTGCCGACGCCGGGCGTGGCTTACGCGACGCGCAGCCTGCGCGCCGACGCCGGCATCGTCATCACCGCGTCACACAATCCCTATGCGGACAACGGCATCAAATTTTTTCGCGCCGACGGCTACAAACTCGACGACAAAATCGAGGGCGAAATCGAAAATTTGGTTTTCAGCGGCGAGATCGAAAACATCCGTCCAACGGCCGACGCCGTCGGCAAGGCGGTCCGCATTGACGACGCGCTCGGACGTTACATTGAATTTGCCAAGGCCAGTTTTCCGCGCGGCCTGACGCTCGAAGGGGTGCGCATCGTCGTGGATTGCGCGCACGGCGCGGCCTACAAATCCACGCCCTGCGTGCTGCGCGAACTCGGCGCGGAGGTCATTGTTTACGGCAACCAGCCCAACGGCATGAACATTAACCAGGATTGCGGCTCGATGCATCCCGAAGCGGTGTGCCGCAAGGTCGTCGAACACAAGGCGCATCTGGGCATCGCGCATGACGGCGACGCCGATCGCGTGCTGCTCTGCGATGAAAAAGGCAATTTGATTGACGGCGACGACATCATGGCCATCGCCGCGCTCGACATGCTCGCGCAAAAAACGCTCGCCCAGAAAACCCTGGTCGCCACCGTGATGAGCAACGCCGGCCTGGAGGCCGCGATCAAATCCGCCGGCGGCAAGGTCATTCGCACCGCCGTTGGTGACCGGAACGTGATTGATGAGATGCTGCGCCACGGCTTCAACTTTGGTGGCGAGCAGAGCGGCCACCTGATTTTCCGCGATTTCGGCACCACCGGCGACGGCCTCGTCGCCGCTCTGCAGATGCTCCGCATCGTGAAGGCCAGACAAACGCCGCTCTCAAAACTGGCAAAATGCTGGACGCGCTTTCCGCAACTCGTCACCAACGTGAAAGTCCGCGAAAAAATTCCATTCGCGCAGCTCGACGGCGTGTTGAAGCTTGTCAAACAAGCCGAGACGGAACTGAAATCTGCTGGTGGTCGCGTGTTATTGCGTTACTCCGGCACCGAACCGAAGGCGCGCTTGCTGCTTGAAGGCCGTGACGCGAAAGTTTTGGAAAAGTGGTCGCAGAAAATCATCAACGCGATCCAGAAGCAGATTGGCGTGTAGTTGGAGTCCAATCCCGCCCAGCGGGATTGTTCAACTCCAAAACACGCTAAAGCGTGAACTCCAACCATCACGGCAGCTTCAAAATTTCCGGACGCAACTGGCCGATGAATTGGCTGGGCAGCCGTTTATCAATCGAGTCAGGCACGGGCTTTTCCAAATCCACGTGACCGTCGGCAAAGGTCGCGTTCGCCTTTTGTGAATGTCGGAAGTGACCATTCGGCTGGTTATTGGCGTTGGAATAATTTGTCTCCAAATCCAGATAATACCATTCCTCGAACATAATGGGGTAAGGTGAATTTTGAGTTTGGAAAGTATTGACCTGTGCGGCGTCGGCAAAGAGCGCGGTATCCGCCGGGTGGGAAACTTTATTTGCGTTCACGGGTTTCTGGCTTGGCCCGGCGAAGAGATACGCATTGCAGCCGTAGCTGAAGATGACGTTCGTGCCTTTGAGTTTGAACTGCGGCGAGTTCCACGCGGGCGACGGACAAAGCCGCACGTCGCTGCCGTGCAGGTACGGAAACAGCACGCCGGTGGACAGGTCAAAGGCACGCTGGCCTTCGGGAACGGTCGGGCCTTGCAGCCAGCCGAACCACCATTGCTCGTCGGCAGTAGTCAGTAGTTCGCGCCGCCTGAAAAATTGATTAGCATTGTCGCCGAGATACATTTCCGTGGCGACGCCGAGTTGGCGCAAATTACTTTCACATGCGGCGCGCTGCGCGGACAATTTGCCTTTGCTCAAAACCGGCAGCAGCATCGCCGTCAGAATCGCGATGATAGCCATAACCACCAGCAGTTCAATGAGGGTGAAGGCGTAGGGGTGACGCATGGGGGGTGACAGGTGACGCGCACGCGACCGGCATGTCACGTCACCTGCCTTGCCACTTGTCACTTGCCACCGGTCACTCATTACGGTCTTTCGGCTTTCACGCGGTAAAACGCTTTGTCCGCCGGCGCGTTCGTGTCCGGCAAAAACAAATTGGTGCCGTTGCCGGAAGTTGCGGGCGAAACATCCGTCCACGATTGAAAATCCGTCGTCCGTTCCAGGGTGTAAAGCCAGTTGCTGCGACTGAGGAATTGCGCCTGCCAAATGTTGTTCGTCAAAACGCCGGTGAGATTTTGGATCGGCGGCGGCGGAAGCGTGACGACAAAATTATCCACCGTGCCTTGCGCGAAAATGGAGTCGCCGAAGCCATCGTCGGTGTAACTGCTGACGGAAAGTGTGTCGAGGCGGAAGTCGCCGGGTAAGCCGTTGTAAATGTTGGTCAGTGACGTGTAGGGCTGGCCGTCGGCGAGAACATTGCCATTGATGGTCGGCGACCCGGCGGTGTGCGTGAGCGTGATGTGATAAGTCACACCGGGATTCAACGGCTTGTTGTCGTAAGCGAAATAAAAACCGGCGTAACCGGAGTTGGTGTCCTTCAGCGTGGCGTCAATCGAAAAAAGATCTCCGTAATCGTCAGGCGGATAATAATCGAACTCAAAAAGATTCGGCGAATTGCCGCCGCCGCGTGAAAAATCCGCGTTCGTCGCCTCGTAAAAATTCAGCAATCCGATGGCGAGTTCAAAACCATAACCACTGGCGGTGGCGTTGCTCAATTGCAGGTCGAATTCGATGCTGAAGTCGTCGGCGCGCGTGAGAACCGTGCCGAGCGGATGATAAAAATAACTGTTCGGTTGGGTGGAATCCCAGGTGACTGCGAGATTCTGGTTCGTGGAATCCCACTGGAACAGATTGGTATTGCCGAAAATTTGCCAGCCATTTTGCAAGGGATTGGCGAAAAAGTTTTCGGTGATAATGGTCGCACGCGCGACAGACAAAACGGACAAGCCGGCCAGCGCCAGCGCCAGACGATTCATTTTCATTGGCTGATCTTTCAACTTGGTTTCGCGAAAAAATCGCGGAACGGGTTCACGATTGAGAGACCAGCGCGGGGAAGGAAGATGTTTGGTAGCGCAGACATTCTTGTCTGCGGGTTCATGGGACATTCCTGTCCCGTGTCTCAAGAACTGGCGACTGGAAAGTCGCCCGAACCCGCAGGTTGGAAAGCCTGCTCTACAACAAAAAACCTCCAGACCCCGGCAAAACGGAGAATGAAGGCATCCAACGAATCCTGTCGAAAACAGTTCGACAGGCTGGCCTCATCCTTCTCTTTGACGGAGAAGTTGATCCCGCACTTGCGGGACCAGACGAGCACAGCCAAACCGGTATCCTGACTTCGGCCTCAGACCGCCTTCCCGCCTTCCCGATTCGCTTCGGTGGCTCTTGAGAATTTGTAGCCGTTACAGTGGCGCAACCGTCCCGGATTTTCACCGGGTTCCCTGACGTTTGACTGCGATGTTGAATGAGCAAACGCTCATTCATTTCAAAGAACAGTCCGTTTCTACGCGCAAAATAAAAATCTGCAAGAACAATTTTGGGCAGGAAGTTTGCTATCCCGCTTTTGGGCGGAACTCCGAATGCAAGAAACCCCCATCCGCACTTGCGCAGCCTTGGCTGGGGCAACTATAATAACAACCCATTTTAATTATGAGCCAAATACCCATTCACGTGGCCGTCACCGGCGCCGCCGGCCAGATCGGTTACTCCCTCCTGTTCCGCATCGCCTCCGGCGCAATGTTCGGACCGGATCAGCCCGTCATTTTGCATTTGATCGAAATCGAACCCGCGTTGCCCGCGCTCGGCGGCGTCGTGATGGAACTGGACGATTGCGCGTTCCCATTGCTTAAGGGCATCGTGCCCACGGCGAATCTCGACGAAGGATTTCGCGGCGTGAACTGGGCGCTGCTCGTCGGCAGCGTGCCGCGCAAAGCCGGCATGGAGCGCAAGGATTTGCTCGGCATCAACGGGAAAATTTTCATCGGCCAGGGCCAGGCCATCCAAAAAAACGCCGCGCGCGACGTGCGCATCCACGTCGTCGGCAATCCCTGCAACACTAATTGCCTCATCGCCATGAACAACGCGCCGGACGTGCCGCGCGACCGGTTTTTTGCCATGACGCGCTTGGATGAAAATCGCGCCAAGGCGCAGCTCGCGAAAAAAGCCGGCGTGGACGTGACCGCCGTCAGCAACGTCGCCATCTGGGGCAATCATTCCGCGACGCAATATCCCGATTTTTACAACGCCAAAATCAGCGGCAAGCCCGCCACCGCCGCCATCCGGGACGAGGCGTGGCTCAAGGGCGAATTCATTTCGACCGTCCAGCAACGCGGCGCGGCCATCATCAAGGCGCGCGGTTCGTCCAGCGCCGCCAGTGCGGCGAACGCCGTCGTGGACAGCGTCCGGTCCATCATCGAACCGACGCCGTCCGGCAACTGGCACAGCGTCTGTTTATGTTCCGACGGCAGCTACGGCATTGAGAAAGGTTTGATTTGCTCGTTCCCCGTGCGCAGCGATGGTGAGGGATTGCAAATCGTTCAAGGCGTTTCGCTCAACGAATTCAGCCGCGCGAAAATTGACGCGACCGTCAACGAATTGAAGGAGGAACGCGCCATGGTCGCCGATTTGCTGCCGAAATGAAAAGTCGTCCGAAAGTCGGCGCGACCGGCGAACTGGCTTTCAAAATCGAGCCGCAGCACGCGATTGATTTCGCCGCCGGCGGAATGCCCGCCGTGCTTTCAACGCCCAACCTTGTCGGCTTTCTCGAACGCACCGCGCGGGAAGCCATGGCCGGCTGCCTCGAAGACGACGAACGCTCCGTCGGCACTGAAATCGAACTCCGCCACCTTGCGCCCACACCCGTAGGCCAGACCATTCATTGCACTGCTCGGGTAATTCACGCCGAGGACCGCGAAGTGACGTTTCAAATCTCCGCTCGCGACGACCGTGAGCTCATCGCCCGCGGCCTGCACAAACGCGCCGTCATCCGCGTGGACCGCTTCGCCAGCCGGGTGAAGGAAAAGTCCGTTTAAGGGTGCGGACAGGCTGTCCGCGTTGGAGTTCAAACTTCAGCTGGTTCAAAACCAATCCGGGCCCAAGACTGAACTATGGCCAGCGCACGCGATAAAAACGTTGCGGTTGGTTCGTCCCGGCGCCGGGATCGGTAAACAGGTAGAAACCGGGACCCGGCAGATCATACGTCGCTTGTCCCAGCACCGGCCAGTTGGTCAGGGGCAGGAAAAGGTTGGTGGTGCCCAGGATGGTAAACAGGTAACCCGGGGTGTTGGTGAAGTTGAGTTGGAACGTGCCGTCGCCGGGCAAGGTTGCACTTTTCAAAGCCGGTGGTGTAGGCGGAGTTGTTGGTGTGGAACGAATGTAGGAAAATCCGGCGCCGATCGGCCAGGAGGTAAACTTGAGGTCCAGATAAATGTCTTCGGAAATGAGATGCACGACGGCATTGACGCCAACCGTGCTGGGTGGACTGGGATTTACACCCTTGGCCCAGGTGTTCCAATTCACGTAAGAAAGCGACGCGTAATTGGCGGTGGTTCCGTTTGCCCACTCGGTGTCGGCCGGACTAAAAAAATGTGTAAAGGATGTCTCCGTCTTGATGTTGTAGATGCCCTGGCTGCTCCCGCGCGTGATCCAGACGTTGGGTGTGATGCGATCCTGGTTTTCGGGTTGCGTCGGATCGGTTCCGGCCAAATTGGTGAACGCGATTGTCGGGCCGTTCCAGATGGTGGCACCATCGGTTTGCGACGCGAACAATACTACGGCGGCCAAAATGATTGCCGCCGGTTGGAAACGAGGGAATAATGTTTTGTAGTTCATGTCTTTATAGGGTTGTTTCAGCCACAATAAATTACGGAATACCATCAGTGTGATGTTCCGGCATCGAAAAGGTTCCCGGCAAAAGCGCAAATTGTCGCCGCTGCTTTTGCTCGCGCAACATTGCGTGGCGGAGACGTTCTGCTATTCTCGCGCGCGTATGGCTTTTGATTCATTCCGCGATTTCGTCAACGCCCTCGACCTGGCGGATTCGCGGTTGCGTGAAACGTGGAAAGGAATATATTTAGCGCATGGTCGCGACTGACATGATTGAGCAAATCCGGCAGCTCCCCAACCGGGAGGCCGTGCGGCTTTACGAGTATCTTTTTTCCGAGGCGAGCGAACTGGACCGGCTGCTGGCCGCGTTCGACCGGCTGCCGCGCAAAACCCGCCTGACCGAAAAAGAAATCCTTCATCTCCCGCGTGCGCGTCCTGCTCGACAGTAACGTTTGGCTCGCTAGACTTAGCCGCAAACGGAGCGCGGGGCTTCAGCCCGCTTCAACGTCCGTTGCGGTGAGGCGTAGGAATACCAAGCCCGTTTTCGATTCGTGAGTTGAAGCGGCGTGAACGCCGCGCTCCACGTTCTCTGCGCCTCTGCGTTTCATCGGGATGTTTTCCCCGCATTGCCCGCCGTGATGTTTTCAGTTAGCTTCGCAGGCGTATGGCTTTTGATTCATTCCGCGATTTTGTCAACGCTCTCGACAAGGCTGGCGAACTCAAACGCATTGCCCAGCCCGTCGCCACTGAACTCGAAATCACCGAAATCGCTGATCGCGAAATGAAATCACCCGGCGGCGGCAAGGCGTTGCTGTTCGAACAACCTACCGTCAACGGTCAGGTTTCGCCGTTTCCCGTTGCCATCAACACGATGGGTTCGCACAAGCGCATAGCCATGAGCCTGGGCGCAAATTCCGTGGACGAAGTCGCCGCCGAACTCGGCTCGTTGATGAAAGCCAAACCGCCGACGAGTTTTCGCGAAGCCATCAAACTGCTCGGCCAGGCACTCGACCTGCGCCATGCGAAGCCGAAGCTGATGAAAGACGGGCCGTGCAAGGAAGCCATCCATAAATTTGACGGGAGTCGAGAGTCGAGAGTCGAGAGCTGGCCGAAAGCGCCCGATTGGCGAAATCCCCCAACCCTCAACTGCACCCCGAATGCCTTCGGGGCTCAACCTTCAACCCTGCTCAACTTGCCCATCCAGAAATGCTGGCCTTTGGACGGCGGGCGTTTCATCACGCTTCCCTGCGTCGTGACGAAAGACCCCGACACCGGCGAACGCAACGTCGGCATGTATCGCATCCAGATTTACGACGACCGCACCACCGGCATGCACTGGCAACTCCAGAAAGTCGGCGCGCGCCACGGCCGCCGCTACTACGAGACCGGCACGCGCATGCCCGTCGCCATCTTCCTCGGCGGCGATCCCGTATTCACCTTTGCCGCCACCGCACCGCTGCCCGACGGCCTCGACGAATTTCTGTTGGCGGGTTACCTCCGCAAAAAATCCGTCGAACTTGTCAAATGCGAGACCAACGACCTCGAAGTCCCCGCCACCGCCGACTTCGTCATCGAAGGCTACGTTGACCCGCGCGAGCCGTTGCGCGAGGAAGGCCCGTTCGGCGACCACACCGGCTATTACACGTTGCCCGAGCCATATCCGGTCTTTCATATCACCGCCATCACGCATCGCAAGGACGCCGTTTATCCGGCGACGATTGTCGGCATGCCGCCGATGGAGGATTTTTACATCGGCGGCGCAAGCATGAAACTGTTCCTGCCGATTTTCAAAATGAATTTCCCGGAAATTGTGGACATCGCGCTGCCGGCGGAAGGCGTCTTCCACAACCTCGTCTTCGTGAGCATCAAGAAGACCTACCCGATGCAAGCCTACAAGATCATGCACGGCCTCTGGGGCATGGGCCAGATGATGTTCACCAAATACATCGTGGTGGTGGACGACGACGTGGACGTGCACAACACCAGCGAAGTCCTCTTCCGCCTCTGCGCCAACACCGACCCGCAACGTGATTCAATTTTCACGAAAGGTCCTGCGGATGTTTTGGATCACGCAACTTCTGAAATGGCTATGGGAACAAAGTTGGGAATTGATGCCACAAAGAAATTGTCAGGTGAAGGTTTCAAACGCCCCTGGCCACCGTTGATTAAAATGGATGAAGGGGTGAAGGAAAAGATTTCCGCCTTGTTTGGTGATACAACCAAAAAATAACTTAGGATATGCTGAAACGGGACGATTTCCCGAAGCGGTGGCGACCGCCCGGCGCGCGCAACAATTTGCTACGGGCCGGAACAATCCTGAACTGGTGAATGCGCTTCAGGCCCAAATCGGACTTTATCAGTCGGGTTCTCTCTTTCGTGATACCAGCCAGACCAACACCCCGGCCCGCTCCCAATAATCCTGCCATCCATCGGGTGACGGGAGAATTTTCTGGATGGTAACTGCCGATCTCCGTCGGTTCCGAATCGCCCGGTCATTCTTTTCGGTCATGGTGCTCCCACAAGGGCGGACTTGTCTTGCCGCGGTTTGGGTTGGGAAGTTCGACAAATCCGGGATCGGTAGTATGTTGTAAGCCTTGATGAATTTATCCCGAAGCAGTTCTTATCTGTGGATGGGGGCATTCGTTCTTTGCCTGTTGCTGGCCGGTGTGGGCGTGCGCGCCCAAGTAGCGGTCAAGATCGGGCAGAATTTTACCGGCAGCACCTATGGGGTCAATTCTGCGGCGTTGCCGCCCGATCCCAACGGTGCCATCGGGCCAAAGCACTTCGTGGAATTTATCAATGGCACCTTTGCTGTTTACAACCGGACCAACGGTCATAGTGTGCAGCGAAAAACGGACATAAAATTCTGGTCCGATGCCGGATTAATTATATCGCCGGATTCGGGGGTGTCCGATCCCCGCGTCATTTACGATCCCATCTCCCAACGGTGGTTTGCTTCGCAGGTGGATTATGATGCCACCGCCCCGTCCGGCGACCCGACTTTTGAGGCGAATGATTTTCTGCTCGCCGTTTCCGCCGGTTCCGACCCGACCGGAACGTGGCATGGATTCATGTTCCAAGCCGATCCGGACTCGGGCAATTTCGCCGATTTTCCAACGCTGGGAGTGGACAGCAATGGCGTTTACCTTGCGGGCGACTTCTTCTATGGGAGCGATAATCCCATCGGTCCCGGCCTGGTATCAATTCCCAAGGTGGATTTGCTTGCCGGTACACCGACCATCGCCAACCGCACCTGGTTCGGCGTCATGGACGACAGTGTTCGCGGACAGGTTCTGCAACCGGTGATTTGCCTGGACGGCAGCAGCAGTGGCAACATTCTGGCCATGGGTGACATCGGGAACGATAGCGATCCACACTCAAACTTGGTGAGCTTCGCTGTACAGAACGCCGCCAGTCCAAGCGCAACCCTCACCTCTTCCACCAGCATCAATGTGAGTCCTTATATTGTTCCGTTCAATCCCGACGCCGGGGTACCCTTGTTTACCGCCGTTCAACCGGACGGCACCGCCACCCTCCAAGCCAACGACGCGCGTTTGAGCGCCCGGGTTTATGCGGTGGCGGGTGTCCTTTACGCCGTCCATAGTACCGAGGTCAACAACCACATGGCCGTTCGTTGGTATCGGATCAGTGCCACAACCTACGCACTCCTCGAATCCGGCACCATTACCAATGCGGATTTGGACCTGTTTTATCCCGCCATCGCGGCGAACGCCAATGGTACGGTGATCATCGGATACAACGGCTCCGGCATCGGCACCTTTGTCAGTTGCTACGCCGTCGCGGGTCAAACCGTCAACGGCGCGACCACGTTCGGCAATCCCATCCTCCTGCAATCGGGAGCCACCAGCTATCATGACCTCTACGAGGAATTCGGTTTGGCCACGCAAAGCCGCTGGGGCGATTACAGCACCGTCACGGTCGATCCGGCCGACTCCAGCTGTTTTTGGTTTATTGGCATGTACCCGTCCGGCACCGGTTCCACGTTTGGCGATGGCATCTGGTCCACCCAAATCACCCAACTGTTGACGGCCCCGCTGCAACTGGCCATCTCGCGGTCGGGCACGAACGTGACGGTTTCCTGGCCTGGCCTCGCGGCCGACTACCAGCTTCTATCCACGACCAATCTGGCCCCACCGGTTGTTTGGTCGAACGTGACCCAAACCACACTTACCAATGGCAGCCAAGCTTTTGTGCTGGTGCCGATCTCCGGCCGGCAGCAATTCTTCCGCTTGTATCATCCCTGACTGCGCGCCGCTCACCAATTTACGCAACGCAAATCCAGCCGAACCGCTTCTGAACTTTTGTGCCTGACCGGCCAAGGCACCGCATAAAAATCCATGGCTTTTTGCTTGCCGATGCGCCGAGGCTCACAGCATCTTTGCCCCGACTCCAGCGAGAGCCGTAAAGTCCAAAGGAAATTTATGCAAGATGCAAAACGTTTGATACACTGCTTGCCCGGCTGTTTCGTCGCGGTGCTGGCCATCGGTCTGTTCACCGGTTGCCATTCAGCGTCGCATTCCAATCCAAAGGCAACCACTGTCATTACTCTACTTCCGGAAGTCCCCATGCCGAAGGATACCCCCGCGCCGACCGTGGCGTCCGCGCCGTCAATGTCTCTGCCGCCGCCGGCCGTGGCGCCTGCGAATGCCGCTCCTGCACCGGTGCTGCCGCCCGTTCGCATCAAGGCCGGCCTGTTTACCGCGTTCACGGATTCCGACGGCAACGTCTGGCTTTCCGATCAGGGTTTTACCGACGGAGAAACCACGGACCGTCCCGACGACCTGCAAATCGCCAATACGAAAGACCCGGCGTTCTATCGAACCGAACGATACAGCATGACATCGTTTTCGTACCCGGTTCCCAATGGCAAATATCTGGTGAAGCTTCATTTTGCCGAAACCTTTGACGGAATCAGCGGGCCGGGCGGACGGGTGTTTTCGTTCAACGTCGAAGGCCAGGAGTTCAAGGATTTTGATATCTGGGTCAAGGCCGGCGGTGCGCGACGCGCCTACATCGAAACCGTCAACGTGGAAGTCACCGACGGCAAGCTGGATGTTTCCTTCACCGCCCAGGAGGAAAACCCCGAGATCAACGGGATCGAAATCCTGCCGGCGCCCTGAACGGTTGATCTGGCGCTGTCCGTTACGTACGCGGCCCCGTTCGCGGGTTTTTGCTCCGAACTCCGATGGTCATCGCGGACCGGCACTTTCGGGACAAAGTTTTGTCATGGGGGGAGCCAGGGCGGAACGTTCGCAGTTGCCGCCCGGCCAAAAATTGGCCAGTTTCTCAAAAATTCAATGACCTCTTCGTCTCAAGCACAGGATGAAAATTTGGGATGGCTGCGCGCTTTATGGGAGCGGGGTTGGTTCTTGGGCTTGCTGCTGGTGGCCGCCATCATCTTTGTTTACCAGCCGTTGTGGCATGCCGGGTTCATCTGGGACGATAACGCACACATGACCAAACCAGGACTCCGTTCATCTGCACTGTTGCATCCCTAAAGAAGCATCGCGTAAGTTGTCCAGCCTGTGACCAAAGTAAATAACAGCCAACGCCCCTTGCGGGTGGGCTTGATTTCGCTCGGTTGCGCCAAAAATCTGGTGGACGCCGAAATCATGCTCGGCGCGCTGCTCAAAAGCGGCGTGGAAATCACCAACGACGACGCGTCGGCCGACGCCGTCATCGTCAACACCTGCTCGTTCATTGATGCCGCGCAGGAGGAGAGCGTGGACACGATTCTTGAATCCGCCGAGGTCCGTGCCGCCCAAAATCGCGGTCAGAGCCTGATTGTTTCCGGCTGCCTGCCGCAACGGTTCCGCGAGGAACTGCCAAAACTGTTGCCCGAGGTGGACGCCTTCATGGGCATTGACCAGGTCGCGCAGGTCTCGGACATCGTCAGACAGGCGGTGGCGCGGCGCGCGGAGCGGATTGGGAAACATCGAACATCCAACATCGAACGTCCAACATCGAAAGAAAAAATCGCCGGGCGGTTGGCTGAATTGAACAAGGACGGTGCAGCCTCCGAGCCTGAAAAATCCGGATCACTTCGTGGAACCAAAAAATTCGGCAAAACCAAAACTGTTGTTGAATCGGTAAAGCCATCCTCAATTCTCCATCCTCCATCCTCGCCGATTTTGCATGTAACCCAGCGCCCGACTTTCATCCCCGACTTCGGCACACCACGTTTTCGTCTCACACCCAAACATTTTGCGTACGTCAAGATCGCCGAGGGCTGCAATCATCCGTGCAGCTTCTGCATCATACCGCGCATGCGCGGTTCACATCGCAGCCGCCAGCAGGCGGATATCGTGGCCGAGGCGAAGGCGCTGATTGCCGACGGCGTGAAGGAACTAAACCTGATTTCGCAGGACTCGACTTATTACGGACTCGATTTGCGCCCGAACCACAGCCGCGCGATTTCGTCGCCGGAAAAATTTTCTGCCGCGGCCAAATCGCTTTCCACCGATGCCACGACCATTTGCACGCTGCTGCGCGAGTTGAACGCGCTCAAGGGCGATTTCTGGGTCCGCCTGCTTTACACACATCCGGCGCATTGGACGGACGAACTCATCTCGACCATCGCCGATTGCCCGAAGGTGGCGCGTTACGTGGATATCCCCCTCCAGCACATCCATGGAAACATGCTGGAACGGATGCGGCGCGAAACCTCGCAGCAATACATTGTGGACCTCATCCGCAAAATCCGCGCCGGCGTGCCCGGCATCGCGCTACGCACCACGTTCATCGTCGGCTTTCCCGGCGAAACCGAAGCCAGCTTTGAAACGCTGCTCGATTTCATCCGCGAAACGAAATTCGAGCGGCTCGGTGTGTTCGCGTATTCCAAGGAAGACGGCACGCGCGCCGGGGCGATGACCGGTCAAATTCCCGACAAGGTGAAACAGCAGCGCCGCAAGATCGCGATGGCTGAACAACACAAAATCGCCCGCCAGGTTTCCGAATCCTTTGTCGGGCGCGAAATCAAGGTGTTGGTCGAAGGCCGTGCGAATGAAGAGCAACTCCGCCAGGCCAACGTCAGTTCATGGGAACACGGCCTCGTTCGCGAAGGCAAACTCCAAACTCCAAACTCCAAACTCCAAAGATACCTCGTCGGACGAGGTCAGGCCGATGCGCCGGACATTGACGGCCGGGTTTACGTGCGTGGCAAATTACCGATTGGCGAATTCGCCCAGGTCAAAATTGTCGGCCATACGGACTACGATTTGATTGCCGAGGCGGTTTAGACGGCAAATGATCCGCTCCGATTACTTGCACCATCCTTCGATGCTCTTCATTTTGCTCCAACCCCACATGGCATGATCCAGATCGCGGAGTGATACTTTCAAGTCTTGTGCCCATTGTTTGCAGGCAGGCAGGTATGTATTGAAATAGCCATTAATGTTTGTCGGCACACTTTCTTCTTTAACCTTCTTAAAGAAATACAATGTTTCCCACGCCCTATAGTCAAGAATCGTAAAGCGTTTAGGATAACAAACCGTAAGGATTGCAGATGCAATTGGAACCCCGATACCTTTAACTTCATCCAACTTTTTCATTTTCTCCCGATCATCCCTGCATTTTGAAACCTGTGACATCAGTTTCATTGGAGAAAGTTTTTTACGTTTCAGATCCTTCTTCACCTTGCTTATGGCTCGATTGGCTTTCCAAGTGATTATCGCATAGAAGTCGAATGAATTTAGAGTCTTTCGCTGCACAAATTGTTGCGTGACACACTGAAAAAGGTAGCTATCAAGATCGTAATACTTTGAGGTAGTTTTAAGCATTTGTGCAGAAGATTTGTTTGCCATTCGCACAAGCTAGACGACAGCTTGGATTGCGTCAATTCACGGTGGCGAGAAGGGAATTGCATTTCCATCGGCGGTGATTCAATTTTCGTCCGAGCAGATTGAATTTTTCATGGCCACCATTGTTTTCGATATTGAGACCTCCGCGCTGCCGCCGGAAAATTTTGACGACGCCCAGCGCGAATATCTTTTCCGTGAGGCTGAAAAGATTGCCGACGAACCGGCCCGCGAGACCAAGCGCGCCGAAATCCGGCAGCAGTTCAATCTCTGGCCGTTCACCGCCCAGGTCGTCTGCGTCGCCATGCTCAACGCCGACACGCAGCGCGGCCAGGTGCTGTTTCTCGCCGAGGATTTTGAAGAGACCGGCGCCGAGGCCGGGCCGGTCGAGTTCATGCCCTGCGCGGATGAATTTGAATTGCTCACGGCGTTCTGGGACGTGGCCAAACATTACGATTCGGTCGTGACGTTCAATGGACGCGGCTTCGACGTGCCGTTCATTTATCTCCGTTCGGCGCTGCTCAACGTGCCCATCTCGAAAAAGAACTGGCTGGGCTATCGTTACGCGGTCGAGCCGCATTGCGACCTGGCGGAACAATTCACATTTTACGGTGTGAGCGGGCGCGACGGCGCGGCGCGGCGGTTCAACCTGGATTTTTACTGCAAGGCGTTCGGCATCGAATCGCCCAAGAGCCACGGCGTCACCGGCATGGACGTGAACACGCTGATGGCCGAGGGCAAATTCCGCGACATCGCCGAATACTGCCTGCGCGACGTCCGCGCGACGGTGGAGCTTTACCGCATCTGGAAGGAAAGGCTGGCGGGAATAAAATGAGAAAAGAATTTGGAATAAAAAGTTTTTTCTTTTTTCTTTGGCCATTGCCATTGCATTAACTGTCGTGGCTGGCGGAGCGTGTTTTTTGCTTAATTTAGTTTTTGTAAATTGGTTTCAAGTGCCGATTGAAATGCCGGCAGTCTTGGTCTTCATTTTTGAAGTTGCGCCGTGCGTTTTTATATTGAGTATTGCATACGCTGTTACGACAAAGTGGGTTTTAGAACGCCAAGGCGTAGTTGTCGGTTTTCGTCACTTTCTCATTGTTTTAATTTTTGGCGCACTAATCATCATTCTCACACTCGCCATTGTTTTTCCATGTGATGCAGAACCTAGTTTTGTTGGCGGATATTTGATAAAAAAATGGGTTGGAGGCCAATGATAATTTACTTCGCACTAAAAGAAGAAGCCGCGCCATTTCAGAAAATCGCGGCGGGCAAATCTGGAATTTCAATTCTCATCACCGGTATCGGACGCCAGAACGCCGAAAGATTCTTGACAGCATTCCGTAAGTAATGAATCTTTACTTTATGAGTGAACTGACCACTGTGACCGTCAGCCGTAAAGGCCAGGCGTTGCTGCCCTTAAAGTGGCGGAAAACGTTCGGCTTGGAATCCGGCGGCCCCTGCGACGCGCGGGAACTCAACGATGGCAAGGGAAGTTTGTTGTTGATTCCGCGTCCGAAGGCACGCCGCGGCGCAAAAGGCCTGCTCGCGCATTTGCGTGAACAAACCGTCTCGTTTCCCCGTGTCCGACGCCACCAGCTTCCGTCCAAATGAGCTATCTGCTGGACACGGACATCATTTCCGCCTTCAACAAAAAAACCATCCCGCCGAAAATGGCCGCGTGGCTTGCCAAAAACGAAAGTGACAGTTTCATCAGCCTGGTTTCCATCGCCGAAATGCGGCACGGCCTGGACGCGGCGCCGGAATCGCATCGGGCAGAACTGACGCGCCGGATCGAAGCCACCGAGGAACGGTTCACGGAAAGTTTTGTCCCGCTGGATTTGGATGTTTTGATCCGGTGGAAACAATTGCTGTCGGAATTAAAAAGCGTGAACCAGACGCTGACCTGCGAAGATTCATTGCTGGCGGCGACCTGCCTTGCCAATGGTTTGGTGATGGCAACCAACAACGTCCGCCATTTTGAACCGGCGCGGCGGTTTGGCCTGGAAATTGAAAACCCGCTGGTTTGAAACCCGCCGCCCGCTTCGCGCGCCAAATAAATGATCACGCTCGTCTGCTTCGCGCTGAAAGAAGAAGCCGCGCCGTTTTGGAAAATCGCGGCGGGCAAATCTGGACTTTCAATTCTCATCACCGGCATCGGGCGGAAGAACGCAGAAAAATCCGTGCGCGAATTTCTTGCCACCAATTCACTGGAGTTGGTGCTGACCTGCGGTTTCGCCGGCGGACTGAATCCGGATTTAAAACTTGGAGAAGTCGTTTTTGAACTGACAGATCGGAGGGGCGAGTTCCACGAGCCCCAAACTGAAAAGAAAATTAGGGGCTCGCAGAGCTCGTCCCTCCGAGAGAAACTGTTGGCCGCTGGCGCCAAACCGGCAAAGTTTTTCTGCGCCGACCGCATCACCACGACGGTCGCCGAAAAGAAAAAATTGCGCGCGGAAACCAGTGCGGACGCGGTCGAGATGGAGTCGGAGGTGATTCATGCCGTCTGCCGCGAACGCGGCATTCCCTGCGCGACGGTGCGCGTGATTTCGGACACCGCCGGCGAAGATTTGCCGCTGGATTTCAACCAGCTTTCCAAACCGGACATGAATCTGGATTACGGCAAGCTGGCGTGGGCGATTGCAAAGTCACCGGGGAAGATCGGCGCGTTGTTGAAGTTGCAGAAACGCACCCGGTTCGCGGCGGAACGGCTGGCGGATATCCTGGGGAAAATAATTTGGTAGGGCCGTGCTGCCGCGCGGCCCAAAATTGAGCGGCGCAGCAGCGCCGCCCTACCTTTCAATCGGATTGACCGTGGTGGCTGGCGGCGGCGCGGGCTTTTCCTTTGCCTTTTCGCTATAGCTGACGAGTGAAGCGCCGATGACGATCAACAAAACGCCCGCCCAACGCAACGCCGTCACTTCTTCCTTCAAAATAAACTTTGCCGCGAGCGCGGTGATGAGGAAGCCGAGCGCGGTCAGCGGCCAGATCAAACTCACGTCGCGTTGGGAAAGCAGATAAAGCAGCGCGCCAAAAAACGCCGCTTCCAGCGCCACGCCAAGCAGCACGCTTGGATTGGTCGCGCCCTTGCCGATGATACGTCCGATTTCGCGCGCGCTGATGCTTTGCACTTCCCCGATTTGCTTCAGCCCTTTGCTCAAAAACACCACGCCGACTGCTTCCACACACAGCGCAAAAATCAAAATAACGAAAATCTTTGTCATGCTACAAATCCTGGTAGCGAATCAGTTCGATGCCGAGTTTTTTCACCAGTTCCTTTACCCGCGGACTGACGAGCGCGTCGAACTCATGCTTAAATTCATCCAGCGACGGATGCGAGTAAAGCTCCGAATCGCCGGCCGGCAAAACGGACAACAGTTTTAAAAGGTAGTCTTCGTTCATGTGCGCGTTTTGCAACAGGCCAAAGACCCTTTGCGTGTGCCGGATGTTTTTGCGGCGCAAAGCCGATTGGGCGCGCCACGAAAGGAAAAAGTAGATCGCTGCGTGCGTGGAACGGTACAACCGCCGCCCGGAAGCCAGGGGCACGTCCATCCAGAACGGTTCCTGCGTTAAACGCAGCCGCCGAATACCGAGTTTCTCCGCGTCATCCATCAAAATGCGGAACACGGTTGGATGCAGATGCAAATGCAAGTGGCCGTTGACATGATCGAGCGGCAGGCCGGTGGCGCGGAATTTTTCAAATTGCGCGTGAATTTCGGCCCGGAGTTGTTGCTGGAGGCCGCGCTGGAAAAAATAGCGAAAACCGGTTGCGACGGGATTTTCAGAAAATTCACCGCGCGGGTTGACGAGGCCGGGAATTTTTTCCGGCGACAGTGCGGCGCGCCCGCACAGCAATGACAAATGCAAGCCGACGCCGAGTTTGGGATTTTGCTTTGCGAGCGCAACCGCTTCATCAAGCCCCGGTTCGTTCACCATCAAACTCGCGGTGGTCAAAATCCCTTCGCCATGCGCGCGGATGACGGCTTCATTGATGGAATGCGAACGGCCAAAATCGTCCGCGTTGACGATGAGGCGCGAATGTCGGACAGGCATCTTGCCTGTCTCCAATGAGTCAGTGGACAGGCTGGAAGCCGGTCCCACATTATCAAGGCGTGCCATAGTTGGGCCCCGTCGTTCCCGTCGCCACGCGCAGCCAGGAACGCAGGATCAACAGCAGTTTTTGTCCGTTGTGGAGCCGCGTGGGATGCGGGCCGAAAACATTGAATTTCTTCGCCTCCAATTTTTGCAGCAACCGCCAGTAAACCGAGCCCATCAATTCGGCGGCGACCATTGAGCGCCGGTCTTCGGCGGGCAGTGTTTCCCGGGCGAGGCGATAAAAATTTTTGGCGCGTCCGGCGACGCCAGCGGCGAGCTGCGCGAAGCGTTCGGAGTATTCGTGCCGCAAAATTTCGTCGGGCGACACGTTGAATTTTTTCAACTCGGACAGCGGCAGATAAATCCGGCCGCGTCCGGCGTCGGTGCGGACGTCGCGCAAGATGTTCGTGAGTTGCAGCGCCTTGCCGAGATACACGGCGTAGTCGCGGCACGCGGGATTTTGGCAGCCGAAAATTTCGATGCTCAACAGGCCGACGACCGACGCGACGCGATAACAATAAAGTTCAAGTTGCTCAAAATTTTCATAGCGCTTGATGTCCAAATCCATCTCGCAGCCTTTGATCAATTCATCGAAGAGCGTGAATGGCAGATGATATTTGCGGATGATGGGTTGGAATTCCTGGTTGATGACGAATTCCGGCGTCTGGTTTTCGCAAGCCCGCCGGACGTCGGTCCGCCAGTCCGCGAGTTGCGCACGGCGTTTTTCAACCGGAGCGGATTCTTCGTCAGCCGCGTCATCCACTTCGCGGCAAAAGGCGTAGAGCGCGGACATGGCGTCACGTTTGGCTCGCGGCAACACCACCAAGGCCAGCGCAAGATTTGAGGCGCTTTTGCGGGTGATCGCGCGGCTGTGGTGCATCACGGCTGGGAAGTTGGCGGCGTCGGGGCGGGCGGCTTTTCCTCCCGGCGAATCGGCGGCAGCCCGCCGTTTTGGGCGAGGGTGGGATTTGACGAACGACGTTCATGGCGATGGTGGTGTTTACGCCGTCGTCGCCCGGGCTTGCGAAGAAAAAAAAGCCAGATCAACGCGCCGATCGCC
>Ga0209540_10001091_pt1 | contig 21633 bp, 30 predicted proteins | sample BarGraIncu01121A_FD_184501 | JGI IMG/M metagenome (GOLD analysis project Ga0209540, IMG submission 184501) | Arctic peat soil microbial communities from Barrow, Alaska - Barrow Graham LP Incubations 011-21A (SPAdes) (version 2) | ecosystem: Environmental > Terrestrial > Soil > Wetlands > Peat... | reverse complement strand
CCCTGTTGGTGGCTCGCCTGCCGTTGGATAAACTAATCCAGGCTACCGCTGGCGACGTGCATCCCCCGCTCTTCTACCTGCTGGTGTGGCCGCTGGCACATATCCCTGGACTGGTTCCGTGGCTTGTGGTGCGGCTGCCATCCATCCTGGCGGGGATAGCGTCGCTGTATGTATTCTGGGCCATCCTGGAATGGATGGAAGCTAACAAAACCGTGCAGCTCGTGGCCTTCGGCCTGTTCTGCTTCCTTCCCCAGCAGATCTATTATTCCCAGGAAGGACGCATGTACTCCCTGCTCACCCTGCTGGTGCTTTTAGCCTGGCTGCTCATCATGGAGGCACAGGCTGCCCAGCCAATAAAATATGTCTGGCTGGCTGTTGTCGCATCGGCAATGCTCTGGCTCCAGAATTACGGGTTGCTCTACGCCGCCGCTCTCTGGCTGGCCGCCATTGTTTACGACCGCCACACCTGGAAGCCGCTCACCATTGCCCTGGCAGCTGCCGGGCTTTCCTTCGTTCCCTGGCTATTTGTGCTATCAAGCCAGATGACCAGTATTTCCGGGAATTACTGGATGTTCTATTTTTCGCTCCCCAGCCTCCTGGGTGACTTCGCCCATGTTTTCTTTGCGAAGGTTTATATCAACTTCGACATGCTGAATGTTGCCGTGTTCTACGGGCTGTTGACCTGGGTGCTGATCTGGTCCATCCGCAAGAGGACGCTGAACCTGCCCGCCGTCATCCTGGCGTTCCTGCCCCTGGTGCTGGTAGCCATTGTTTCTGTGCTGTGGCAGCCCATCATGTTATTCCGTGCGCTCATTCCTTCGGCGGCATTCATCTGCCTGCTCCTGGCGGAACCGATTGAATACCTGGGCAGAAAGCCGGTCCTGCTCCTGGCAATATTCTTCCTGCCTGTGTTGCTGATCAACCTGGGGAACGTGGTGGTGCGCTCAGGCTGGGCTTCCAAGTCGATCCAGGCTGACAGAGACGCCATCAGCTATATTGACACCAATTGGAAACAGGGCGACCTTTTGTATTACGTGGATGATGGCACGTTCGTCAGCGGATCTGTGAGCTGGCAGAATATCGACAATGTGCTCCAGGAGCCGCAATGCGGAATGGTGCGTGGAGGGTTGACCCTGCAAACCCAGGAAGCCCTGGGGATGCGCTCCGGGTATTTACCTGCCAATTACCCTGGACGCATCTGGGTTATCTCAGGAGTGACCTCCATGTTTTCAGAATGCTTTGATGATTACCTGCGTGACAATGGGCTGATGGATAACCCGCCGCTGTTCTGCTCACAGGATAATGCGCTGGTGAAGTCGTGCCTGTATTTGGTGGAACCTAAGTCTGGAACCGAATGAGCATCAAATCAAAAATACCAAGGAACGTCACGAACACCCAGCTCCTCCGATCGATGGCGAACCGGAGAGGCATCAAGCTGCAAACCACCAGCAAGGGGTATTCCAATTCTTCCGTTGCTCTGACCGCCACCTCCTCGGAGATCTCTGGTGGACACGGGAAGGAACACGAGCACCGGTCAGAGGTCATTGGCAATACCAAGGTGGAGATCCCGGTGGAAGATCCGAACATCCCTTCCACCAATCTCAAGCCCAAGCCCAGGGGAATTATCCGCTGGTTCAAATACCTCCCTGGTCGCTTCCGCAATTACTGGCACATGGTCGTTCCACTGCCAACTCCAGACGAATTGGAGAGGCGGGAATTCGAGAAGCTGGAGAATTACCGCAACAAGTTGGCTGTCCGGGAGTGCCGCAAATACGGCAGGCTGATCTCCGAAAAGCTGGCCCAGCTGGGTGAGCGTGAGATCGTTGGAAACAATACGCCGGGCAAAGCCCGCAAGATCAAGAAGGTGCACTTCAGCATGTACAGCAGGGACCAGCTGTTCACAAAGCTTATCCTGCGTGTGGACACTGATCCCCGGCACCTGCCCTCCTGGGTTCGGCTCTCAGATCTGGGGAGAAAGGATTTCTACTCGGATGAAATGCTCCCGACCCTGGCCCATTACCTGGTCTTTCAAAGCAACCGGGCGGGCGTGTTCGCAGTGGTCTACCGGGCCGGGCTGGATGGGCTGCCTGAATTCGTGGCCGCAAAAGATATTTGGAATAAGATCCCGACCAATAAACCGATGCTCACCTTCCCGGTTGGGTACGGGGACAACTCCCAACGCAAGGATGTGGACCTGGATGACTGCCCCCACTTACTTGTGGCAGGTTCTACCAAGAAGGGCAAGAGCAATTTCATCAACCAGATCCTTGGCTTCTGGTTGTGGAGGGGATTGACCAAGGACGATTTCCAGCTTTGTCTTTTCGATCTGAAGCGTGGGATGGAGTTCAGCTGGTACGAAGGACTACCCCACCTTTACCATGACGAAGAGGATGTGGTCGAGCTTGAAAAGGAAAAGGCTCGCAATTCTTACGAGGACAAAGACAGGGATAAATATGAGCCAGTCTATATTGAGACCGGCATCATCGAAGATCTGCATGGCGTGATGCCCGCCATGCGCCGCCTGCGCAAGTTGATGGATAAGCGCCTGGGTTACATCAAGGATGCCGGGCATAAGGATTTCAATGCCTACAACAATGCCCAGCACTCACACAAGAAGCGCATCCCGGCAATGGTCGTCATCTTCGATGAGTGGGCACGTGTGAGACTGAGCCTGGGTACCGAACCTGAAACCCTGCTGGCGGAGATGACCAACCTGGCCAGGGCAGCCGGGATGTACTTCATCATCGGCACCCAGAACCCGAACTCGGCGGTCATCAGCCCGTTGATCGCTGTGAACTTCTCAACCCGGGTGATCTTCAAATGCTCGGTGGGTGGCTCCATGTCTGCCCTGGGTGATCAGTCAGCCTGCAATCTGGAACGGGCAGGCAGGGCCATCCTCCAGGATGGAGGGGATGAGACCAAGCTCCAGACACCGCTCATCCCGGATGGATTACTTCGGGCTGTGGTCTACAAAGCCATCACCGGCAAGGATAAGAAGTTTGCCAATGCCGTGGACCTGGAAGACATCCTCCAGTACAGCCTCGACAACCTGGATGGCCTGCTGGATATAACCAAGCTCTTTACCATCTTCAGAGAGAAGACCGTGAGGAAGAACTGGCTCATAGCCGCCCTGATGGAAGCAGAGAAAGGGAAGACCATATTCGAACTATCAGGTACCCCCTACCGGGTAGGTCCACGTGGACATCATACGTGCAGGCAGTTGGTCAAGGTAGAGGGATAGATAGATAGCTTCCCAATTTTTGGTATATGGGATTTGGGATTTGACAATTATGCTCTACTTCTTCCTGCTTCTTACCGCTCCCCCCTCCCCCGTCTGCGTCCTGTGGATCGACCGCCCGCCGGTCTCTTCCGACTACCTGCCACCTGTATGCCCACTGATGGACTGGTCTCTCTACAACCTGAGAATGGTGGATGACCGTGGTGTCACTCTTTGCCAGTGGCCTGCATCCACCAGCCTTACCACCCTGCCCTGCTCACCCAGTCCTGCCAAGAATTACAGGATCGAAGTCTGGAGCAACCTCCAGATGTTCGCCTGCCATGTCTGGCAGGAAAGCCCCAGTCTATTAGGTGATGAAGTTTCAAGGCAATGCCCTGACTGGTACGTCAAGTACAGGGCTGGTGATCTGACAATTCAGGGTCCATTCGAGATCCACACCCCCGAACCTGCTGAAATCGCCTGTACGTTGCCCCAGGTTGATAACTCCGCTCCGCTGTCTACCAGTATTGATTACCAGTTCCTTGCAGGCCGCCTCTTATGGTGGGGAATTGATGTCTCCCCTCTGGACTGGCAGAACCACTGGGATGAACAGATCCGTGGTGCTGCGGATGCGGCTGGGGTCCCTGCCCATCTACTCAAAGCGATGCTCGCCAACGAGAGCCAGTTCTGGCCCTTGTGGACCGGGGACCAAGGGGAGCAGGGTTGGATGCAGCTCACCTGGGATGGAGCAGACACCGCCCTTCGGCATGACCCGGAACTGTTCAACAAGTATTGTACGTTGGCGATCTTCCTGCCTTACTGCACCGGGTACGACTTGCTGACGGCTTACCAGCAAACACTGGTGAAGGATGCGCTGGTGGCTGATCTTGCTGTGAGTGGCACCCCGCTCCAGGTGGCGGACCAGGCGGCTGATGATCTGTGGATTGATGCGCACGTGCTGAGAGCTTACGCTTGCCAGGCGGTGGAACTCTTTCCTGATCAGGACGTGTGGCAGAGTGCCGCCGTGATCTACAATGCCGGGTCCGCCTGCATTCAAGGCGGCGTGATCTGTCCGCAAGGGCAGAAGTATTTGAGCGAGGTGATGAAGTGATTGAACAAGCGATGATTTATTTTGTTTTATATGTGGGGCCTATTTTAGACGTGATAGTGAAAGGAATAGGGTTTTTGGGGGCGATCTTTTGCGTATGGATAATTTGGCATATTCTTACTGACAGCAAATGTATTTGAGTGAGGTGATGAAGTGACGCTGCTTACTTATTATTTCACAATGTTCGCTGAGTGGTATTTCAACCATCCCGTGGTTCAAGTATTTGGTGGAATTATTGTCGTTGTCTGTGCGCTCTGGTACGCATACAAGCTCCTTATTATTCATGATGAGTTTTGAGGTGGTGATCGGATGGAAACCTTTTCCAGAATTGCCATAGTCCTGTTGATACTTTCCGGTGTCGGAAAGCTGGTCACCTGGTTCGCATGGCGGGTGAGGGCATACCAACATCGATCGTACATCGCCAGTCCCAACGATGGCGGCTGCCGCACTCGCACTTATTGACGATGCACGATCGAGCATCGCTGTTTTCACCGTGGCAAGATCTCGCATGATCACCACGCCTTTTATAACGATACTGGACCAGGAGAACACAATGACTTATCCAGGTGGTAAGGCCGGTGCTGGTGTCTACCAGCAGATCATCAATCAAATTCCCCCGCACAGGGTTTACATCGAACCCTTCCTGGGAGGCGGGGCGGTGATGCTCCACAAGAAGCCAGCGATCGTAAGCATCGGCATTGATAGCGATACTGCAGTAGTTTCCAGTTGGTCATCGAAGCTCGCCAATATTGGCGATGGCTCCGGAGAGCAACCTGGTGCCACCTTTATTTGCGGCGATGCGATATCGTACCTACAAAACTACCGATGGCAGGGTGATGAGTTTGTCTACTGCGATCCGCCCTACCTGTTCAGTACCCGCTCTGGCAAGCACGCTATTTATTCCAGTGAGTTCGGAACAGTTGAACAGCACCAGGATCTATTGGCGGTGCTTCAATCCTTGCTCGTCTGTGTGGCGATCTCTGGTTATCAATCATCGCTCTATTCAAAGGTGCTGGCCAATTGGCGCACCATCTCCTACCAGACCAGGACACGAGGAGGAAGATCTGTTCGTGAGTTCCTTTGGATGAATTATTCCAAGCCCCTGGAGCTGCATGACTACCGTTACCTTGGCGATAACTTCAGGGAACGTGAGCGGATCAAGCGCATCAAGACCCGCTGGCTTGCCAGGCTGGATAGAATGGATGACCTGGAAAGATATGCCATGCTCTCCAGCATCGACGAATACAGCGGTAGGATCCGGAAAGCATCGTCAGAATTGTTGGTGCCTTCGAAGCCATCGAGTGAAACAGCGATGGTGGCCACCACCAATAAAATTGTCGATGTAACCCGGGCGGCATCCGTCATAAATAGCGATGAGATCCAGCTGGAGATTACCGGCACTTTCGGCGATACCGGCCGGCACCTATCGCCATTGCCAGCGATGTGATCATCATAAAACCCGCACCGGGACTGGGGGGCCGGTGCGGGTTAGGGATTATCGCTCCCTCCTGGAGCGACAAGGATAATGTCAATGCCTACTACCTTCTGGATCTCCCCCACCGGTCAATGCACCTGCAAAGATATTTCTGCCTCAGCTGAGGCTGCCATGAGAAGCACTGGCTACAAGCATGTGGGCTTCCTGAAATGGTTACGCTGGTCGCACTTGCATCGCATTGAGAACCAGGAAGAGTATGATCGCTCCTACCCCCCAGGTGATAAAGCCGATGAGGGCATAGATGGTTTGGGTACGAACACGCAGGGGAGTGGTGTCAAAGAAGTCTATCCTGGCACTGTCATCGGCAAAGCCTTCGACAGGCCCGTCACTTGGCAGGGGTCCACGGAAAGGCACCCAGGAGTTACGGATGTAGGAGGTCACTCCAAAGGTGGCGAGAACACATAGGATGCTCCAGATGCAGGGGAGACAGTAGAACGATCTTAGTATTCCAGCCATATTAGATAATCCATTTAGCAACGGTCATAACGACCACGCCTGCGAGATAGGTCAGTTCCATGGTGATGATCGCACCCAGGATGATCAGAACAAAGGTGGCGGATAGACCAGTCATAAGGATAGCCATTGCCAGAGACATCAGGCTTTCTACGACCAGCTCCACCTTCCCCAGGACATAGGTAAAGACCGGGAGCTGCGCAGGCAGGTATTGATTGAGATTATTGGTACTGAGTTGTACGATGGCATCCACGATCCCATCCCAGATGTGGGCCCCGCCGCCCGCAAACGTGGTGGGATTTTCACCTGGTGCCGGGGTTGGGTTGCTGGGGTTGCTGGTATCTCCTCCGTTGGGAATATAGTCTAGGGTTCCGTAGGTGTTGCCATTGCAAACAATTGCCCTGGTGCTCATGTCCAGGACACAGCCACCGATCTCCAGGTATCCAGGAGTGGTGGGCATGAAGACGAAGTGGATGTGATACTGGTCAGACTGCTGGACGGCATACCCGCAGCTGGGGCCATCGAATGAACCATAGCGCAGCTGGCCCAACACCTGGCCCTGGCTGACTGTCTGCCCAACCACAAAGCTCTGGCCGGTGTCGAAGTGGAAGTAGGCCAGGGGCACCGGTCCGCCATCCACCCGGATCGCCATGGAAACCCCATCACTACAAATGGATGTGATCGTTCCGTTGGCAGCTGCCACCACCAGGGGGGGCATGGTGTCAGTGTCACTATCCCTGCCCAGCAGATCTATGGCTGAGGAACCAGGCACCATCTGGGCACCGGTGTGCACTCCCATGATCCCATACTGCGCAGAGTAGCCGGTCTTCCACGGCCAACGCATGCTCGAACCTCCACCACTGGCTGGCAATACATAATAATCACAGGACCAGGTGGGCTCCGCCCCCAGACACTCCACGCTCCAGGCCCAGTCCGCATTGTCCTCCATGTTCCAAACATCATAGGGAGACTCAACACCTACCAGGTTTACGAGAGAGATCATCCAATCCGTATCCACACCTGAGATGCTGGTGACAGAATAAATGTTCGTCTGCGCTTCATCCGGGACACGGAACATGAGCACGGCTTCAATGGCATCATGGAGAGCTGTGGAGAGAGTGACCGGACCAGGAGCCCAGATGACACTTGGACCAGGGGTTGGGGTCGGAGTGAAAGTCGGGGTAGCAGTAGGGGAGACGGTCGCAGTAGGGGATACGGTGTTGGTAGCCGTGGGTGTGTTGGTAGCCGTGGGTGTGTTGGTAGCCGTGGGTGTGTTCGAAGGAGTGGGTGTGGGCTCTGAAAGATACCGCACGATCACAATGCCAGAACCGCCACTTCCTCCTGCCGTGTTGTGGTCCACGTCTCCACCGCCACCCCCACCACCTGTATTTGCAGTTCCATTACCACCCACCCCATTCGAAGAATTACCAGTACCGCCACCATCAACCGCAACCCCATCGCTCTTGGAGCTGCCACCACCAGCATAATTTACAGATGATCCGGATATTGTTGATGTAAAACCAATTCCGCCATCGTTAGTTGACCCGTTCCCTCCGCCACCGGCGCCTCCGCCCCCTTCTCCGTTTGCGCTACCTGCACCACCAGTATGAGTTGCATTAGCACCACCAGTTCTTGATGTGTAGGCGACTCCTATTCCGCCGGTGGCTGTGATCGTATCGAACACGGAACTTTGTCCAGTTCCCGCTGTAGCATGGTTTACACCTGCTCCTCCATTTCCAATAGTTACTGTATACGACGTTGCTGTCACAGCATGAGCGGCCTGATAGATAACAGTTCCCCCGCCACCTCCATCTCCAAAGTTTATTCCAGTGTTGCCTTCATTTCCACCACCACCGCCAGCAACGACAAGCACATCCACGTTTCCCGCAGTGCTCACAGTAAATGTCCCACTGGCAGTGAATGTGTGGATGGTATATAAACCGCTGTAGGTTACCGTCCCCCCGGTGGCATACACGCGTGAAGGGGCTGCCTTCACGCTGAGCGGGATGACCAGCACCGCTGCCATCAGCAATCCAATAACTACAAAAAACGCCTGGCGTTTCATCTTCCCGCTATCCTTTGAATTGCACCTTTATTGCCACTGAGCAGAGCCCAGGTCTTTTTACAGTATCCTGGGATGTACCCAGCAATGAACCACACGGCAACGAACAGGTCCAGCACCAGCAGGACCCAGTTGATCACATCGGAATATCGCATCATGCCGATGGCTCCGCAGAACGTGGTGGCAAAGATGCCGAAGATCGAATAGAACTTTTCCGTGCACACCCCCACATAGGCATCCGATTCACTGGAATATTGAGCACCCACACTGGTAGCCAGATCTATCTTGCCACCAAACCAGAAGTTGGTGGCAGGGTCAAAGGTCCCTATGGTAAATAGATCCCAGGCCCCGGCACCATGAGCCACCGGAGCATCCGGACCGGAGCCGCCACCTACCCCTTGCCCGATAGTAGCCGTGTCGCCAAAGAGACCTGGCTCCTGGCTGGTGACAACGGAAGCAGCTGACCCACCGCTTGCCATATAACTTTCCATGAGCGCCTGGATGCTCTTCACGAAATCGACCATATCCACAATGGTGGCCATCGGGTCTTTATTCATGGCAACATCCCCGATGGATTTCAGCGCATCAGTATGCTGTGGGCACCAGGCGAAATAAAAGGTAATGGCGTTCCTGAGATAGTCGATCCATTCACCCACCATTGGCATGGGGATTGATCCGCTTACCAACCCCAAGTCAAATGGATAGCGTGTAATGTAACCTCCCGGCCTGGAGTATTTCTCATTGCAAGCAATCACCCACTCCGCTGGTGCTGGAGTGGTAGTTCCTGGACCAGGGGGAGTGTAGTTGTTGGAGATCGCCTTATAAAGATCATAGACAACGTACCCGGTGTTGTTCAGATAATTGCTGTCCCCGTCCCTCACCCGGAGCTTATAGGTATTCGATGTGGAGGTGAAGACCATACGGAACCGGTCGCCATTCCCGATCTGTTCGGTGCACAGGCTGTTGTAATCCTCCAGGGCAGTCCAGGTGGTGCCGCCGTCATCGGAGATGTCCACCAGGTAGGAACCAGATCCGGCCCCTGCCTCGAACCATTTGGAAGTGTCGGTGATCTCCACTGCAAAAGTGCGGTTCATTCCCAAAATGTTACTGGCTGGGATCGCTTTCCCATCGGCAATATTCCCTGGGATCTTGCGCACCTCTTCGTCCTGCACAATCTTGGTGAGATTGTAATCACTCTCACAGGCAGGCCATTGGTTGATGGCGGTCAGTCCCGGATAAACGTCCATCCCGATGCTGTCGGTGTTGGTGCCGAAGTTGCTGTCAGTATCATTGACCCGAACCTTCCAGGTCTTCCCAGCTGCACCATAGACATAGATGATTACATGGTCTCCATCCGCTGAGGCAGCACACAACAGATTGGGATAGGCCTGGATATCCGTCCAGGTCGTGCCATCATCATCCGAGATCTCCACGCCATAACTGGCGGTGCTGCCTGCTTCATGCCATGGACCATCTGTCACTTCCAGCGCATAGAGAGAGAGGGAGGTCAATGCAGGGAGCTGCATACCAAATACGTTATTCGCCTGGATCACCACCGAGCCAGACAACGGAGTACCTTTGGAGAAATTATTACATCCAGAAACGCCAGGCGTTTCCCCAGGGACCGTCATCTGCATGTTGGTGGCTTCATAGAGTCGATAGCCCAGGGAACCTGAGTTGCCAACGTAGGAGCCGGTGTCACGCACCCGGAGGGCATAGTAGTAATCCGTGATGGCTCCTTTGAGTTCCGCCTGGCTGTCTGCTGCAAAGAACACCCGCACGTGTCCCACCTGATCTGTTGTCCTGGAGCAGGTCACGAAGGGAGCGGACTGGCTATCGTACCAGGCACCTGGCACTAGACTTGTTTGATCTTCCCGCTGTCCCAGGTCCGCACTCCAGGTTAGATCCTCAGCTCCCAGCAACCCCAGGTTGGCAGGCCCGCCGATGGTCTCCAACATATAGTAACGAACCGGCTGGAGGTCCGTGCCAGCTCCACCGGTGCCATACTTGGTGGAGACCTTCAACGGCCAGCCGTTCACCTGGTCCGCTGCCACCGTCCTCTGTTCGATCAGATCCCCAACCTGGTACTGGAGTTCACAACCGGATGGATAAGGGGAGTACGCGGTCACGGCTGAAACAGAGATTGTCAGGGACCCGGTGTTGGATGCAAAATTACCATCCGTGTCGTTGACCCGGAAAAAGATACCTCCAGACGAAACCATTTGAAGGTAGTAAGTATCGTTTGTGGCATCAGAGCATCCCACATTGGAACTGTTGACCACTGGGAACCAAAGGATGGGGCCGGTCCTTTCGGCAATATCACGCAGGTCCGCACCAGTCCCATTGTTCTTCCAAGCGCCGGTCACATGGAGCGCATACCATTGTCCTGGAGTCGGGTAGCTGGAACCCAAAACAGTTTTGAGATTGACCCCGGCGCTGTTGGTGCTGGCCAGGGTGAAAGACCCCAGGGTTGCTCCGATATTGTATTGACCGGCGCAGCCTGTGTCAAAGGGCAGGGTTGAAAGCATGATGGTGTAATTGGTCGTCATGTTTCCCCCCATACCAAATTCATAATAAGCGGTCAGTTTGAATTTTTCGTTCCAATACTCCCCTGTGCCTAAATAATTGAAGTAGGTGTTGCGAAGATCCTCTGCCGAAATTATCCCGGTATCTGAATAGGAACATGATCCTGCTTTTGCCAGGGTTCCACATGCGAAACTTTCGGTCGAAGGATTGCTGGACCCGCCCATTTGGTAGTTAATGGTTGGAGGCAGGGCCCTGCTGCAATATCCAAAAACGCCACAGCCATCTGTCCAATTGGAATCCCAGCTAATGGATAACTGGACCTGGTAATAGATGGGCACCGGTGCGCATTCTGGGCGGTCATAAAGGGGGCTCCCCACCAGGGTAGCCGTTGCTGTAGGAGCCACCGTGGGAGTGCCTGTGCCAGTCGCCACAGTATCGCAAAGGTTTCCGATCACCGCTTGTAATTTAAAGGTGTCGGCCACAGCCCCGTTTGTGTAACTCCCGGAGATCACGATAAAATCAGGCGCATCTGCCGGGATGGTGTCTATGTTCTCAGTGCCATCAGTCCCTAAGTGGTAGCCAATCACGTGGAAGGTCATGCCGGGGGTATCTTCCCCTTGGGCCATCACAGAAGAGAGTGACATCCCAACCAGCAGCCCAACGATGACCGTGATGCAAATAATGGTGAGCCCAGTTCTCATGTGATACTCCAGTGTTTCTAATCAGGATTTCATCTTGGAAGAATAGAATGTGATTAATAACAAATCGGGGACGATGGTTTGGGCACCGTCCCCGTCTATGAGCTCCAGTTACGCGTGGGGCAGCGCATTCTTGATCAGGTTGAAGACCAAGAAAAGCAAGCCAATGCCGAGGCTGATACCAATCACGATCCCGAAGATCGGGATGAGACTGTTGAACCAGGTGGATGCGAAGCCGAGCATCGTAGCCATGAAGGTCGTCATATCTATTGACATGGTTTGTTTCCTCCTTTCTCCTAAAATTTGAACGGCAAGGTTCGCCGGGACAAACTATTTATTACCCAGCCTATGGGAAGAGTTCCTTGATCAGGTTGTAGACCAGGAACATCAACCCGAGGCCAAGGGAGATGGCGATGACGACCCCAAAGATCGGGATTAGGCTATTAAAAATTGTCGAGGCGAGACCCAGCAGGGTATCTATGAAGGTCGTTATATTTATGGATATCGCTTCTTACAGCCTTTCTCTCAGAACGAATAGAACGGATGGACCAGGTTCCAGATTAGGATGCTGAACCCCAGGACCATCACCGCTCCGAATGTCAGAGCCAGCCAGATGACAATGGTGTATTGGTAGGTGGACCAGAGAGCTGCCACCATGCCGTAGAATTCCGGGGGGAATTCGATCACCGCAACCCCTTGATGTAATCCACGAACTGGGTCAGGAAATGTCCACTGGCAATGCACACCACCAGGACAATGGAACAGGCACCCAGCCAATACATTACCCATGTCAGCAGGGTGACCAGTTCTGGAGGAAGTACAGTCAGCAATCCCATGACAACAGTATAAAGATTAGAATTGGATTAGTCTATACAATCTAACCAACATACCCCCACCAATAAAAAAGCCCCCTTTCGGGGACTTCGTTTTATAGTCTTAGATTTTCTACCGGACTGGCTCTCCTGTGCGCATCCTTCAGATCCACCTCGGATAGCTTGACGTAGACCCTCACCATTTCCATTGTGGAGTGACCCAGCAATCTCTGGAGTGCCAGGGAGCTGCCGCCGTTGCGCAGGAACATCACGGCGAAGGTATGGCGGAACCGATGCGGATGGCAGTTGGTTACCCCCGCCCTCATTCCCAGATCATGAAGACGGTGGGCCAGCGCATCCCGGTCCAGCTTCCTTCCGGTCCTGCTGATCAGGAAGTAGTCGCCGCTCTCCAGGTCACCACGGCTGGCCAGGTATTTCCAGATCGCCTGCCCTGTGCGTGGACCGAACTCCACCCGCCGTTCCTTGTTGCCTTTCCCCATCACAATGCTGTAGCCCTCTTTGAGTTTCAGATCTGCAATGGTCAGGTCGCAAACTTCACTGGCTCGAAGTCCCGTGTCCAGGAGCAGGAGCATGGTGGCTTTCATTTTCAGTTTATAGAACGAGCCGCCGGTGGCTTCATGCGCCAGGTGCTTGATGTCATTCTCCGTGAACGGTTCCACCTGGAGAGTGTCACCCTTGGGCCGGGCCAGGTCACGCACCACATGGGTATCCACCAGCTGTTCCTTCACCGCCCATGTCCAGAGGGAGGATAGCCCGACATAGTAATCCAGCTTGCTGGTCTTGGAGACCGGCTGGGCGATTAGGAACGCCTGGATATTCTTTGACTTGATGGAGCGAATGGGAGGATCGTCCTGGAGGAAGACGAACAACTTCTTCAAGGTGCGGGTGTAACCATCTAATGTATTGGGAGAGAATGATCTGGCTCTGCAAGTGAGAAGCCAGCCTTCGACAGCGCGGCTCAGAGGCATGTCCATGTGACGTACTCCTGTAATTTCCACCGCCGCCTGAGTTGTTAGTGGCACATGTCGCCATCATACACGCGGCCATGTGCTTACCGAAATCCTTTATAATACACCACGGTCACATGTCTCCTGCAAGTGACCAGGTAAGTGCGCTGGGGGGGACTTGAACCCCCACGCCTTGCGGCACATGCCCCTCAATTATGTGTCGTATCGGCGGCATTATACAACACATTGTCGAGAGGTTTCCCAAGGTATGGGACTGAATATTGTGGTAGGTATGTGACGCTATCAACCACCAATCCTAATTTGTAATAGTTGCTGGAGTATTGTCGCTATCAAACTAAAACCAAAAAGGGGAAGAAGCACAGATAGAATACAGAGAATGACGGTGATGGCAATATAGACAATCAGTATCCAGGTCACAATCTTTATCAGGGTGGTGCGCAGCCTGGTGTACTCGATCTGGTCCAGCATCAAGATGTGAAGGGTGGTAAAGAAATTCTGATAAGGTTCTTTCAGATCTACTTTTACTTCAGGGGGTACGTCTGCCATAAACTCCTCCCATCAATAAGAGACCGCCACACAGACCTCCTCCGATCACAATGGGGATAGCCATCGGATGGAGCGGCATCACCGGCATCAGTATGAACATGCAGAGGGATGCCATGTAAGCAAAGTGTACCGGGGCTGGTGGACCGGGATGAAGTGAGCACCACACCCACCACCAGATCCTCAACTGTACCCAGGGAGGAAGGCGCTGCCATTCTTCATGGCTTGGCGGGTTTGGGCCTCTCGTCTCCTGGTAACGGTTCTTCTGTGTACTTAGAGATGTCTTTCGCAATTCGTTCTTTGATCGCATCGGGAACGCTCCCCCAGTTTCGCCTGGTGTAACTCAATAGAGGCTCTGGTCTTTCAACTCCAACGGCATCATAGAATTCCATATCCTTGAAATATAGTGCACAGATCTCCACCAGCTTTTTGCTTGGTGGTCTTTTTTTATTCCATGCTAGGTTGAGACTGGTCTCACCCACGCCAAGAAGTTCAGCCAGTTCTTTTTGTTTGATGAGCTTGCCCTGTTCCTGCTGAAGCTTGATGACATGGGCAGTAAGAAGGTCTGAGAATGATTTCACAATCCTATTATACAAATTATCTTTACATAAATACTGGGACTTGACAATGTCATTACTTCGTTGTAAACTATCTTTACCCATGAAAAGTAAACTTACTATTGTAAAGAAACGCAAGTTCTTCCAATTGGAAATCGATGACGGTTTCCGGGAACAGTTGGCTGCTCTTGCACAACTGGACGGAGTGTCGCTAAGCGATGCCCTACGGATATTGGTCCACCGCGAATTCTTCCTTAGGTGCAACGGTCACACCCCACCCGCTGATCCGAATGCGGGGGGATAGTTTCCCAGAAAGGATAAATCCAATGACTGAAACCTTCACCTTCAAACCCTCCCCTCTCATGCCGCTGCGCTTGCGCCTGGTCAATGCTGAGATCAAGCGAAAGCTCAAATGGTTAGACCGTTATTCCGCAACGGATGAAGCCAGTTTATCTGAGACGGACTTGCGTCTAACTACGCAGTCTCTTTATCACAAGGTCGCTATGCTATGGAAGAATTTTGGCGTAACCCCTAACCTTTTACTTACCGATGGTTTCTTCTGGGAGGTCGACGAACTCCCAATAATTTACCTCTTGAGTTTCAAACTCAACCAGGAGTTCAAGCATTACGACCGAATGCTGCGCCGGGAAGAAGCCGCCGGAGTACGGAAGATCAACAGGGTGCATCGTCTGCTGCCAAGTTGGATCAAGTCTGATGAACGCTATGAACGAGCTAAGCAACGATGGAATTAGGAAGGCTGGAAAACTTCTTGGGTTGATAAATATTTTCCAGTTGACCTTCCCCTCGGGGCAATGACCGACAGCTTCTTATATGCGGCGATCGGCGTGCTCATCCTCGCCATGGTCATAGCCTCTGGTTTATATATTGTTTTCTACAAAGATCAGATATTGAATTCCATTGCCCAAGTTTTAGTCGATCAATCAATTCAATCCGGTTTCTCGTTCTCCCAAGTCTACGCAGGTTTAGGGGCGGGGCTCATGATTGCTGCGTTTCTTTTTGTGAGCATTTTTTACATCGTCCGTCTTTTCAATCAGGAAGTTGATCACACGCCGGAGGCCCTGGCTGAGATTGCCTACAAGGTTGAGCACCCGGCCAGCCCCGCCACAAATAGCGAGCCGGGATCCAGCGGAATAGTTTCGTAAGGGAAAAGCCATGATACCTACCACATTTACTTTCCTAACAATTGACCAATGGCTCAAAGCCAACCCTGGCTTGAAGTTAGAGAAGGGGGAGTGCGAGGAATGTGATGGCTCTGGAGAGCATGAATGTGAATGTGGCGATGAGCATGACTGTGGTTACTGCGACGGTACGGGTCGTGCCGAGGGCGAGTCTTTCCCCGACCTATACAAGGAACAACTGGAACGAGATGTCGCCCGCCTGGAGAAATACCTCAAGAACATTGGGGGAGAAGGCATTGACCATGCCCTGACATCTCTTGAAGAAACCCAAAAGAAGTTGATAAAAGATAGCCGCTCCTGGCGCGGCAAGAAGGTGTGACCATGAACGTCTACAAGGTTGAATTCTTCTACCTCAACACTGGCGAGCCAATGTCAATCACCGTCATGGCCAGGAATAACAGATCTGCAGCACGCAAAGCAAAGAACCGCCTGGCTCTCAATCTAAATCTATCTCTTGATGAACGCCCCTCTCTCACCTGGGTCTCCACGGAGCTGGTCCTGGAGCAATTGATATTCGGGGGGGGCGTCAACACAATGGTAGTTCCCGCAGACAGACCCGCTGTCCCATCTGCGTGACTGGCAAGCCTGGGCCTATCCAGGCAACCTCCTCGGTCACCGAGACCGGAGATCGGGTGCCCTCCTCACCACAGCTCACCGGTCTCGGCCCGAGAATTTTATAAGGAGTTCCCAATGAAAAGGTTATTCAATGTCACGATAGTAAATTTTTACGCTGTCCGCTATGGGCAACATGTAATTGCGAAAGACGATGTTGAAGCCCGGAAGAAGGCAATTGAAATTTGTTTCAGAGGGTGGGAGCAACCAGAGAAGGTTGAGTATTGTGAGACGGAATTATATTGCGAAATTGATGAGTAATGCCATTCCGCATGGTGCGCCCCGTGTCACAGCGGGTAGCCAGTAAATCTGACTATAAACCTAGGACCATGCGCTTGGAGATGGGCGGAGGACAAGAGGCCTCCAGACACCTAACGAGGTACTAGCCTCCGCCCATCTTTATTAGAAAGGGAGAAAGGAAATCTTATGACCCGCATTACATTCCACGCTAATTTCGCATGCTTCATTGGAAGCCACGGCATCTTGACTGGTGAAACTTTAGATGTCTTAGAAGATGTTGATGGTTTGTATTGGCTGTATTTCTACGGAGAGCTCGAACCGATCGCCCGCTTATCTAAAGGCGATGTAAATAAATTAGCAGGCCATCCTGTTGTGTGAGGTTCCACCATGTCCATCAGACCTAAGACCTTCTACGAAGTCAGGCAACTCAAACAGGATTGGCGGGGTGATCCTTCCTGGTGCCTCGAAAATGCCGTGGGGTTTGAAGCCTTCAGGAAAGAGTTGTTAGCTTACCGCCTGGATATGGAGGCGCTTTGGAAAGACCGCAACGATCTGCGCCGGATGAAGATCATCGATGCGAGGGAAACGGCATGAGCCTATGGCCTGCTGAACTCCTCATCCCTTCGGCAATAGCGTTCACCCTGATTTTCTTTCTAGTGGTCATCCTTATATTCCTGATCTGGTTCCTGGTGTGGGAGAAAAGATAATGAGCCCTTCAGCTATCCCCTGGTTGTTATGTGGAGCCCTGTGTCTCCTGCCTCTGGTGGTGGGGAGCGGGTCGTTCTTCTTGTTGTCTCTGATCACCAACCGGCACTTCACCCTGGAGCGATCCGTCAGTGTCGATGAGAACGACATCAAGCACGTCCACACCGAATTGACCTGGCTAACGAGGGAGGAGTTGAAGATACACAAGCATGAGGAGGAAGAGGAATGAATGCCTACATGATTTATTCCCGGAGTTCTGGATCAGAAGAGGGAGCCGGGTTGGTGTTCGCTCATTCCGTAACGGAAGCAAAATATATTGGGTGGAAAACCATCGGCAGAGATTTCACGGATGAGTACCTTGATTGTGCTGTCACCCGCCTTCGCAAAAAGAGTTGGTTGTTTTTAGAAGCAGACCCTAAGATGCTTTCCACAGATCTGCCTCATGTGCTTGACAACCCAAAGACTTGTACCCGTTGTGAATTGTGGGGGGGATCTCCAATTGGAGAGGATGGATTGTGCGAGGGATGTAGGGAGGAAGAGGAATGAAACCTCATCGTGTTTGTGCTGTTTGTGGGAAAGACTTGTATCGAAAAAAGGTATGGGAACGTTTTGGAAATAAGGTAATCGGTTATTGCTGCATGTCTTATTACACATTTTGTCGAGATGGTAGTGTACGCCAGCGAAGTCAAGATGACCCAACATGGCCGAAAGTAAAAAGACAATGACCCGCTTCTCCACCCTCCTATCCATCTACAACCAGCTCGACACCATCTACCTTGGCGTGATCATGGTCTCAGTCTGGGCCGCCGGGATGGGTCACCTGCTGGACTGGATGACGCAGAGACACTTGCACTTCCTGGTCACCATCTTCTGGACGCTGGTGGTGATGGTTTACATCGGTGGGATGGTTTATATCGGATTGAGTTTCAAATAGGGAGAGATGACTATGAATAAATCTATTGCTTCCAAAGCTTCTTATCTTGTAAACACTTCTGTGGAAGATATGCGATCTACGCTATATTGCGCCCTCGCCAATAGAAACCCAATTTCCCAACTGGTATTAACAGAAGCTCTCAACCTGGTGAAACGCAGGGGCGAGAAAACCAAAGCAAATATTCTCAAATCATATTTGCGTAAGGCCTTGGCAAAGGAATAATCCCATGGACATCGACACAGTTTACTACCGCCGTGAAGCAGACAAACTTAGAACCCTGGCCGCAGCCGCGCACAAAGCGCATGACCTGAGTGAGTGCTGGCGCCTCCTGGACAGAGCCGATAGTTTGGATCGTAAAGTAGTGGAAAACGAGCGCCGCCGCCAGGTGCCAACAATTGCATTATCCAACACCATCCTGATGGCCCCATTATCGAAATAATCTTGACGCAGGGACACGATGTCATCAAACCCGACTTTGGATACGTCTTTCCTTGAAAAGCCCCGCAGAAGGCTTCTCAGACAATATCACCATTTGAAGTCTTACCAGAAGTTAGCGGATGCCCGAGGGGTGAACGTGGCATACGTGCATGACTTCCTGGTGAATGGCATTGTCCCTGCCAGCAAAGATATACAGCATGCGCTGGGGCTGCGAATCGCCTACAAGAAAACCATCCAGGAACACCTGGCCACTGACAGCATCCAGGACATGCCAACAGATCTGCTGCGCTGGGCGTTCGAACATCGGGAGGAGATGCAATGACGGCTGGGCTTTACTTTCTAAAGTTAGAACTGAATTACCTGGATGACTCCACCTTCAACACTGTGCTCACTGATGCCCAGCGTTGGAGATACATCCAGCTCTACCTGCTGGCCAAGAAGCTCAACGAGGGTGGAACCTTTACCCGGCATGGTCACCAGCTCACCCACCAGGATATTGCCTGGCACCTGCACATGGCCCCGGAGAAGCTCCAGGAAGATCTGGATGCTCTTACACAGATCGGGCTGGTGGAAGTGAATGGTCACGGTCCCTGCCTGGTGAAGTTCGTGGAAGAACAGGAGACCGCTCACACCGCAGCTGAACGGATAGCGGATTTCCGTGAACGTGAAACGGAAAAGAAACATGGAAGCAACGAACCTGTAACGCCACGTTACACAGAGTCAGAGTCAGAGTCAGATATAGAGTCAGAGTCAGATATAGAGTCAGAGTCAGAAGAGAGTCAGTCTGTCCAGCTTATGACGACTGACGACCTTTCAACTCCTGACCTAAAACCTGAGTTATGCAGCCAGGGCGGGATACCCCCGAAATACTCCAGGCGCATTATTGCCAATGACCAGATCACCAGCGAAGATCTCCTGGCAGAGTTGGCCCGGAATTATTCCAGGATGGGGAAAGCAAAAGGCCAGGTCAAGAACCCTGGCGTGATCACCGGGATAAACCTGACCGCCTCCCCTGTTGAAAAGGCAACTGCCGATTGGTACGACCACTCCAGGTGGGGACACCTGCCAGAGCCGATCAAAAAGAAACTGGGACTTGTCATTCCAAGTGGCGATGGTGATCTAGATAACCTTGGAGGACTGGCTATACGAAAAGAAATAAGAGGGAAGACTGTGGAGAATAAAGTCAGGAATTGGTTGGGAGGTAAAGCATGATCACTACTCTTACTGAGATCGCTGGCATCCCTGTCAGCCTGCTGAATGTGGAAGTCTGCATCATCGTCTACGTGCGCAACTATGGCCCGATCGAGAGCCTGGACAAGTGGGCCCATGAATTAGGCTACACCCCTCGGTGGGTTCGGCAGTGTGCTCACAAAGCCGAAAAGAAAGGGCTGGTCAAACTGACCCGCATGGTTGGAACATCCGGGCAGCCGTATAAGGTCACTCTAGGAGGAGAGGCATGAATAAATCAAACCATATCGTTGCCGTTGCAGTCATCCTATTGCTAGCTGTTGTGCTGACTATTCCGGCACATGCCGCCTCGATCGTTCTCAATCCTGGCTTCGAGAGTGGTACCGGACCAGATGCCGAATACTGGACCACTGGTGTGGACCATGTCCGCACTGATGGCCTGGCTCATCGTGGTAATTACAGCCTGGAGAGTTTGTCCACCGCCGCCTCCAGTGTCACTACCACTGGCAACCTGGGGGACTTCGGTGCTGGCCACACCTTTTATATTTCCTATTGGGCCTGGAGGGTCAACGATGTTGGGAATGCTTACCTCCATCTGAGGGGAGACACCTGGACAGGCTTCACCTTCCCCATCACTGAGATCGGTGGCTGGGTCCATGTCACTGGGAATTATCTGGTGACGGATGCCGCCGAGACTTATGTGGAGCTGGTCACTGAAAACATGACCGCAGCGGTTTACTTTGACGATGTGTGTGTGTCGCTCTCCGAGAGTGATTGCACAGATCCGACCCTGACCCCATCCAGCACTCCCACGGGCACCGCTTCTTCTACGAGCACCCCAAGCATCACTCCCACGTTCACTCCTACCAACACGTTTACTCCGACCCCATCCAATACACCAACCAACACATTCACTCCAACCAATACCTACACTCCCACCAATACCCGCACCCTGATCCCCGCCGCTATTCTCACTGGAACTTACCAGGCTGCCTATGATTATTATTCCGGTGTGGCAGCCAGCAACTACCCCACTGTTGCTGTTCTGTCCATCCTGTGTGGTGTGGTGGTGCTGGGTCTCATCACCTTTGGTGTGATCACCTTCCTGAAGAAGCGTGGATGAGCAAGCACTTCGCGGCATCAGTCAATCCCTGGTTCGGTTATTTCAAAGCAAAGAAAGGATGAGTGACATGAAGATATTTCGGTTCTTTGATAGATGCTTTTTTTGGGTTTGTGTTCTTGTGCATGGTCTATCAATCTTCGGATTGTGGTTCTGCTACTATGCCTTGATTGCAAGACTACCGTTTAGCATCATTCCTTGGTTAGGCTTTTTTCTTTGGTATGTGGTCTCTTTAGCAGGCATCATTGTTTCGGGGGATACAGAGGAATGGATGCTTAGGCGTAAAAACCTACGGGAGGTTACCGATGTCTGAAACTTTCGACCGCCCTGAACTCACCAAGGAAGAAGAAGCAAAAGTATGGCGCATTGCTAATGCTGTATTTGGAAGTCGGGGTGTGATCAACAAGAGAACACTCTTTGCTTCTCTTACGATTGAGAACATCCGCCTGATTAGGGAAGTCAATATCCACCGTGAAAAACTGGGTTATGAATTGTTGCCTAATTATGAAATTCCTACAGTCTAAGCTCCCCCTCCTCCTCGCCGCCGTTGGCAGCCTCTTGCGCATCTTCCCAGCCTGGGCCATGCCGATGTGGTACGACGAGAACTTCACCCTGTTGGTGGCTCGCCTGCCGTTGGATAAACTAATCCAGGCTACCGCTGGCGACGTGCATCCCCCGCTCTTCTACCTGCTGGTGTGGCCGCTGGCACATATCCCTGGACTGGTTCCGTGGCTTGT
>Ga0209540_10001088_pt1 | contig 21642 bp, 18 predicted proteins | sample BarGraIncu01121A_FD_184501 | JGI IMG/M metagenome (GOLD analysis project Ga0209540, IMG submission 184501) | Arctic peat soil microbial communities from Barrow, Alaska - Barrow Graham LP Incubations 011-21A (SPAdes) (version 2) | ecosystem: Environmental > Terrestrial > Soil > Wetlands > Peat... | reverse complement strand
GTTCTGCCCTGCCACCGCGTGATCGGCGCCGACGGATCGCTACGCGGCTACGGCGGGCTGGGTTGCGGGCTCGACAACAAGCGCTGGTTGCTCGAGCTCGAGGGCGCCAGGCCTCAGCCGTCCAGCAAGCGGTAGCCCACTCCCCACTCGTTGATCACGAAGGGACCGGCGCCGGGGCGCGCGAGCTTACGGCGCAGGCGCGAGGCGTGCGAGTCGACCGTGCGCGTGCGCCCGATCGATCGGAAGCCCCAGACCTCGCGTAGAAGCTCTTCTTTGGAGAAGACGCGGTAGGGCGCCGAGGCCAGCTTGACCAGCAGCTCGAACTCCTTGGCGGCGAGAAAGATGCGCTCGCCGACCACCGTGACCCGGCGCGTCTGCCGGTCGAGCTCGATCTCACCGGCGACCAGAAGCTGGCGCGAGTCGGGAGCGGCACGGCGCAGCACGGCGCGGATGCGGGCAACCAGCTCCTGGTGGTGGAAGGGTTGTGTCAGGTAGTCGTCGCAGCCGCGCTCGAAGGCCTGAACGCGATCGACGGCGTCGGACTCGGCACCACCGAGCACGATCACCGGCACCTCGCGGTTCCATTTGCGGCCGGGCTCGCCTTCGCGCAGGCGCCTGCAGATCTCGGCCGCGGAGGCATCGGGTAGCTCGTTCCCGACCAGGATGAGATCGGGCAAGGCCTGCTCTGCCAGAGCCAACGCCTCGGCGCCGGCGCCGGCCTCCACCACCGAGAAGCCCGCCACCGAGAGCTGGCGCTCGAGCAGACTGCGAAACTGGGGCTCGGGCTCGGCAAGAAGGACTGCTGCACTCATGTAGGCGACGCTAACAGGCGGCGGAGCGCGCGAATAGTGTCCTTTTCTGCCCTCTTTACAGCGGAATCGTGACGGCCTTTCCCCAACCGTCCGGCGCGGTCGAGGCGCTTCGGGACATTGGTCAGAGACGTCCCGAGCGAATCACGCCCCAGAGCAACCAGAGACCGAGCACGCCCGAGAGTACGAAGCCGCCAACCGATATGACGTTGACCCCCAGCGCCTTCGGGCCGGTATGGGCGAAGATGCCGATCAGGCTCGAGCCGATCAGCCCGCCCATCACGACAAAGGCGATCACGAGCCGGTTGAAGGCCACCGAGACCTGGTGGATAGCCTCCTCCAGCCCCTTGTGCACAAAGCCGATCTCGAGTCGCCCCTCGCGGGTCTGGGTGAGAACGCCGTGCACGAGGTTTGGCAGGTCGCGGCCGATCCGTGCCAGCTCGACGCCGTCGCGGCGCGCGCGTCGCACTACTCGCTCGGGGCTGAAGCGCTGGCGCACGAGATCGCGGGCGTAGGGCTTGGCAATCTCGAAGAGGTTGAAGTCGGGAGCCAGCTCGGCGCCGACCGAAGCCAGCGTCGCAAGCGCTTTGTCGAGGATGAGAAAGCGGGTTGGCAGCCTCAGGTTGAGCGAGTAGATCATCGTGAAGACCTCGCGCATCACCTGCAGCGGATCGATCTCAGCCAGGCTCGCTCCGTAGTAGCGGTAGTAGCTCTCGCGCAGCTCGAGCGCGAACTGCTGCTCGCGCTCGGGCGGGCAGCGCACGCCCAGATCGTGGATGCGCTGCGGTATTGCATCGACGTTCCCGGCGGCGGCGTCGATGAACAGACGGGTCAGCCGGCCCATGTCTTCGTCCGAAAGCCGCCCGACGAGTCCGAAATCGACCAACCCGATCTCGTCCACGCTGCCGAGCACGAGGATGTTGGCCGGGTGCGGATCGCCGTGAAAGGCGCCGTGCTTGAAGATCATCTCCATCCAAGTCTTGGCAACCCTGTTCGCCAGCGTGCGCCGCTCCTCACGCGACAGCTCGCTACCGAGATCGGCGAGCTGCGTTCCCTCCAGGAACTCGAGCGTGAGGACATGCGCGCGGGTGTACGTCCAGTAGATACGCGGGACGCGGACGTGCGGATCGGCGGCGAACTGGCGCCGCAGCATGTCGGCGTTCCTGCCCTCCTGGTGGTAGTCGAGCTCACGGTGGATCGAGCGGTCGAACTCGTCCACCACGGCCCGCACGTCAACGAAGTCGAGAGCCCGCACCCGCTCCTTGAGAATGCGGGCGGCTTGGTAGAGCAAGCTCAGATCCGACTCGATCTGCTCGGGAGCGCCCGGGCGCTGCACCTTGACGGCCACCACGTGGCCGTTCGGAAGCACGGCTCTATGCACCTGCCCGATCGAGGCCGCCGCCACCGGCTGCTCGTCGAATTCGAGGAAGAGCCGCTCCAGCGACTGGTCGAAGTCCTCCTGAATGACGCGGCGCACATCGGCGAAGGCGAAGGGCTTGACATCGTCCTGTAGCGAGCGCAGCTCGCTGATGATGTCGGGCGGAAGTACATCCGGGCGCATCGAAAGCAGCTGACCGAACTTGACGAAGGTCGGGCCGAGCTCCTCGAGCATTGCGCGCAGGTGGTGGCCGCGCTCCGACGCGACCGACTCCTCGAGGCGCAGCTTCCGCCGCCCGGGAATGAGGTCGCCCAGGTGGTGGCGAGCGAGCAGGTAGCCGAAGCCGTGCCGGACCGCGACCTGCGCGATCTCCGAGAGGCGACCGAGATTACTGGCACTGGAATGCGCAGGCATGGTGTCAGTTTGACAAAGAAGCGCGCCGCGGACGAGTTCGCAAGGAACCTATTTCGACGACCGCTTGCGACTGGGCGAGCGCGGAGCCGCTATCAGTGACTCGGCACGGAGGTAGGCCAGCCCAACCGCGGGCAGGTCGCTCAAGCGCTCGAGGCAGACGTAACGCGGTCGCCATTCGGGCCGGAACTTGTAGCTGAACGAGCTCAAGCGCTCGAGCTGGAAGACCGAATCCAGGCCGAGCAGCGTCCTGCGGGCCAGCCGGTGTGACATCCGCCCATGCTCATCCGCGTCCAGCAGGCTGCGGAAGGCGCAGAAGTTGAGCGAGAGCTCGGGTACGCCCGTCTCACGAGCCCAGGCCAACGCCTCGACGATGAGGAACTCGGAGATCCCTCCGGGGCAGCCCGGCAGCCGCCTTTGCGTCGACAGCGAGTAGCCGCCGCCGGCGGGGCTGGGAACCAGATGCAGGAAGGCGATCGGCTCGTCGCCCGTGTCGAGCGCCAGCGCGAGCATGCTCCCGGGCGAGAACAGGTCGTCCATGGCCATCGAGAAACCGCGTTCGCGCCGACCGGCCAGCCAGGCGCTCGATATCTGCTCGATACTCAGCCGCAGTTCCTCATCGGCGTCTTTCACACGCACCATGCGAAAGCGGATGCCGTCTCTCTCGGCCACCTTGTGCGCCGCCTGGCGCACCTTCCGCATCGCGCGACCCTCGGTCGAGAAGCGCTCGGGTCGAATGATCGCCTCGTCGCCGATCTTGACTATCCGTCCCAGCCCTTGCGCGCGGTAGAGGGGGAGCCGCTCGCGATCGGCGCCGACCACGGCGACACGCCAACCGTTATCGCGAGCACGCGCAACGAAGTCGGCCACCAGACCCGCGAACTCGCTCTGGTTTCCAACCGGGTCGCCGCTGATGAGCGCCGAGCTTCCAACCAACCGATAGGCCAGAAAGGAGTCGCCGCTAGGCGAGAAGAAGAAGCTCTTGTCGCGCCTGAGGGTGAAGAAAACGAGGCTGTCGCGGCCAAAGCTCTCGACCAGCTCTCTGGCCCGGTGCCGTTCCTCGAACGACTGGCTGACGAGCTCGGGCAAGGGGCCGAGCCAGAGCATGAGCGAGCGCAGCGCGAGAAGGACCGCACAGGCGCTGATGAGATCGCCGACGCGATCGGGCATGCCGTGCGCGCCGAAAACGACACCAACGCCGATCATCCCCGCCACGGCGAGCAGAGTGCCGGCAACAGGACGTCGAGCGGCCGGGTTCCCGGGGGCGTCGAAATGAGAGCGATAGCGCAGAAGCCCGAAAACGAGCAGCAGACTGACGAAGGACTCCTCGAAATCGAGGCCCTTGACCAGATGCGCGACCGTTACTCCGAGCACGGCGAACAGCGCCAGCGTCCAGGCCCGTCGGCGCCCGCGGGCAAGCGAGCGCGAGAGCAGAAGCAGAGCAAGGCCAAAGGACAGCGCCAGCACCCGGGCCAGCTCGGGAAAGCCCGCCGGCAGTACACCCTTGACGAGATCGGCGCGATCGGTCAGGTCGGGGGTCAGGGCCGAGACTAGAGCGAGAACACCCACCAGTGCCGAGCCTGCGGCCAGCACCGAAGTGACACGGGGTCGGGGTCGGCGTTTCGAGACTGTTGTCCTTTCCGGGGCGGCGTTCACGCCGAGTCGCTGTCGTGCTCCAGGAGTTGCAGGCGGTGCTCGAGCTGGGCCACCCGTAGCTCCAACTCATCGGCCTCCTCGCGGGTCATCAGGCCGAGCTCGCGCGCGAGCGCGCTCACACGGGAAGCCGCCTGACCGCCCACGCGCGCCGCGTCTTCTCGCCAGTGCTCGACCTGATCGCGCAGCAGTTCGCGTGCTTCCTCGACATTGGCGACGTTGCCGCGCGCGGCTATCGCCTCGGCCAGAGCGTCAATTCGATCGGCGCTCAGCGCAACCACGCCGACGGCCGCCAGCGCCAGCTCGCTCACGAGCTGCCGTGGGCCGCTAGCGGGGCCGTCCATGGGGCCTCGAACGTCGCCTTTGCCGGCGCCGTTCCCTCTTGGCCGCGTCTGACGCGGACTCGATTCCGGGTCTGGTGACTCGCTCGGCCACCGCCGCCATCGCCGGCTGCGGCAAGACCTTGCCCGCGGGCTCTTCGCGTTCCGCGCGTTGGAAGTCCTGGGCCTGGAGGCGCCGCGCGTACTCCGGCTCGCGCTCCTTCCACATCGTGAGTAGCGGCGCGGCTACGAAGATCGACGAGTAGGCGCCCGCGGTGATTCCGATCATCAGCGCGAAGGCGAAGTCCTTCAGTGTCGCGCCGCCGGCGAAGAAGAGCGCACTGACCGGAAGCAGGGTAATGAAGGTCGTGGCCAGAGAGCGCCGGATCGTCTCCCAGATCGACACGTTGGCGATGCGCGCAAACGGGGCGTGGCGCATCATGGGCATGTTCTCGCGGATACGGTCGAAGATGATGATCGTGTCGTAGACCGAATAGCCGAGCACGGTCAGTACCGCGGCCACCGTTGAGGTGGTCACCTCCCGGCCTGTCAGTGAATAGACCCCGACCGTGATCACGATGTCGTGCAGCACGGCGACGATCACCGGTACGGCGAACTTGAAGTCGAAGCGCAGCGAGATGTAGGCCATGATCAGCAGGAACGAGACGATCAGCGCCTTGATCGCGCTAACCGCGACATCCCTGGCGAAGCTGGCTGAGACGGTCTGGCCGCTGACAGCGGTCACATGCGCCTTCGCCTTGAGCTCGGACGTGAGATTGGTCTCGACCTTGCTGGTGAGCGAGCGCAGACGGATCTGGAAGCCCTTGTAGCTCTCCGAGCCGCCGACCGTTTTACCCGTGCCCACGACCGAAGCGCTTCTCTGGCCGGTGGTCTTGACGACAATGTTGCTCACCGTCCCGAGCTGAGTCGGCTGTGTAGTGGGGAATGTGAGCTGCGTCCCGCCTTCGAAGTCGATGCCGAGGTTGAGGCCTTTGAAGCCGAGCGAGAGGGCGCCGACTACCACGACGGCGGCCGATACCCCGAGCCACAGGTAGCGCTTGCGCATGAAGTCGATCTGCAGCCAGCGCCCGCGTTGGGCTCCATGGGCGCCCATGAAGCTCGGGTTCGAGAACCAGCGGAAGTTGGAGAGGAGTCCCAGCATCGCGCGGGTGCCGGCGACTGCGGTGACAAGCGAGATGCCGGTACCAAGCAGCAGCATCAGCGCGAAGCCCTTGACCCCCGCCGTGGCGACCAGGAAGAGCACGGCGGCGGTGATCGCGGTGACCACGTTCGCGTCGAGAATGGTGTGGAAGCCGCGCTCGTAGCCGGTGGCGACAGCGGCCTTCACCGACTTGCCCGCACGCGATTCCTCCTTGATGCGCTCGAAGATAACGACGTTCGCGTCGGCGGCAACTCCAATCGTCAGGATCATGCCCGCGAAGCTCGGTAGGGACAGGGTGACGTTCAAGAGCAGGATCACCCCGTAGAGGAAGGCCGCGTAGATCCCCAGGCCGATAACAGCCACGAGCCCGAGGAAGCGGTAAAGAGTGAGCAGGAAGACGACCACCAACGCCAGCCCGATCATGGCGGCCACCATCGCCTGGCGCAACGAGTCCTTACCGAGTGTGGCTGACACTAGATCTTTAGAGGCAGTTATGAAGGGCATCGGAAGCGCGCCGGTCTGCAGTACGGTCGCGATGTCGTTGGCCTCGCCCATCGACTGGATTCCCTCGATGATCGCCCCGCCGGCCGCGGGGTCGATCCCGCCCTGAAGCTCGCCCTTGGTGAAATCAATCTGTGGGAAGGTGATCAGCTGTCCGTCGAGCACGACCGCGAAGTGCTGAGGAGCCTGCAACGCACTACCTCGGTTCCACTCGTCAGCGGTGATCTTGTGGAAGACCTTGTTGCCGTGACCGGTGAAACTGAGATTGACCTGCGGCCCCTGTGGACCGAACTCGGAGCGGATACCGTCCGCGTTCAGGTCGCTGCCGTTGAGGTTGGGGGGCTGGGTGAAGAGGTAGTACCAGGTTTGATTCGCCTTGGGCTCGAAGCCGTAGCTCGGAGCCGGGCCAGGGCAAACGCGACTCGTCGCAAGGTCGCAGGAGACGACCGCCATCGACGTCGGCACGCCTAGAACGATGTCACCCTTATTCGTCTTTCCCTTGTTCTCCTGGCGCCAGGTCTGAAGTTGTTTCAGCGAGTCGAACGAATCAGGCGTGGCCAGACGGTGATTCTTGTGGAAGAGGTAGTAGCTCGAAGCGTTACCGCCCTGCGCCTTCGACTTGACCAAAGGGTTCGTGAGTAGATCGAAGAGCGCGTGTGGCTCGGGCGCGAAGTTGTTCACCGACACACCGTCGAGCAGCTTCGTCTCCAGATCGTAGAGGTCCAGTACCGCGGTCTTGCCGATTACCGCCATCGCCCGTGCCGGGTCTTTCACACCGGGGAGATCTATGACGATCTGGTTCGAGCCCTGCATGCGAATGTCGGGCTCGGCGACACCGAGCTTGTCAACGCGCTTGCGCATGATGCTGAGCGAGCGAGCCATGGCTGCGTCGGTCACGACCTGAGGGGGCTTCGGGTCCGCCTTCTTTACCACCTGCAGGCCGCCCTGGAGGTCGAGCCCGAGCGCCGGCGCCTTGTACAGCGGCGAGCTCGGAGCGGCGAAGGCGATGACCGCGGCGAGGGTGGCCGCGATCAGCAGGAGCAGGATGATGTGGGGTCGGCGCGATGCCACTGGATGTGCAGCTTAGCTTGACGAATCGCAGTTCGAGTCGTCGTCTGCGCGCTTTCCGCCTACGGCGGTGGGTTCCTGCGCCGAGGTCTCATCCGGCGAGAGCACTACGAGGGTGGAGTCAGAAAGCACGCTGGGCCTTCGGTCGGGCGCCCGACTAGACAACGCACAGGCGCCTCAAACGGAATTGTGCAGTTTGCCGTTGTCCTCGTGCCGGATCGAGTCCGCAGCGGGGCGCTCAGGCCGCCGTCGCGGCCAGCCGGGCGAGGGCATCGCGCTTGTAGCGGGCGAGCTCCCCGCGCATGATCGCCTCGCGCGCCCCAGCCACCAGCTCGATTAGGAAGCGCAGGTTGTGCAGGCTGAGCAGGCGCAGTCCAAGCAGCTCCTGCTGGTTGACCAGGTGGCGCAGGTAGGCGCGCGTGTAGCGGCGGCAAGCCGGGCACTCGCAGCCCTCCTGCAACGGACGCTGGTCGCGCGCGAAGCGGGCGTTACGGAGATTGATCCTTCCCTCCCAGGTCAGCGCCGAGCCGGTACGGGCGGTGCGCGTAGGTAGCACACAGTCGAACATGTCGATACCGCGCTCGATCACTTCCAGCACGCCCTCCGGGTCGCCGATGCCCATGAAGTAGCGCGCTTTCTCGGCCGGCAGAAGCCGTGCGGAGAAGCCCGTCGCCTCCAGCATGGCCGGACGCTCCTCCCCCACGCTCAGACCTCCGAGCGCGTAGCCGTCGAAGTCGAGCGCGCCGAGCTCGTCGGCCGAGCGCCGTCGTAGCTCCTCGTCGGTGCCGCCCTGGACGATGCCAAAGAGAAGCTGCCCGCCGGCCCGCGGCGCCTGCCTTTGCCGCCGCGCCCAGATCGAGGTCAGCTCGACCGCCCGCTCGAGCTCGGCGCGCGCGGCGCCGGCCGGCGGGCAGACATCGAGACACATGGCGATGTCCGACCCGAGCCGGCGCTGAATCTCGGCCGAGAGCTCGGGTGTGAAGCGGGCGGCATCGCCGTCATAGACCGAGCGGAAGGTGACGCCGTCTTCGTCCACGGCCAGCAGCGTGTCGCGTAACGAAAAGACCTGAAAACCGCCGGAATCGGTGAGTATCGGGCCCGGCCAGCTCATGAACCCGTGCAGGCCGCCCAGCTCCTCGATCAGCTCCTCGCCCGGGCGAAAGTGCAGGTGGTAGCTGTTTGCGAGCACGATCTCCGCGCCGAGCGCGTGCAGCTCGTCGGGATCGACGCTCTTCACGCTCGCCTTGGTGCCGACCGGCATGAAGACGGGCGTGCGCACCTCGCCGTGCGCCGTTTTAAGCAGGCCGGCGCGCGCCTCGCCTTCCCTGGCCACCAGCTCGAATGTCGACTGCGCTGTCGTCACACCATCCTGCTCCCAAACGCCCCCAAGGGATCTGTCGTGACCCCTGAGGGAAGGCTATCCGGGAAAGCGCTACGTGTCTGTAACGGCTCTGCGCCGCTTTACGTCACTCGAGTCAGGTCGCAGAGCGCAAGCGGCTCCGGAAGCTGGAACGGCTGGGTCAGCGTCAGAGAACCGAGGCGGTAGCGCAGCCGCACGTAGCGCACCGGCTCCAGGTCGCCGAGATGGCGACAGCGTTTGGGTCGGAAGACCACGGTGATGGCGCTCGTTGCGTGCGCCGGAAGCGTGAGCCGGCGGAGCGGTGTCTTCGTGAAATCTTTCGGCGGCCCGCTCGGCCCCCAGTCCGCATCCTTCGGGCCGAACCAGGGCTCCCAGTGGCCAACCAGTACGTCCTTCAAACGCTGTTGCGCCGTCGGCGCCTCAACTCCGGTCAGAGTCGCGTCGAAGAGACCCGGGTTGTTGATGAACAGCGTTTCGATCGCGAGGCCGCGCCTCGGAAGCTGCCACTCCTCGCCGTCCGGTCGTGTCGCCGATTGCACTCCGCCTGACATGTTCGTACCGAACGGATGTAACAGGCCATACGAAAGAGAGAAAGCGAGCGCGAGAGCCCCGACCGTAGCGGCCGCCTTCCAGTACCGACGGGCGAAGAGTCGGCGCCGTTCCTGCGTACGAGTCGCTACGGCGAGAAGCACGAGAGCGACCACAAAACCTAAGAGCGAGTGATCATGCAGGAAAGCCGGCAAACCCGCCGGAGCCAGCAGTAGGGCAACGAACGTGACGCCGGGATGTGGGCGAAAGCCTCGACTGCGTAGGTCGCCGATCACTATCCACGAGCCGATTGCGGCAAGCGCCGCGATGATCATGCCGTCCGCGATCATGCTCCAGGCACCGTCTACCAGGTACGGCCAGCCGAGCATGCCGTGGGTCTCCGTGTTTTTCGACCAGTGAGGTATGAGCCCGCTGACCATCCCGACGAGTAGGCCGGCGAAGATCAAGCCGCCGAGTACGATCTGAGCAAAGACGAGGCTCCAGAGCAGCGTCGACAGAGGCGGGCGACCAGGTGACTCCGGGGCGGCGGCCGGTGGGTCGGTCATCGCCCGCAGTTTATTGACTTCAGAGCACGAGCATCGCGTCGCCGAAGGAGTAGAAGCGGTAGCGCTCGGCGATCGCCAGCCGGTACAGCTTGCGCGTCTCCACCACTCCGGCGAACGCCATCACCAGCGCCAGAAGGGTCGAGTGCGGCAGGTGGAAGTTGGTCAGGAGCGCATCCACGCGCCTGAACTCGAAGGGTGGATAGACGAAGAGGTTGGTGCGGCCTACGAGCGGCGCGCCACGCGCCAGCGTCTCGAGCACGCGCACGCTGGTAGTGCCCACCGCCAGTACCCGCTCGGCCGCCTCGATCCGCTGCCGGCTCTCGGCGCTCACCTCGTAGCGCTCGCCGTGCAGCGGGTGCTCGCGCAGATCGTTCACCGCCACCGGGCGAAAGGTGTCGAGCCCGACATGGAGGGTGATCCGCTCGACATCCAGGCGCGCGAGCAGCTCGGGCGTGAAGTGCAGACCGGCGGTCGGCGCCGCCGCCGAGCCCAGGCGCTCGGAGAAAACTGTCTGGTAGCGCTCGGGATCGTCCAGCTTCTCGTGGATGTAAGGCGGAAGCGGCGCCTCTCCGGCCGGCTCACCGTCCAGCCCTATCCGCCAACGCCCCTCTCCAAGCGCTTCCAAGAGCTCCACCGGCCCCAGACGCAACCCGGCGCGCAGCTTGCGCGAAGGACGCGCCAGCGCCTCCCACTCGCCGCCTCCCAGCGACTCGACCAGTAGTACTTCGACCTGGCCGCCCGTGGGCTTGCGCAGATTCAGCCGGGCCGGAACGACGCGGGTGTCGTTCACCACCACCAGCTCGCCGTGCAATTCCTCGGGGAGCTCGTGGAAGCGGCGGCGCCGCACCTCACCAGTCGAGCGCTCGTACACGAGCAGCCGCGATTCGTCGCGCTGTTCGAGCGGTCGCTGCGCGATCAGCTCGGGCGGTAACTCGTAGTTCAGTTCGCTCAGGAGCATCCGCTGCCAACGTTAGCCTTCTTGTCGATGGAAGAGGCACTGACACGGGCGCGCGAGCGGCTCGAGCAGGCGAGCGGCAACGCCCTCGACCCGTCTCAAACAAAGGCGGCTTTCGAACGGGCGCGGGCGCAGATGGAGGCGCTGAGCCAGATGGGCGCCGAGCTCGAGACAATGCTGCCCGAGGAGATCGGGCTGGCCGTGCGCGAGGGACTGCGCGCCGAAACTCTTCCGGTCGCCCGCCAGCTTGCCGAGCTGCGAGGACTCGCGAACCAGCTCATCCGCCGCCTCGGCGAGCTCGAGCAAGAGATCGAGGCCGAGCGCCTGGCCCGCGTCGAGGATCTGGGCTTGCTCGTCGATCTGATCGCCGGCGGCTGGCGCGGCGTGGACGAGCGACTGGCACGCATCGAAGAGGGCTTGAACGGCGGCCGGGCGACCGTCTACAGCATTCAGCGCGACAGTGCCTAGGGGCCCATCTCAATAGAGATACGCCGGTCGTGTAGACCTGGCGGGATAGACCTTTAGTAGTTTCTACCGACCCTCCGTAGCCGTCGCAACCGACGCAGACCCGGGGCGATTTCGGTATTACCTCTGTAGCTTTTCCAACGTGCCAGAAATGAACTGATTGAGAGGTTGCAATGCCCATCGCTGATCCCAAGACCTACACGCAGATGCTCGACGCCGCCAGGGACGGCAAGTTCGCCTACCCGGCGATCAACATCTCCTCCTCGGAGAGCCTGAACGCCGCTCTACGCGGGTTCGCCGAGGCCAAGTCCGACGGCATCGTCCAGGTCTCTACCGGCGGTGGCGAGTTCGGCTCCGGCGCGACCGTGAAGGACGGCGTCCTGGGCGCAATCGCGCTGGCCGAGTACGCGCACATCGTCGCCGAGAAGTGCCCGGTCAACATCGCCCTACACACCGACCACTGCCATCCCGAGAAGGTCGACACTTTCCTGAGGCCGCTCCTCGAGGCTTCGCGCAAGCGAATCGCAGCGGGCAAGGGACCGCTCTTCCAGAGCCACATGTTCGACGGTTCGCCGCTGCCACTGGCCGAGAACATGAAGATCGCCTCCGAGCTCCTGGCCGAGTGCGCCGAGCTCGACATCATCCTCGAGATCGAGGCCGGTGTCGTCGGCGGCGAGGAGGACGGCGTCAACAACGAGAACGTCGGGCGCGAGAAGCTCTACACCACCCCCGAAGACATGGTCGCCGTCGCCGACGCGCTCGGCACCGGCGAAAAAGGGCAGTACATATTCGCGGCCACCTTCGGCAACGTGCACGGCGTCTACAAGCCCGGCAACGTGGTGCTCAAGCCGACGATCCTGCGCGACGGCCAGGCGGCGGTAGAGAAGAAGTACGGAAAGGAAGGCCGCTTCCTGCTCGTCTTCCACGGCGGCTCGGGCTCGGCGCTGGAGGAGATTCGCGAGACGCTCGACTACGGCGTCGTCAAGATGAACGTCGACACCGACACGCAGTATGCGCTCACCCGCGCGATCGCCGATCACATGTTCAAGAACTACGACGGCGTGCTCAAGATCGACGGCGAGGTCGGCTTCAAGAAGGTCTACGACCCGCGCTCGTACATGAAGGCCGGCGAGACCTCCATGGCCGCTCGTGTCGCCCTGGCCTGTGAAGATCTACGCTCGACGGGGACGACGTTACGCAAGTAGCGAGCCTCGAAACTCGTGCTGTACGAAAGCCCCGGCGAGCGTCGGGGCTTTCTTTAAGCTCCTGCAAGGCTAGGAAGCCCGTGCCTCTCGGACCGGCTCGCCTCGCTCTGCCCGCCCACTGAGCGGAAGCTTGAGCACGAAACGGGCGCCGGTACCGCTCTCGGCACAGACCAGGCTGCCACCGTGCGCCTCGGCGAGGCCACGCGCGATCGCCAACCCGAGACCGCTCCCATATCTCTGCTTGGAGGCGCGCGCACCGTCGAGATGAACGAAGCGCTCGAAGATGCGCTCTCTATCTCCGGCGGGAACCCCGGGGCCCGAGTCACGAACTTCGAGCTCGACTACCGCCCCTTTCTGGCGAACGGCGACGTCGATCTCTCCCGCTCCATCCGTGGCCTTACAGGCGTTGTCGAGCAGGTTCGAGATCACCTGACGGATCCGCTCGGGATCCGCGACCAGCGAACAGCCGCTCTCGCTCGTGAGCCGCAGCTCGAGCCTCGGCTCGCGCTGGCGAACGCGCTCTATCTCCTCCGCCGCCAGCTCGCCGAGATCGAAAGGATTGGGCTCGAGCTTCAGCCCCTGATCGAGGCGCGCCATCGCCAGCAGGTCGGCGACGAGCTGCGAGGCACGGCGAGCCTGCCTGACGATCTCGAACGAGAGCTGCTCGCGACGCTCTCGCTCGTGCCCGTGACGAAGAAGCGCCTCGGCGCTCCACTGCAGGCCGGCGATGGGTGTGCGCAGCTCGTGCGAGGCATCGGAGAGGAAGTCGCGCATGCGCTCCTCCGAGCGAGAGGCCTTCTCGTGGGCGCGGCGCTCCGAGGTGAGCGATTCGGCCAGTGACTCGAGCATCGCGTCGAGCGCGGTTGCGAGCCTGCCCAGCTCCGTCGAGACCTTGCTCGGCTGGAGGCGCTGGCTGACATCGCCGCCGGCGATGCGATCGGCGATCGCCGCCATGCGATCGAGCGGGCGCAGGGTGAGCCTGATCACAACGCCGACGATGAGCACAGCGAGCGCGAGAACGAGCACGGTGCCGATCAGTTCGGCGATAAGCAAGCGCCGCAGCGACGCCGCCATCGGCACCCTGCTGGCAATGAACAAAACACTGTCGGTGGGCGCCGTGGCGATTGGACTCTTCAGTTGCCAGGCCAGATCCCGATCGGAAGTGACCGCGATCAGGTAGGTCGTCCAGGCCGTGACCGATGGGGTGGGAGGGCCGGCCAGTCGCGGAAGCGGCGTCGAATCGAATCCGCTCGGCCTGCTGACGGCCGGGTACTTGCCGAGTTGATAGACGACTGCCACCACGTTGGCATCGGAGAGCATGCGCGCGATCGCCCGTGGCCCGTCCTTCGGACCCGGAGTGACGTCGCGCGCGTGAGCTACGGCCGCGTTCAGATCCCCGTTCAAGTCGCTCATGTAGCGCTGACGCAGACCGATATATATCGCCGCGTCGAGTGCGACCAGCGCGAGGATCAGCATGGCAAGGCTGACCAAGGTCAGTCGCCATCTGAGCGATGCTGTCTTCGTGCCTTTCGGACTCTTGCTCTTCATACGCGCAGAACGTATCCGTGGCCGCGAACCGTGTGGATCACTCGCGGACCGGCCACCTCTAGCTTATGGCGAAGGTTGCCCATGTGCACGGGCACGAGGTTCGGGTCGTGCTCCTCGTAGCCCCAAACCTGACTCATTATCTGCAGCCTCGAAAGCACGACGCCGCGGTTTCTCATTAGGAAACCGAGCAGCTGGAACTCGATTGGAGTGAGCTCGAGCGTCAAGGCGCCGCGCCTGACGACGCGGGCCGGCTCGTCGAGGATCAGATCTCCTACCTCCAGCACGTCTGCCTCCAGGCGGCCGCTGCGCCTGAGTAGGGCTCGCAGACGTGCCAGCAGCTCCTCTATCACCACGGGCTTGATCACATAGTCGTCGCCTCCCGCCGAGAAGCCGGCCAGGCGGGAGCTGACGGCGTCCCTCGCGGTGAGAAAGAGAATCGGCAAGTCGCTCTTGTTGCGAAGCTCGCGCGCAAGATCGAAACCGCTTCGCCCGGGCAACAACACGTCGAGGATGGCGATGTCGGGGCGAAAGCTCTCGGCGATCTCCTCCAGCGAGCTCCCGTCGACCTCGGCCTGCACCAAGTAGCCGGCGGCGCGCAGCTCGATGGCGAGAGCGTTCCTGACCGCCTCGTCGTCCTCGACGAACAAGACTCGCGAAGACCTACTCATGCAGGAAGCATGCCACCATCCCGAGATGAGACGGCTGCGCTAGACTCGCGCCGTTCGAGATGGTGCGCCTTCGCTCATTCAAACGCATGCATCGCTCAGGCGACGCCGACCCATCCGCAGGTTCCGAGCCGGAGCCCGTTTTGCAGCTTCCCGACGGCGAGCAAGCCGCCCCGACGCCCGAGTTGCCGCCCGCCGAGATTGCGATTGAAGAGCCGGCACCGAGCGACGAGGCGGTCGACGAGCCCCAGGCGGTCGACGAGCCCCAGGCCGTCGAGGAGCCGCAGGCGACCGAGCAAACGGAGCCCGAAGAGCGACGCGGCCTCCGCAAGGGAAGGAAGGCTCGTCTCCCCCGCCCGCCCGTGGCCAATCTCTCGCGCGTTCGTCGCGAGCGCCGAGCGCTCATGCGCGAGCGCGAGCGCCGCATCCGTGATCTCGGCGGTCTCATGCTCGAGATGTACCGGCGCGATCAGTTCCGCGAAGACCTGATCGTGGAGCACTGCGCCCAAGCGATGGGAGTCGAGAACCGCATCCACGAGCTCGAGTCCATTCTCATGCGCGCCAGCTCCAGGCGGGCGACGCCCGGACCGCAGTGCAGCTGCGGGGCTCCCCTGCTTTTCGGAGCCCGCTTCTGCGCCAGTTGTGGAAGACCGACCGAGCTCGCGGCCGCAGGAGAGCAGTGCGCACGCTGCCTACAGCCGCTCGCCGTCGGCGCCAGCTTCTGCGCGAACTGCGGTGCAGTCGTCGGCGAAGTCGAAGACCCGAGCGATAGCTCGGGCGATAAAAACGAGCAGACCATGGAGCACGCTCCACCGGCCGAGCCCGAAAGCAAGGTTGAACGCGCCGGGGACGGCGAGGCTTGACCTCGCCGGAGGGTGAGCCCCCGAGCGAGAGCGCTTCTTCAGACGCGAGAGGCGTCTGCCCCGTTTGCGGCGCGGTTGTCGAGCCCTTCCAGGAGTACTGCCTGATTTGTGGCGCACGCCTCAGCGAGACCGGAAGCGCCGGCCTCGCCGCGCGCTGGCGACACGCCCTCCCGCTCGCCGACAAAGACTGGGGCTGGCCCGTTTTGATCGCCCTGACCATCGCGATCCTGGCTTCTGTCTTCGCGATCCTGACTGTAAAGAGCGACGATACGACCACTCTGCAGGTGCTCGGGCCAAGCGTTAGGCAAACGACTGCCGCGGCCACGACCGGCACGTCCCAGGCGACTACGAGCAGCGGGGCAACAAACACCGCGAGCACGAAAACCAGCACGACGACCCGCACCGGCACTACCGGCAAGACGTCCACTTCGCCTATTCGCACCGGCGGCGGCCTGATCGCCTGGCCCGGCCCATCGGCCTACACGATCGTGCTTGCCTCGTTGCCCGTCTCGAGCGGTAAGGCGGTCGCGCGTCAGAAGGCCCTCGAGGCGCTGCGCTCCGGCCTAGGGCCCGACGTCGGCGTTCTCGCCTCATCGGACTTCTCGAGCCTGCACCCCGGCTACTACGTCATCTTCAGCGGCGTATACGAGAGCCAGGCCGAGGCGCTGAAACACCGCGCGGCCGCTCAGCGCGCCGGATTCAACTCGCCGTACGTGAAACGCGTCGCCTCCTGAGAGCTCTAGTTGAAACGGATGCGACCAAAGACGAAGCATCGAACTGCCGAGCGCGGCCGGACAAGAGAAGTGCTTCTTTCTGAGTAGGAGAAAGACCCGAGAGCGCCGGACGCACGTCCCCAAATGGGTCTGGCCTTCACCCGCCTTAGCATTTTTTTTGTCATAGGCAGGAAAAGCCGGTAGACTACGACCACGCCGCGGAAGACGAGTCGGGCTTTGGCCAGTTCGCCGCCTGGCGTGGGGCCTCGCTCCGAATCAGAGGAGAACATTCAAATAGCAATGGATGATCAACGCACGCAGCTAGTGAGCTGCATGTATCAATACTCGCGAGCGATCTACCGCTCGATCAAGGATCTCATCGATCCCTATGCCGGCCCCGAGCAGCAGCTCGAGTTCAGGCGATCCGTGCTCACGGCTTGTGAGCAGACGATGGTTCGCTTGGCCACCGACCCGCACTACTTCGCCAAGCCCGATCGCGCTCTCTTCCAGGATATCCGCCGTTACTACCCGATCACCGTGCAGGCTCAGGTCGGTTGGGCGGTAGAGAAGGGAATCGGCGCGGCCGGCGAGTTCATTCAGAAGCAGATCGAGGCCGGTGCTCTCGACGGCGGCATCGCGCGTTGTAAGGCCACAACCCGCAAGGGCAAGGCTTGCCAGCGCACACCGCTTCCCGACCGTGATTACTGCCCGTCTCATCAGCACCTCGAGCGGGCCAAAGTCGCGGCCTAACAATCCGATTCGCTAATCAGCGAGGGCTCGGGCGACTCTCGTCCCGCTCACGGCTTTAGCATTTCCGCGGCCCCCCGCCGCCTCCGAGCGGTGGGCTGAAGAGTCGGCCCCGTTGGGTAACCACTAACGGTAAGCTCGCTAGCGCGATGTCTCACGACGCCGACAAGCTGATCCGCCAGCTCTCGCTGGTCGCCTTTTTGATGGCAGAGCGCCGTCCGGTTACCGCTCGCGACGTGAAGTCCAACGTCGAGGGATACTCGGAGATGTCCGACGAGGCTTTCGCTCGGCGCTATTACGCCGACCGCTCCGAGCTCACCTCGCTTGGTGTACCGCTTCGCTCGCAGAGAGACGAATTCACCGGGGAGGAGCTCTACACGCTTCGCTCTGAGCAGTACTTTCTGCCGCCTCTCGAGCTGACCGACGACGAGCTGGCGGCGTTACAGACCTCGCTCTACCTGCTCGAGGGGAAGTTCGCCTACGCCGAGCCTTTCAGGCTCGCGCTGCAGAACCTGGCCCTGGGCCGCCCCGGCTTCAGCGACCCGCCCACCGCAACGGCCGTCCGCGTCGAGGTGCTCGATCCCGACTACACGCCCGAGACGCCCGGGCGCCTGGGCAAGCTCGAGGCGGCCATCTCCAAGCAGCGAACGGTCAAGTTCGACTACTGGTCGATCTCGCACGACAAGCTTTCCGAGCGCATCATCAACCCCTTTGGACTGCTCTCCGACAACGGGCTCTGGTACGTGATCGGCTTCGATCTCGAGCGCCAGGCGATGCGCACCTTCCGCGTCTCGCGCATCCGCTCGGATATTCGTTTTGCCACCCGCAAAGAGCGCGACTTCCGCATCCCGCCCGACTTCGACATCGACGAGTACCGCGGAAGAGCTCCGTGGCAGATCGGAGCCCTCGTGGGCGAGGCTCGGATCCGCGTTGGGCGTGAGACGGCCTGGTGGGTCGAGCGCGCCTATGGAAGCGCGGGCCAGGTCGATGATGGAATCTTCACGACCGCATACTCCTCACTCGGTCTCCTCGCCGCCTGGGTTCTGCGGCAGGACGGACGCGCGATAGCGCTGGAGCCGCTGGAGTTACGCGAGGAAGTAAGCGCGGCGCTCCAACTGGTCGAGGAGAGCCACGCCTCTGCGCCGCTGGAGCCGGCGCGGGAGTGCGACGAGGTGGCAGTTAGCGCGCAGGCGGCCGATCACTCCTCGGGCCCGGTTGCCCCCGAGCGCTTCGCGCTTTTACAGGCTCTGCTCGCCTATCTGCTAACCGCCTGCGGCGAGGAAAACGAAACGGAGATCCCCGCCAGCGAGATCGTCAAGAACCTGCGCATCCCGCTCGAGGATCTCGAGGAACACCTCTCGATGCTCAACCTCGTCAACTTCGGCGGCGGTTGTTACACGGTGTACACGGAGCTCGACGGCGACACCGTACGCATCGACAAGGAGCTCTTCGGAGACACCTTCCGCGCGTCGCCTCGACTGACGCCGCTCGAGGCGCGAGCGATCCGGCTGGCGCTGGAGTTCGTCGGCCCGATGATCGCGGCCGACGCACACACTCCGCTCGAACGGGTGCGAGGCAAGCTGGAAGAGACCTTCGGACAGTTCGAGCTCCTGCAAACGCCGGAGCCCCAGGTGAGCACGGCCGAGGAGGATCTGATCGCTCGCCTGGCCGAAGGCATCCGGTTACGCAAACTGGTCGAGCTGGAGTACCTGAAGGAAGGCGACGAAGAGGCCTCGCGGCGTCTGACCGAGCCCTACGCGCTCGAGCGGAAGCTGCCCTACTGGTACGTACACACCTGGGATCGCACGACCGGCGGCGAGCGCAGCTTCCGTCTCGACCGCATGCGTAGCGCCAAGCTCACCGGCGAGACCTTCGAGCAACGGCCCGGATTCGAGCCGCGCGGGCTGCGCCACGCGCGACAAGCACGTGTCTGGTACTCGCCGAAAGTGGCCCGCTGGCGCCTGGAGCGAGGGGGCGCTCACGAGCTCGTCGATGGTGCCGCCCTGGCCGAGACTGCGGTCGGAAGCCCGGAGTGGCTGGCGGGAGAGATCCTCTCCTACCGTGGCGAAGCGATCGTGCTCGAGCCCGGCGACCTGCGTGCGCTCATCGCCACCAGAGCGCGCGAGCTGGCCGCGGCTTTCGCCCGCTCGCGCTAGGGCCGGTCGAGGCGCTCGCGCAGGCGGTTCAGAGCCCAGCGGGCATGCTCGGCCAGCAGTTCGTCTCCGCCGCTCGCGTAGCGCGCGAGCAACGGCTCGTGCTCTCTCGCGCCGGTACCGCCCAGAGCCACCAGGGCGTTCCGGCGCAGAAAGCGCGGATCCCGGCGCGGGAAATAGAGCCGCCGGTAGCGCGCCACCAGCGCCGGGTCGCCGGCGGTCAGCCAGTCCTCGAGCGAAACGAGCGGCTCTGCCGTGTCGAGCGCGAGCTTCTCCCTTCGCTTCTCGGCGCCCCGGTTCCAGGGGCAGACCCGTTGGCATATGTCGCAGCCGTAGACGCTCGCACCCAATCGCTCGCGCATGGGCTCGGGTAGCGCCGTACGCGCCTGCGTCCAGTACGACAGACAGAGACGCGCGTCGAGCACCCCTTCCTGTACGAGCGCTGCGGTCGGGCAGGCCTCGATGCATAACCGGCAGGCGCCGCAGTCCCGTCCGAGCGGCTCCCCCGGCTCGATCGCGACGTCGCTCACGAGAGTTCCGAGCACGATCCAGGAACCGAGCCGCGGAGCTATCACAAGCCCGTTCTTGCCGAAGAAGCCGACGCCGGCACGCACGGCCGCCTCGCGATCGACGTGCTCGCTGGAGTCGACCAGAACGCGATAGGCGCCGCCGATACGCTCGCCCAGAGCTGCGAGTCTGAGCCGGAGCTCGGCGTAGTAGTCACGCCAGGCATGCCGCGCCAAGCGCCCCTCCCCCGCGCTCGGCTCGGGCCCCGGCAGGTAGTAGGAAAGCGCCGCCGAGACAACGCTGCGGGCCCCGTCGAGCAGGCGCTCGGGATGGCAGGAAATCTCGGGACGCGCGACCGTGAAGCTCATGTCCGCGAACAGCCCGTTCGCCCGGCGCTCGGCGATCGCGCGCTCGGCGCTTTCGTAAGGCACGGCCGGCGCCGCGGCCACGGCGTCCAGGCCCAGTCCCGAGGCGATCTCCGCAAGCCGAGCGGCGTTCATGACGGCATTGTGACGCGTCCGACCGTCCTCACCCAGGTGCCAGGCACGCGGACATGTCCACTTCGCCGCGAGTACGCGCTTTGCAGCCGTTCCGTCCAAAACCGACACGTCTCCGTGCCTGGCACCGAGACATGGCCGGACTGGACATTTCGTCGCAGGGACGGAAGGGGAACCGGCAGCCGCGCCTCAGTAGCCGAAACCAAGCAGGAGCTTGGCGTCCTCGGACATCCGCTCCGGTGTCCAGGGGGGATCCCAGATCAGCTCCAGCGTCACCTTCTCGACTCCCGGTAGCTCGCGCATCGCCTCGAGGATCTGCTCGTGGATGAGCGGGCCGGCCGGGCAGCCGATCGAGGTCAGGCTGTAGAAGACCGCGACGGTATTGCCCACGATCTGAACGTCGTAGAGAAGGCCGAGCTCGACGATATCGAGCCCCAACTCCGGGTCGAATACCTGGCGCAGGACCTCGGTGACATCCTCGACGGTGAGCATCGGCTCAGTTTATCCGGCCAAAGTCGGCCCGCGTGTCCGACGAAAGTTCGCTCCCCTATCGGGGAGCATGACAACTTTCGTCGGTTTGGCTACTCGTACAAGTCACCGCGCCTTTGGCGCGTGTGCTTCGGCTGCTCCTAAATGCGCGTTCGGCTAGCCGTGGTTTGTTGTCTGTGTTCGCAGCGTTGGGGTTGGGCGCCAGGTGAGCCTCAGCCGCGCATATCGGCTACGGCGGCTAACGGACTTTCGCCGCCTATGCGCTACCGAGCAGGCGGACCTCTTCGCGCCGCTCGCGGGCGAAGAAGTGAATGCTGTCGATGAAGCGCACCCAGTTGCAGCGAGTGCACATGACGAGGGTGTGAGTGCGGGCGCTGTCGGCAAGGAAGCGAACGCCGCGCAGAAGGTCGCCGCCCGAGACGCCGGTCGCGGCGAAGATGATCTCGCCCGGTACCAGGTCGGTCGTGGTGAAGATGCGCTCGATGTCATCTATGCCGGTCGCCTTGGCCTGCTCGATCTCGCGCCTCGATACCGGCCAGAGCTGCGCCTGGAGCTCGCCGCCCAGGCAGCGAAGAGCCGCCGCAGTCAGCACGGCCTGGCGCGTGCCGCCGATGCCAATCGCCAGATGATCATTGGTGCCTCGGATTGCCGCCGAGATCGAGGCCGTCACGTCACCGTCCGCGATCAATTTGATACGTGCGCCGGCATGCCGTATCTCATCGATCAGATCGTGGTGGCGCGGGCGATCGAGCACGATCGTGGTGACGTCGTTGGCGTTACGCCCGAAGGCCTTGGCGATCGCCGCGACGTTCTCGCCGACGGGCTTGCGCAGATCGATATGGCCGCGAGCACGCGGCCCGACGGCCATTCGCCGCATGTACATGTCGGGAAGAGTCACGAACGCGCCCGGCTCGCCGACGGCGATCATCGACATCGCGCCCGAACCTCCCCGGGCCACGACTTCGCGTCCCTCGAGAGGATCGAGAGCGAGATCGACCGGTGTTCCACCGGCACCGATCTGCTGCCCGGCAGCAAGCCCTCCCTCGTCAGACGCGCCTACGACGATGCGCCCGTCGATC
>Ga0209540_10001087_pt1 | contig 21656 bp, 20 predicted proteins | sample BarGraIncu01121A_FD_184501 | JGI IMG/M metagenome (GOLD analysis project Ga0209540, IMG submission 184501) | Arctic peat soil microbial communities from Barrow, Alaska - Barrow Graham LP Incubations 011-21A (SPAdes) (version 2) | ecosystem: Environmental > Terrestrial > Soil > Wetlands > Peat... | reverse complement strand
CAATTTCAAGAAAGATGTCGAACTCGCTAGACATTTAGAGATTACACCGCAATTATTATCGAATTGGGATAGTCGGGGGACTTTTGATCATCATATATTATATACAAAATGTGTAGAAATTAATCCAGACTGGATATTATCGAACGGACAAGGTCAAATGCTGCGTAGCAATTATATCAAAAGCAAAGAATTAACCATTTCAAATTCTTCTATTTCAAATAACAATAATTTAAACATAAAAATTCCTATAATGGATATCTCAGCCACTGCAAGTATGGCAGATTATCCGGATAAAGATATTCTTAATACAAAGGATTACCTAGTACTGCCTCAAAGTATGTTACCTCGTAATTCTACGTATGCTTGCGTGCGCGAACATGGCAACTCTATGTCCCCGACACTACACGATTCAGATAAAATAATTATTCGTTTGCTTGACAAATCTGAGTGGTTCGAGATGCCGGATGAACATGTTTATGTAGTAGTTGACAAAAAAGAGAAAAGCTATATAAAAAGAGTAAAGAACAGGTTTAATAAAGGTTTTATCGTCTGTATGTCCGACAATGCGGACAAAGCTAATTATCCGAATTTCAACATTAACAATAATGATATTTTATTTATATGGCATGCTGAACTACACATTTCCAATAAAATGCGAAACATTAATGATAATTATTATAATCGACTGAAAATTGTCGAGGATCGTTTGGATGCCCTCGCGCAAGCGCTAAATAAATAAATCTACATTTCCCCGTTCTGATACTCTCTGCAAGCTGAATAAAACCTCTGATAGTAAAGTGAACACATCCATTATGCTGGTTTTTATATTCTTCTTTCAGTTCATATCTGTCAGGAAACTTTACGCTGCTTAATTTATCAGAACTACTGCTCATGGCATAAACAAGACTTTCCAGTTTATCAACCATATCCATATCATCAGTTACAGATATTATCCGTTTCTGATTCTTTCGGTTTTACACTCTTATATTTGAGCATTTTGACTATTTGAGCCAAATTTCCAACTGGCACCATTTCTCTCCGCTGAATAAGAATTTTCAAACTCTGCAAATCGTTTATATTCGTTTTGTCGGAACTGGTGATGAAGAAGCCGGTTGTTATACCACCCGCTACTTGTCCCGATAGGCTCCCTGAATCGTCACAGCAAACTGATCCAGTAAAATTGAATTTATTATAAAAATCTCCCCATTAACGACACCATCTTTGTTTTGGCTACAACAATAGTAGATTTGGAAACGTTTGTTTCTCAGTCACACTGTAATTTTGCATCATCAAAAAATTACTAACATCAAAAAAAACTGAAAATGAAAATTATAGTAACAGGTTCCTTAGGGAACATCAGCAAGCCACTAACAAAGGAGTTGGTGCAAAAAGGACATCAGGTTACGGTTATAAGCAGTAAACCTGAAAGACAGAAAGACATTGAAGCGTTAGGCGCATCGGCTGCTATCGGAACAATGGAAGATGCCGGTTTTCTAACAGCCACTTTCAAAGGTGCAGATGCAGTATATGTAATGGAAACAATGGGTGGTAACAGTTTCTTTGACCCAAATCTTGATATCATAGCTGCTATTAACAAGATTGGCAATAATTATAAACAAGCCATTGAACAGTTGGGCGTAAAGCGTGTGGTGCATCTCAGCAGCATAGGTGCGCATACCGATAAAGGCAATGGACTTCTGGCTTTTCATTACAATGTGGAAAATATTCTACAAACATTGCCGTCGGACGTGTCCATTACCTTTATGCGCCCTGTAGGTTTTTACTACAATTTACTTGGTTTTATAAACACAATAAAAACTCAAGGTGTTATTGCCACAAACTATGGTGGTGACAGCAAAAAGCCCTGGGTTTCTCCCATTGATATTGCTGCTGCGGTTGCCGAAGAACTCGTAATACCGTTTGAGAGCAGAAAAGTGCGTTACGTGGCAAGTGATGAAATCAGTTGTAACGAACTGGCAAGTTTATTAGGGGCGGCTATAGGAAAACCGGATTTGAAATGGGTAGTTATTCCGGATGAGCAACTGCTCAATGGAATGATAGCTGCAGGAATGAACCCAAAAGTTGCTGCTGGATTGGTAGAAATGAATGCAAGCACAAATACAGGAGCTTTATATGAAGATTATTATCGTAACCAACCAACCTTGGGTAAAGTTAAGCTGGCAGAATATACAAAAGAATTTGCGGCAGTTTATAATCAATAGAGATTATATAAGTTAGCGGTCATTTGAAGATCAAATAGGAATAATCATTTTGCAATATTATTACAACTAATAACCATTTATTGCTTTATAAAATATTAATAGACAAAGAATATGTGCATTCCACTAAGAAAAGAGTTTAATTATAATGTACCAATTGAGAAAGTTTGGCAAGCATTGACGGATGCGGATAAAATGAGAATATGGTATTTTCCTCAACTTCAAAAATTTGAACCTATAGTCGGATTTAAATTTCAATTTGACGATAACAGTGCAGAGTACCAAAAAGAATGGATTGTGACTAAAGTGGCAGAAGGCAAAACATTGTCACATACTTGGGCTTATAGAGGCTATCCGGGAAGTTCAGAGGTAACATTTGATTTATTTGCGGACGAAAACAAAACCAGACTAAGAGTTACTCAAACAGGTTTGGAAAGTTTTCCAAATGACCCTCATTTCAAGAGAGAGCGATTTGAATGGGGGTGGGATAATCTTCTTGGACAAAACTTAAAGTACCTTCTTGAAGACGGGAATAATTCATGATTTAAGGAACTTAAAAATTTAAAAGAAAAAATGAAAACAGTATTGATAACAGGAGCCAACAAAGGAATTGGCTTTGAAACAGCAAAACAACTGGCACAACTGGGTTATTTTGTTTATTTGGGAAGCAGAGACAAGGCGAGAGGATTAGAGGCTATAACTAAGTTGAAGGATGCAGGAATTTCAAATGTTGAATTAATTGAGCTGGATGTAACAGATATTAATTCCATAAAACAGGCAAAACAAGAACTTGAAACCAAGATTGAGGTATTGGATGTTTTAATAAATAACGCGGGTATTAGCGGAGAGAGACCTCAAAATGCTACGGGCATTGAACTTGAAAATATACGGAAGGTTTTTGAAACTAATTTTTTTGGGGTGATTCAAACTACGCAACAATTTATAGATTTTTTAAAAAAATCAGATGAACCTAGAATAGTCAATGTTTCAAGCGAACTGGGATCTTTTGCAATTCAGAGTGATCCTGATTCGGAATTTTATGATTATAAATTGACTGCCTACTGTTCTTCAAAAACAGCATTGAATGCTTTTACTGTCATGTTAGCTTATGAATTTACGAACACAAATTTTAAAATAAATAGTGTTAGTCCTGGTTATACCGCAACTGACTTAAATCAGTATAGAGGAACACAATCGGTTGCACAAGGCGCAAGTGTAATAGTAAAATATGCGACGCTTGACAAAAACGGTGGAACAGGAAAATTTTATAACGAAGAAGGAGAAACAGCATGGTGAAAATATGCAATAGAATTCGCAGAAATTTATAACAAATAAAAATTACAATAATGAAAATAGCATTAATTACAGGAGCCAACAAAGGGATTGGCTTTGAGACAGCAAAACAACTATTACAAAAAGGATTTTACGTTTATATCGGAAGCCGAAATTTGGAAAACGGTTTACAAGCCGTTGAAAAACTAAGAGTCTTGAATTTGACAAATGTGGAAGCCATTCAAATTGACGTTACCGATGACAATTCCGTAAAGAATGCCCGAACTGAAATCGGCAAAAAGACAGACGTTTTGGACGTTTTGATTAACAACGCAGGTATCAACGGAGGTGTTCCAAAAACCGCACTTGAAGCAAGAACTGACCAATTTTTAGCAGCGTTTAACACCAATGTATTTGGTGTAGCAAGAGTTACTCAAGCGTTTATTGACTTGCTAAAGAAATCGCAGGAACCGAGAATTGTAATGGTAAGCTCCAGCGTTGGCTCTCTTACGCTTCAAAGCGACCCAAATTGGTTGGCTTACAACTTTGCAAAGTATGCCGTTTATGGTTCGTCAAAAGCAGCATTAAATATGTTCACCATTCATTTGGCTTACGAACTTCGGGACACGGCGTTCAAAGTGAATGCAGTTTGTCCAGGTTATACGAAAACCGATTTTACAAACCACAATGGTGGCGAAGTTAAAGAAGCAGCAAAACGCATTGTAAAATACGCTTTGTTAGACAAAGATGGAGTTACAGGAAAATTTATCAGCGAAGAGACTAATCCGACAACAGGCGAAATTGCCTGGTGATAATTTTCAAAACACTTTCTTACATAACATTACCGTAAAAATAGTCATTATAAAAAACAGATTTATTCAAAATTCGATATGAGTACAAAAAATAAAATTGCAGTAGTTACCGGCGGTAGCCGTGGATTAGGGAAAAACATGGCGTTGGCTCTTGCTAAGAAAGGAATTGACGTTGTATTGACTTACAACAGCAACAAAGAAGCAGCGGATAAGGTCGTTGCAGAAATTCAATCACTCGGACAAAAGGCGTTTGCCTTTCAGTTAGATACAAGTAACATCAACTTGTTTGATAATTTTATTCAACAAGTAGCAGAGCAGTTGCAGGTACAAACGGGAAGTCCAAACTTTGATTTTCTGATCAACAATGCCGGAACAGGTTTATATGCATTGGCAACAGACACTACCGAAGAACAACTGGATGCCATATTCAACATTCACTACAAGGGCGTATTTTTCCTTACACAAAAAGCATTGCCGTTTATGAATGATGGTGGTGGAATTGTCAATATTTCATCCGGACTTACACGCATCACCATACCCGGTTCTTCGGTGTATGGTTCTATGAAAGCCGCAGTAGAAACCCTCACAACCTATTTAGCGAAAGAATTGGGGTCAAGAAAGATTCGTGTTAATGTGATTGCACCGGGTGCCATTGAAACGGACTTTGGCGGTGGTCGTACCCGCGATAATAAAGAAATCAATGCCCATATTGCAAGTTTAACGGCTTTAGGTCGTGTTGGTTTACCCGATGATATTGGTGGCGTGGTTGCATTTTTATGTACCGAAGATGCCGGATGGATAAACGGACAGCGCATAGAAGTTTCGGGTGGACAATCTTTATAAAAATAAAAACCATACAATATGACAACTATCACACCGACCAGAATTAAAACAATAGCCGAATTTCATCGGTTAAGAGGATTGCCGAAGCCCGAGCATCCGTTGATCAGCGTGGTGAATATTGAAACTGTTGACTCTTCGGATAGTAATGAGTCGGCTAGTTTAATTCTTGACTTTTATTCTATCTCCATTAAAAGATGTCTGCTTACTAAATTCAAATACGGTCAACAGGAATATGATTTTGATGAAGGTGTGATGTTCTTTATTGCCCCCGGTCAGGTTTTTAAAATTGAAGTTGAGCCAAATTCAATACATAAAAGATCGGGGTGGTTTTTGCTCATCCATCCTGATTTTTTGTGGAATACCGCTTTGGCAAAAACCATCAAGCAATACGAATACTTCGACTATTCGGTCCATGAAGCCCTGTTTCTTTCAGATAAAGAAGAGACAGCCATGATAGGCATTATGCATAGTATTCAACAGGAATATCAATCCAACATCGATAAATTCAGTCAGGATATTATTATTGCCCAACTTGAATTGTTGCTTGTACATGCCGACAGGTTTTATCACCGTCAGTTTTTAACCCGCAAAATAACCAATCATAAGATCCTGACCCGACTGGAAGAACTTCTTACCAATTATTTCAACAGCGATGATCTGACCGATAAAGGATTGCCGTCCGTTCAATATATTGCCAAAACATTAAATGTTTCGCCCAATTATTTAAGCGATCTGCTTAAAGTACTGACAGGACAAAGTACCCAGCAACATATCCACGACAAATTAATTGAAAAAGCAAAAGAAAGACTGTCCACCACAGATTTATCGGTTAGCGAAATTGCTTATGAATTAGGCTTTGAACACTCTCAGTCGTTCAGCAAGTTATTTAAGGCAAAAACAGATCTTTCCCCTATGAAATTCAGACAATCATTTAATTGAAAGGATAGCGCAACTTTGAAACAAACCGTTGGTGTAAAAGGATAGAACACGCAACGTAACTGGTAAAGAATCAAAAAAGGGTAGCCTTTCCAATTTGACTACGTAATTTACCAATTTGACTACATCGGACAAGAGACAACAGGCTACTTTTGTATTTCATATCTAAAATAAAAGAAAATGAATACAATCGAAAAAAAACTTAATGGAAAAGTTGTTGTTATTACTGGAGCAAGTAGTGGAATTGGAGAAGCTATTGCATTAATACTTGCTGAACATGGTGCAAAAGTTGTATTGGGCTCTCGTAGAAAAGAAAAGCTTGAAAAGGTGGCTGACCGAATAAAAAAAGCGGGCGGTGAAGCGGAATATTCAGTAATAGATGTTAAAAACAAAAAAGACTTGGTTCGCATTGTAAACACTGCAATTACTGCTTATGGTCGGTTGGATGTAATAATAAACAATGCTGGCATCGCACAACTTAGCCGAATTGATGACCTGGATATTGAAGGTTGGGAGGATATGATTGATATTAATCTTAAAGGTGTTTTGTACGGAATGGCTGCCGCAATCCCTGTTTTCAAACAACAAAAATCCGGGCATATTATCAATATTATTTCAACGGCTGGTCTAGCTATTGTGCCACTGCAAGGTATATATGCAGGAACGAAGAATGCTGTACGAACTATAGCAGAAGCATTTCGACAAGAATCGAATGGAGACATACGTATCACTGGTATTTCACCCGGATTCGTTAAGACTAAAATTGCAGACAACATGAAAAATGATCAAATGAAATCTGTTATCAGAGAAAACATGGAAAAACTGGCAATTAGTCCTTTTGCGGTTGCCAATGCAGTAGTGTATGCTATTGAACAACCTCAGGACGTAGAAATTGGAGATATTGTTATTCGCCCGGCGATACAAAATTAGAATTATTTATGAAATATTGAATATAATAATATATTTAAGAAACAAAAATGAAACACGACAATTCTGCCATACAGACTTTTGAAAGCATTTCGCAATTGATGCGTTACCTCAACCAGCCCACACCGTTACACCCGCTTATTGTATTGGTTAATAATGCTGATGTAACATCAGATACATTCGAAAAAGGACAAAAAATCTGTATCGATTTTTATAAAATTTCATTCAAAACAAGTTTTACGGGACAGGTAAAATATGGGCAGGGATACTATGACTTTAAAGAAGGTGGTTTGGCATTCTTGAAACCTAAACAGGTGGTAACTTCTTCCGAAAATCAAAGCGGTTATGAAGGCTATTCGCTTTTCTTTCACCCTGATTTAGTACGAAATTATCCCTTAGCACATGCAATTAATCAATATGGGTTCTTTTCGTATTCAGTTTCAGAGGCGCTCTTTTTGTCAGGAAAAGAAAAGCAAGTGATAAGTGACTTATTTAAAACCATTGCTTCGGAACTCGATAATAATATCGACCCATTTAGTCAGGATATTTTAGTTTCTCAAATAGAATTGTTGCTCAATTACAGCAATCGCTTTTACAATAGGCAATTTATAACCCGTAAAGCAATAAATAATGAAATCATTTCAAAAATTGATGTACTACTGGCTAATTACTTCAACAATGAGAGTTCATTATTGAAAGGGTTACCAACTGTTCAATTTATATCGGAACACTTAAATATTTCACAACGCTATTTAAGTGATATGTTGCGTTCCCTTACGGGACAAAACACGCAACAGTACATCCACGAACAGCTGATTGAAAAGGCAAAAGAGAAATTATCTACCAGCGATCTATCCGTAAGCGAAATTGCATACGAATTAGGCTTTGAACATTCGCAGTCGTTCAGCAAATTATTTAAGGCAAAAACAGATCTTTCCCCTATGAAATTCAGACAATCGTTTAATTAACACATAATAACTTTACAATAAAAATGAAAACTAAATTATTTGGAACTCAAACAGGCGTGACTGCAAGTGAGCTAATATTAGGAACAGCAATGTTTGGAAATAGGTCAGGTTACGGTGCCGATAAGGACACGGCAACTGAAATTTTCAATGCTTACAAAGAAGCGGGCGGAAATTTCATTGATACTTCGGATGCTTATCAATTCGGAGAATCAGAAGAGATTATAGGTGAATTGATTTCGGGAAACCGTCAGAATTTTATAATATGCTCTAAATATAGTCGTACTCATTATCAAAATCCATCTATCGCGATTAAAGGCAATCATCGTAAGGCTATGATAGAATCTGTTGAAAATAGCCTCAGGCGTTTAAAAACAGACTATATTGATTTTTATATGCCACATTACGATGATTTAAAAACACCTTTTGAAGAGGTAATTCGTGGTATGGAAGATCTAGTTCAATCAGGAAAAATTATTTATCCGGGTTTAGCAAATTTCCCGGCATGGAAAGCAGCTGCCATTGCTGCCTGGAGTAATGCACTGCACTTAACACCATTGGCTGCCATCCAAATTGAATACAACTTGTTGCAACGAACAGCAGACCGAGAACTTTGGTTTATGGCTGAAAATTTTGGTTTAGGTGTGATGATGTATTCGCCTTTGGCTGGCGGACTGCTTACAGGCAAATACCGGGGAGATGAAAAAGGTCGCCTTTCCTTAAAAACAAATACAAGCCCTGAAGAAAACACTTTAACTAATGTTGTGAATGATTATTTGACTTTTGTTGCTGAAGAAATGGATAGCACATCGGCTGCAGTAGCAATGGCTTGGAATGCAACTAAAGATGGGTTTACAATTATAGGTCCACGGACATTGAATCAATTGAACGACTACATAAAAGCCACAACACTTACATTAAGCCAAACTCAGATTGACCACTTGAATAAAATTTCTGCTGTTGACTTGGGTTATCCTTACGAGCAATTGTTGAAAATTTGATATACATTAAAGAATCGACCCTCTAAAAAGGTGGACTTGAAAAGACCCTATATAGCCGAAGTAGTTTAAACAGAACGACCAACCAAGGAGGTGGTTTTATAAATCACAACGACCATCGACCAATCCATAAACGAAATTGCCTACGAATTAGGGTTCGAACATCCGCAGTCGTTCAACAAGTTATTCAGGACAGAAACCAACCTTTCACCATTGGAATTCAGGCAGTCATTCAACTGACAAATACAAAGAAAATAAAATCTCTACAGCTAACAATTATTGGGAATGACCTCAACTGACTTCGCTAACATCAACCGACCAAATAAAAAACAACTTTCCCTGTTTTGGATACAAAAGGACTGGATTTGGACACCTTTTTGTTCTTCAACTTGCTGACTTTTGTATTATAATTAAAATATGAAATTATGAGCAATCAAAAAGTGTGGTTTATCACAGGAGCATCAAAGGGATTGGGACTGGCATTGACAAAATTGTCGCTTGCAAATGGTGATAAAGTAATTGCTACTTCGAGAAATGTCGAAGATTTTAAAGCTTCAATTACTGAACATCAAGAGAATTTTTTATCCTTGAGAGTAGACATAACTTCTGACGAAGAGGTTAAAAATGCAGTTGCGAAAAGCATCGAAAAATTTGGTGTTTTGGATGTTGTTGTTAATAATGCTGGTTACTCTTTGGTGGGCAGTATGGAAGAAATGACGGACAAAGAATTTCGCAAAACGATGGACGTAAACCTTTTTGGAACGGTGAATGTTATACGAAATGTAATGCCTTATTTAAGAAAGCAACAATCAGGACATTTCATCAATATTTCTTCCAATGCTGGCTATGTGGGTTTTGGCAATGCGGCAAGTTATAATGCCTCAAAGTTTGCCGTAATCGGTCTTTCTGAAGCATTAGCTGAGGAGACAAAACAGTTTGGCATCAAAGTTACAGTAGTAGCACCAGGGCAATTCAGAACTAGCTTTATGAATAAAGGATCGATGGTTTTTGCAAAAAACAGAATTGATGTTTATGGATTAGACAAATCAGAAAAAATGTGGACAAATTATAGTGGACAACAAATTGGGGACCCTGAAAAGCTGGTAAAAATATTAACGGGCATTGTCAATAATCCTAATCCTCCTTTGCACTTATTATTGGGACCTGACACATATCAATTGGTAATGGAACATAGGGAGAGAGAAAACCAGGAATTTGAGACGTGGAAACATCTTACATTATCAACCAATTTCGATTGATTCTATTTTCACATAAATGAAAAAAACAGACCGCAAACCCTATATCATCAATTCGATTTCTGAATTGCACCGATTATTGGAATTGCCTAAACCTAAACATCCTCTGGTAAGTGTCATCAATTTTGATGAGATAAAATGCTTTGATGACGAAAGTTTACGGAGTGTTTCTTATAATTTTTTCTGCATTGCGATTAAAAAGCATTTTGAGGGCAAAATGAAATATGGTCAAAACTATTATGATTTTGACGAAGGTATAATGACCTTCTTTTCACCGATGCAGGTAGTTACTACCGAAATTGTTGATGGCTTGAAGTTATCGGGATATTGGTTGGTTGTCCATCCAGATTTTATCAGAAATTATCCGTTGGGAAAAGCAATAAGGGAGTACGGCTATTTTTCGTATGCCGTGAATGAAGCCTTGCATCTTTCGGAAGATGAGGAAAATGTGGTAATGGCAATAATGCAAAACATAGCACGCGAATATTGTTCGGCTTTAGACAATTTTAGTCAGGATGTCATTGTTTCCCATATCGAATTGTTGCTTAATTATTGCAATCGTTTTTACAACCGACAATTCATTACACGTAAAACAGCAAGCAGCGATTTATTGATAAAATTGGAAGATATATTATCCAATTATTTCGACAGCGAACAGTTGCAGGAGTTAGGACTTCCGACTGTTCAATACATTTCGGGCGAATTAAATGTTTCTGCCGATTATCTAAGTGATATGTTGCGAAACCTTACGGGGCAAAGCACTCAACAGCATATCCATAATTATCTCATTGAGAAAGCAAAAGAAATTCTGACCACTACTTCTCTTTCCGTTAGTGAAATTGCCTACGAATTAGGATTTGAACATCCACAGTCGTTCAGTAAGTTATTCAGGACAAAAACCAACCTTTCGCCATTGAAATTCAGGCAGTCCTTTAATTGAGTAAAAAATTCAAGCAACTAAAAAGCTAACAGTTTTTTAGTTGTAGCTTTTTAGTTGCTAATCAGAACAATTATTTAATCCTTATTACAAACTCTTCCTTAGGCACCCTTACCTTTTTAAGTTTAGCGTACTTATCATTTTCTTCATCGCGATATCCCAAAGCAAGCAAAACAACACTTTTAAGTCCTTTTTCTTTCAGCCCTAAAACCTCGTCAAACTTTTCAGTGTTAAACCCTTCCATCGGTGTTGCATCTACATGTAAAGCTGCGGCAGCAATTAACCCCGTTCCTAATGCTATGTATGCTTGTTTGGCAGACCAAATAAAGTTTTCGTCGTCTGTTCTTGTTAATAGAGCACCAAGAGCACTTTTGAACCCCGCCAAATCTTCTACAGGCATTTCCCGTACTTTTGCAACCAACCGGATATAGTTGTCGATGGTCTCCTGTGAGATTGAATCAAATGCTGCAAATAATAAAAGGTGCGAGGCTTCCACAATTTGTGGATTAAATGAATCAGAACCTAATTCTTTTCGCATCTCAGGGTTTTCAATTACAAAAAGCCTATAAGTCTGTATTCCTGTTGATGACGCTGAAAGATTAATGGCATCGATTATTTTCCCCAGATCATCTTCAGACACTTTGTGCGTGCTGTATTTCTTTGTGGCATACCGCCAATTCAAATCTTCTATTAATTTCATTTATCGTTTTATTAAATTTAGTTGACTAACTTTTTCGTTTTAAACCAACAAATCTTTCATTCCAAATGCAGTTAAGCCTTTTTCATACTCAACTTTTACAGCGTCATTAGCAGCTTTAACAAATTCTCCGGTAGCCGGGTCAACCACTGTTCTTAATGGTCTTTGTCCTTTTGGCAAGTTAATTAAATCAACCACTGCATCCGCGACATCTTGTGGGTTGGGTTTTAAAGTTTCAAACATTTGACCAACAGCACTCCCCATTCTATTTGGAAAATCAGCTATTACTTCATACCTATCTACAACTGAAGTGTCAGAACCTGATTTGAATTTCAGTAAAATATCAGTTGGAAAAGCTCCTGGTTGAACGATTGCCACATCAACTCCTAAAGGTCTTACTTCATAATGTAGCCCTTCGCTTAATCCTTCCAGGCCAAACTTTGAAGCACTATACACTGTAGAAAATGGAAAAGCGAATCTTCCATTACCACTTGAAACATTAATAATTAAGCCTTCTGCTTGTTTTCGCATCGTTGGCAATGCCATTTTCATCAATCGCCAAGGGGCAATAACGTTAACATCAAACATCTCTTGTACATCGGCAGTAGTAAAGCTTTCGGCCACACCCGATCCAGCATAACCTGCATTGTTTACCAATACATCAATTGTTCCTTCCTTAGCAATTATGGTGTTAAAAGCATTTTTTACACTTGCTTCATCCGTTAGTATAACATCTAAAACTGTTACGTTTTCTACTTGCGACAAAGCTTTTGCTTTATCTGCATTTTTTCCGTTAGTGTCTCTCATGGTAGCGTAGACTTTGTGTCCCAAAGCCGCTACACTATTGGCTGTAAGCCATCCAAATCCACTGTTAGTCCCTGTAATTAATACAATTTTTTTTTTCATTTTCCTGTTATTTAAAATTTACGCAACAAAACTACGGAAATATTGTTACTTTTAGTAACTTTGAAACGAAAAGTAATAGTAACATACGAGTAACCATATAACATACGATGGAAAAAGAAATATCTCAAACAAAGGAATGTGCCAATACGATAATGGCTATTCATGATGTAATGGACTTGTTGAATGGCAAATGGAAAGTGTCGATAATCGCCTGCCTTTGTTATGAAAAAATGCGATATTCCGATTTATTACGAGAAATCAAAGGTATTTCAGGTAAAATGCTGAGTAGAGATTTGAAAGAATTAGAAATAAATCAGCTCATCACAAGAAAGGTGTTGAATACCCAGCCAATTACCGTAGAATATGAAATTACGGAGTATGGTTCCACACTCAAAGATTTGACTATCGTAATTGCGGAGTGGGGTTTTAAGCATAGGAAAAGAATAATTGAAGGTTAAAAGCCTGTCCGTAATTTTAATTATTTACAGATTAGTGGCTTAGAGTCCGTCGACGTTCAGCAAGTTATTTAAAAGTAAAAACGGAATTTCGCCATTGGAGTTTAGACAATCATTTAATTAGAAAAAAATATGTGGACAAAACAAAATATACCAGACCAAACTGGCAAAACAGTAATAGTAACCGGGGCGAATGTGGGAATTGGTTTTGAAACGGGTGAAATGCACCCATTATCGCCGGGCATTTTTAGATATAAGCACCTAACAATCCTATATTTCTTTTGTTCAGACTCGCTATGCGTGTTCGTTTTAGTGCTAAGAAGCTTTTTCTTTCTGATTGATTTTCTTTTTTCTGTCGCTGTTTACTGAATAAACTCGCATTCAAAGCCTACCTTAGCAGGCTATCAGCGTATAATACTACTAATAAGCAATATGTATTTTGCTTAACAATTCTTGTTAGTGGTTTTTCATTTCGTAATAGTACTATTCTATTTCTTCCAGCCACTATGTAGGTTTAGAATAGTACTATTCTATTTCTTCCAGCCACTATGTAGGTTTAGAATAGTACTATTTCATTTCTTCCAGCCACTATGTAGGTTTAGAATAGTACTATTCTATTTCTTCCAGCCACTATGTAGGTTTAGAATAGTACTATTCTATTTCTTCCAGCCACTATGTAGGTTTGAAAAAGTACTATGAAGGGGTAAAAAAGTACTAAAACGCTTTGTAATTACACTCCCTAAAGCTAAAAATGCACTGCCCTCTGTTTTCCGTGTAACCCCACAGCCTATCCTTGCATATTGTGACAACAACTATATACCTGCCTGAAACTTCTACTCACTACAACCTAACAAAAATACAGACCTATAGCCTCCACAGGCACTAGAAACAGCAACAAATAAGTATTTTTAATCTAATATTAAAAATAAACACAATTATTGTTGGCTTAATTAAAAAGTGTTTGTATTTTTGAAGTGTGAAAATAGAATAAAGCGATAATAAGTAGGGATAAAGCGGAAATATGCTCTTTTATGGGAGATAAAATATAGATTTGTACACATTGCAACATTCGAGAAGAGAACAAAATGAATAGTTCTATAAGTTTACATCCGAACTAAAGTATAAAATAAATAAGAACACCTTAGTTAAAAGACTAATAAACAAATAATGCTTTAATTTATAGATTATAATAACAAGAAAGCGCTAAAGCTAAAGTATATATGGTCACTTAGGTGCCGATATAAATTGTTAGCGGTAAGTGCAAAAAAAAGAAAGAGCCTACTTGCAATCGACTAAGAAACAGAATAAATTGATGACTAATGTGAAGTTGACTTGAATTAATTATAAGAAATTTTCTATTATTTCGACAACTTAAAAAAACGAGATACAATTCATAATGAAAAAGAATAAATTCATATTGCTTGTTCTACTAATTGCCATAAAATCAACAATTCTGTTTGGACAAACTGATTCTCTTAAACGGTGCAAATGTGAAACAGACACCACTTCAAGAATTTTCGATTATACTGAGAAAATGCCAACTTTTCCTGGCAGTAATAAAGAATTGTTTAAATTTATAACGAAGAATTTAGAATATCCGCAAGAAGCAATAGAACAAATACAAGAGGACAGAGTAATCCTTTCATTTTGCATACTTGAAACCGGAGAAATTTCAAATATAGAGATTTTGAGAGGAAAATATGAAAAGTTAAATAACGAAGCTATTCGCATTATCAAATTAATGCCAAACTGGGAACCTGCTTTCAGCAACGGAAAACCTATATGTCACAAGTATGTTCTTCCTATAGAGTTCAAACTAAAACCTAAAAAAAATACACATAAAAGTATTAATACAAAAGCACCTAACCGCTAACACGCGCTTTGCTCACCTGCTGGTTGACATGCACTCAGCGGTCTTTGCTCCCGCTTTCACTTTTTCGCTTTGCGAAAGTGAATAGTCCCACAAACCGTAGGTGCGCATAGCCTCGGTCGTTAGGCAAAATGACTTAGATCAACTGACATAGCTTTTCAATAAAAATCTTTTCTTCAAATTTTATATGAAATACAAGAACAACCAGATTATTTATAGCCCTTCAGATCTATCTTCTCACAGCAGCTGTAAACACCTTACCCAACTCAACAAACAACACGTGCGGGGTGAAATAGCAGATCCTGAGATGTATAACAATCGTATATTGACGATGCTTAAGGAGAAGGGTATTGAATTTGAGGCGAGCCACCTCCAAAAATTAAAAGATGAAGGCAAGACGATTGCTGAAATAAACAATGAAGATCCACATGCTGAAAAGCACACGATTGATGCCATGAAGGGAGGTGTTGACGTTGTTTACCAAGCTCGTTTAAAGGAGGATGGTAAATGGAGCGGTTGGGCCGACTTTTTAATGAGAGTGGACACACCAAGTAATCTTGGCGAATGGTCATATGAAGTTTGGGATACCAAACTGACCAATGAAACCAAGGCTGGAACAATACTCCAGATTGGCCTTTATTCCGAACGCGTTGGCAGCATTCAAGGACAGTCACCAGAATACATGGGAGTTATTAAGCCGGAGGGCGAAGAGTTATATCGCTTTGATGAATATGCAGCATACATCCGACTGGTGAAAAGGAATTTGGAAGATTCTATACTAACCGAATATGAAACTTATCCCGATCCTGTTAGTCACTGCGATATTTGCCGATGGTGGAAAACGTGCAATTCGGTTAGACGTGGAGACGATCACTTAACCTTTGTTGCCGGTATGGGTTCGTCTCAGACTAAAGAGCTTAATATTCACGGTGTAAACACCCTTGAAAAACTAGCGAGTCTCCCATTACCTGTACCATTTGAACCCACAAAGGGTGTTAAAGAAACGTACTATAAGTTGCGCGAGCAAGCACGGGTGCAGAATACAAGCAGGCACAATAATTATGAGCCAATCTATGAAACCCTCGAGGTTGAAGAAGGTAAAGGACTAAACAAACAGCCAGAACCCTCTGAAAACGATATTTATCTCGATTTTGAGGGCGACCGAATGGTTGAGCCTGATGGACTTGAGTACATGATTGGTTACGTCCATAAAGGAAAATACCATGCCTTATGGGCCAAAAATGAAACAGAAGAGAAACAAATTTTTGAGCAATTCATTGACTTTGCAGTCAACCTCAAAAAGGAAGACCCTTCACTTCATATTTACCATTATGCACCTTACGAGGTCACGATGTTTAAACGATTAATGGGCAAGTATGCGTCTCGTGAAGATGAGATTGACACCTTCTTACGTTCTCATACGTTTGTGGATCTCTATGGCGTAGTTCGTCAATCTATAAGAGCGAGTGTTGAAAAATATTCCATTAAAGATTTGGAGATCTTCTTTGGTTACGAGCGTAAGATGGATTTGAGAGAGCTTTCAAGTCACAAATCGCAATTAGAGTTGCTTCTGCAAACAGGAAACATTGACAAACTAAGCAAAGTAACCCAAGCAGCTGTTCAATTGTATAATCAAGACGACTGCGAATCCTTGGTTCGGTTACAAGTATGGTTGGAAGAGATTCGTAATGATTTAATCGAAAACGGTGAGGATATTACCAGGCCAGTGGATGGTGAAGGTGAAGCCAGTGAGAACATTACAGCCCACCAAGAACGTATACAACCTATCATGGAGGCCTTGCTAAAAGGTGTACCTCCTATAAGAGCAGCACGAAATAATGAACAACAGGCACAATTCATTTTGGCACATATGCTCGACTGGTATCGCAGAGAGATGAAGTCAGTCCACTGGGAGAAGTTCCGGCTGATTGAACTTTCGGAAGATGAGCTTCTTGAAGAACGAAAAGCAATTGCATACTTAAACTATACTGGTGAGAAAGTAAAAGAAAAGCGAAGTTTCGTCTATACATATAATATACCTGCCCAGGAATGTGACTTAAAAATTGGCGACTCTCTGAAAACTTTAGCAGAAGAAAGTTTTGGCTCCCTTTTTGACGAGGATTTTGAAAATGGAATAATTCGAATTAAATATGGGAAGGAAATCGAAGCACATCAACATCCTTCTTCCATCTTCAGTATAAATATAATTAGCCCGCAAAGTAAGGAACAAGCTATAATTGATCTAGCGGAATGGGTTGTAGACCATGGTATTGATAGTAATTCCGAAAAGTATAGAGCTGCTCGTCAATTGCTCATGAATGTCTCTCCAACGCTCACCAAAGAAAGAACTGAATACGAGGACATCACCGAAAAGACATTTGATTTTGTTTCCAAATTAGACAATAGCTATTTACCTATTCAAGGGCCACCGGGTGCTGGCAAAAGTTTTACCGGAAGCCACCTGATTGTCAAACTCGTGCAAGAAGGCAAGAAAATTGGGATCACCGCTTTAAGCCATAAGGTTATCTCTAATTTACTTACCAAGGTTTGGGAAGTTGCTGGGAAACAGAACCTTTCAATCCAAATGCTACAAAAGGTAAAAGCCGATTATGATGAAGTGGTGCCTTGGCAAGTGACAACAGGCGAAGATGCCATCCATGCTGCTTTGGGTAATGCGGATGTTATTGCTGGTACGTCTTTCATGTGGAGCAAGCCATCTTATACAAATGGTGTAGATTACTTGTTTGTGGATGAAGCTGGCCAACTATCCCTAATTGATACATTGGCCATTTCACATTGCTGTTCCAACCTTGTTCTGCTTGGTGACCCACAGCAATTGAAACAACCCCAACAAGGGGTTCATCCCGATGGCACAGAAGTATCAGCATTAGAACATGTGCTTCAAGACGAGAAAACCATTTCAAATGAGCAGGGTATCTTTTTAGCTGAAACCTGGCGCATGCATTCATCCATCAATGCATTTGTTTCGGAACTCTTTTATGAGAACCGGTTGAAATCAAAAGAGCATCTTGATAAGCAGCAAATTTTAGGATCTAAATATTCTGGAGCGGGATTATATCTTGAAGAGGTTGAACACAGTGGCAATACCAATTCATCAAGTGAAGAAGTTGAGAAAGTGGTTGAGATTGTGCATCAACTTACAAGCGGTGAAACCACATTCATAAATCAAAAAGGTGAGGAAGCCGCCTTAACAACTTCGGATATTAAGATCATCACGCCTTATAATGCCCAAGTACAAGCCATTAAACAACAACTGCCAACTCTAGAGGTTGGAACGGTAGACAAGTTTCAAGGGCAAGAAGCTCCGGTCATCATTTACTCGGTGGCCACGTCCAGTTTGGAAGATGCACCACGTGGCATGGACTTTCTCTTTAGTCCCAATCGCTTTAACGTGGCTGTATCACGAGCGCAAACGCGCTTTATCATGGTTGCCAATCCTGCCATTTTTGAAGCGGAATGCAAAAGTCCACATCAAATTAAGTTGGCGAATGCCTTTTGTAGGTTTAAGGAACTTTCACAGTGAACACCTGCTGGCGCAGGTCTGTGACTACGAGTGTTCGGAAGATTTTTAAGTCTACAAATTTAGAAAATCTAAACCTAATTCAAGGCGAAAACCAGTGTTTTCTTAGCTTGAATTTCAAAAATGAAAAAACGACCTTGTTTATCAACAGCAGAACAGTCAAGTTGTTGACAAATAACATATCTAATGTGTCTTAAATATAAGAATCATTTAATATTTTTGCATCATAATTTCAATAGATGCAAACAACCAAATCGCAAAAGAAGAATATAACGGTAAAAGAACTGTTGAGTGTTATCCCTGATGACAAAATAAGTACTCTTGCCGCAAATAGCCACGTGGATTATTGCACGAAAGTTTTGTATGGACGTTCAGTGTTTTATATGATACTTTATTCATTATTAGAATCCGATCGAACAAGTTTGCGTACGATGGAGGATGTCTTTAATAGCGTAAAGTTTAAATTTTTATTCAATTTAGATCAGAGTAAGACAGTTCGTTACAGTTCTATCTCAGAGCGTTTATCTGTAATGGATGTCAACTTTTTTGAAAAGCTGTTCGAACATTTTTATAATCATCTTAGTCAATTATATTCCAGACAGGAACTTGATAAATATAATCTTGTTCGGGTTGATTCAACAATGGTTGCCGAAACGTCGGCTAAACTAGCACAGGGCATGAATTTCAAACACAAAAACAATAGTAAGAAACATGCTAAGTTTACGGTTGCTTTTGATGGGATACTTCCATGTAATGTGGAAACATTTTTAGATCAAAGCCAACTCAATGAATGTCTTACTATTCCACAGGTCATAAAAGATCACGCAAACAAATATAAACAACAGGTTTATGTCTTTGACCGTGGAGTCAATAAACGTACTGTTTTCGATAAGCTCCAAAGTGATTCTATCGATTTTGTTACCCGTTTAAATCCCGGTGCTTCATATCAAAGCGTTGAAGCTCTTGAACAAGGTGACAGACTAATCGGTGATCTGAAGTTACTTAAAGATGAAATTGTACACCTATATAATTGGGTTAATAATAGAAAGACTAAAGAGCTAACTAAAGAAACCTTCAGATTAATAACCACTGAAAATAAAGATGGCGAAATCCTCTTGTTTTTGACAAATCTGAAAGAGGAAAAAGCAGAGAATATAACTGCTTTGTATCGAAAACGTTGGGATATTGAAGTTTTCTTTCGCTTTGTAAAACAAGAATTGAACTTCAGCCATTTTATGTCAACCAATGAAAACGGAATAAAGATTATTCTCTATATGACCTTACTCTTATCCATGTTACTATTGATTTACAAACGATTGAATAATATCGGTTATAAAACAGCTAAAAGACGCTTTGGCATTGAGTTAGATGAATTGATTATTGCTATGATTGTACGCTTTTGTGGAGGTGATCCATCGCTTGTATTCCGTTAATAAAATGAATTTAAATAAGTATAAAACAAAAAAAACTATATCAAAGAACGCTTATGACAGCAATGTATCAATCTTCCGAACACTCGTAGTCGCAGACCTGCGCTAGCGAAAGAGTTTTAAATGAAATTTTATTTTATTTAATTTTCATACAATGCAATTCACCCCAGTTTGCCATAGCTACTAGAACATCTATTCCAGTGGTGCAATATACAATACATTATAAGGTGGCCAGCCAGCCACCCGCGAAATTATAAAAAAGCTTGGTTTGTATACTTGCTATACGGAAGTAGTTTATCCAACATTGGGAGGTCTCTTTGAGTTTGTGAGCGCTTGTCGAAGTCATCGAGGATGTTTACCCAGCATGATGAATGACAAACGGTGTGATAACGATCGGCTTCATTAACCGGCAGGGTCTTATACTAGTCGTTTGGCGGTAATATTAAAAACTCATCCATATTAGATTCAGACAGAACAATCTTAGCTTTGATCAGTTTTATAAAAAAGTTTTGCTATACTTTTGTATAGTAAATCATTGTTGTCCGGTAAACTTTATATATGAAATCTTGTGAGAGATTTCTCACTTCGTTCGAAATGACAATCAATGTTTTATGTTTTGGGATGGGGTAGGTTGGCGGCTACGCCGCCAACCTACCCCATCCCTTACAAAGAGAATGTAATAATCTGTCATTCTGAACGAAGTGAAGAATCTACTGTTCTTTACCGGACAACAATAATAGTAAATCAAAAAACAGAAATAATGAATAAAATTGCATTAGTAACAGGAGGAAGCAGAGGTATTGGTAAAGATACCGCGCTTCAATTGGCAAGTAAAGGATTAGATGTAATCATTACATATCAATCAAATAAAGATGCTGCAGAGAAAGTAGTCGCTGAAATTGAAGAAATGGGACATAAAGCCAAATCGTTCCAATTGGATACCAGTAAAAATATCAAAACTTTTGATGTTTTTGTAACAGACATTTCAAATTATTTACAAACAACTTACGGTCAAGCTAAATTTGATTATCTTATAAATAATGGCGGGGTGGGTGGTCATAAGTCGGTAGCCGAAGCAACCGAAGAAGAATTTGACTTAATGGTCAATGTGCATTTTAAAGGCGTTTATTTTTTAACTCAAAAATTATTACCCTTCATTAATGACAAAGGCGGAATTGTGAATATTTCAAGCGGATTAACTCGTCGCACGTTCCCGAATACAAGTACTTATGCTACTGTAAAAGGGGCAATTGAGGTTTTTACAAGAGTTTTAGCTTCAGAATTGGCTGAAAAGAAAATCAGAGTAAATTCAGTTGCTCCTGGTGCAGTTCAAACCGATTTTAATGGCGGCGTAACAAGAGATGATCCCAAGATGAATCAAGCAGTATCTAATATAACGGCTTTAGGACGCCCCGGTTTACCCGAAGATTTGGGCGGCGTGATTGCCTTTTTATGTACAGATGATGCGTATTGGATTAACGGTCAACGCATAGAAGTTTCCGGTGGGATGGCACTTTAAACTAATTTTTGTATTTATATTACTTAAAATGTTCTATTTATGAATGATCGAAATATTAAAACCATTAGTGAAT
>Ga0209540_10001084_pt1 | contig 21699 bp, 17 predicted proteins | sample BarGraIncu01121A_FD_184501 | JGI IMG/M metagenome (GOLD analysis project Ga0209540, IMG submission 184501) | Arctic peat soil microbial communities from Barrow, Alaska - Barrow Graham LP Incubations 011-21A (SPAdes) (version 2) | ecosystem: Environmental > Terrestrial > Soil > Wetlands > Peat... | reverse complement strand
ATGTCTGGTTATGAATAGAGAAGTAAGTTATCATATACAAAAGACAAAAAAATATTTTCGCAGCTATTGTAAAACCCAAAAAATACAGTATCTTTGCACCGCATTAGAAAACTATGCAGACGTTAAAAACCTGGTTCGGTAGTTCAGTTGGTTAGAATGCCGCCCTGTCACGGCGGAGGTCGCGGGTTCGAGTCCCGTCCGTACCGCAAAGCACCCTATTAATCTATTGATTAATAGGGTGCTTTCTTTTTATGTCGTGCATCTGTCGTGCAAATTGACAATTTTCGCTATCCGTCCCCTCCCTTTTTATTAACCGTAAGTATTGGAAAATAGTACAAATTTTAGGAAAATGAAAAAATAATATCAATTACTGAAAGGTTTAGAAATATTTTACTATTTTTGCCCAACAATTAATTATGCAAAAATGAGCAAGTACCGTAAAATCTACAATGATAATTTATTAGGAACAACTTTTGTTTCCAACTTTAAATTCTATTACGCCAGCTTCAAGATACAGCAACAAAAAGGGAAGGCAACGGATATCAACCTGTTTCTCGATAGTTGTGCTCAAATAGCCATTAGAACAAGTCGTGAACTAAAGATATTGGGTTTTATTCCTTACATACATCTATTGTTTGGAACTGGGCATGAGCAGAAACAGATTGCCGAAGTTATTAGCAAGAAACGAAAAGAAGTCGAGAAATTGTTTTTACAAGACAATGTTTCTGAAGAAGAGATAAACAAATTACTCTACGACTTTACAGATCGCATTAACGCCAGCACTCAACGAAACACTGAAGACCAGTTGAAGCTCTCAATAGAATATATCCTAAAGTGCTATTCTATAAAAGGGAAAAAGCAATTAGGTGACAGGATATTTGGTTATCTACTTAAAGCTAAACTTATCGAAGCAAATGACCCACAAGAACGATTAGATGTATGGCATAATTTCATTGGTAAAGAGATCAATCCATCCGACGTTAAACTACTCGCTACTCCAGAACTATCCAGAACCAATTCTTTGGAAAAGGATTTGACATTGATTAAACATTTGGAAAATATACAACAATTCTTCAATGAAATAGGGCTACATAATGTAGCCGATATCGTTGAAAAAGATATAAAAGAGGAGAAGTCTAAAACAAAATAGACTTTCTTCTTAGACTTCCAAGCCACACTCCCAAGTTCAAGTGTTTGTCCTATTTCGTCCCATTCGTCCCATCTTGTCCCGGGGGCGTAAATTGTTTATTTTCAGAAAAATTCTCATATATCTTTGTCTTCCGAAATTTAAAAAATTATTGGAAAATGAAGAAGAACTTTGTAAGGTTCTGGCAAAAGCCGGAAAAAGAAGAAACTATCAAGGATAGTTCTACAAACGAAAAAATGTCTCCTGTAGACATGGCGATGAACAATCTCGTCAAAATGAAAGAGGCTACTAAACTACTCAAAGCCTCAGCCCCAACTGTTAGAAAATACGCCCGCCTCGGATGCTATAAAGAGTATCGCTTCGGTGAAAAGCTTGTCTTTTATGATAAGGAAGAAATCTTAAATTTTATTCTCAATAGATAATTTCGATCATAATGAAAGAACAAGATGAAGAGAAGTATCAACGTGTTGGCACAACCCTCTATAAAATTGTTAAACGCCCCTTGATGAGCGGCGATTTTATAGAGGAACGCCGAGCGTGGAACTACGAAACGTTACGACAAGACCACTCGAAGGACTTTTCTCAAATTGAGAAATACGACGGCTTCTGCTCCGTCCCTGACCATATCAACTACAAACGAAGTATTGGAAAATTTCTAAATCAGTATGAGCCGATAAACTATCTGCCAGCTGAAGGTGAATGCACAAAGATCATCGAATTTCTTTCCCATATATTTGAGGAACAGATTGAAATGGGGCTGGACTATTTACAACTGCTCTATCGGAAGCCTTTGGTAAGGCTTCCGATCCTCCTACTCGTGTCTAAAGAGCGTAATACAGGGAAAACTACCTTTCTGAACTTCCTAAAAGCAATCTTCGCAAGTAATATGACCTTCAACACCAACGAAGATTTCCGTTCACAATTCAATTCCGACTGGACGAACAAATTAATTATTGCTGTTGATGAAGCCTTACTTGATCGAAGAGAAGATTCTGAGCGTATAAAGAACCTTAGTACAGCTATGTCATTTAAAGCTGAGTCGAAAGGAAAAGATCGTAACGAAGTAGATTTTTTTGCCAAGTTTATCCTCAATTCAAATAACGAATATCGTCCTATCATCATCGATCAGGGCGAGACCCGCTATTGGGTTCGGAAGGTCTCACCTCTAAAGAAAGAAAACGATAGAATTCTAAACGAACTAAAAGCTGAAATTCCCCATTTCCTTTACTTCCTGCTACATCGCGATTATTCGACTAAATACGAATCCCGGATGTGGTTCAGACACGATTTATTGATTACGGACGCTTTGCGAAAGATTATCCAGTTCAATAGAGGAAGTCTTGAAATAGAAATGCTCAATCTTATTTCTGAAATCATGCAGATAAAAGAACTGGACACTTATTCTTTTTGCGTATTCGACATGCTACGCATGCTCAAACAGATATCTATTAAGACAGAACCAACTCAAATTCGTGCTATACTCAAAGACAAATGGAGTATAGCGCCAGGAGCTGCAACTCGTTACACAACTCATCTTTTTGATGAGACCAGTGCTATTGTTGAGAAAGAGAAAATCGGCCGCACCTATTGCATATCCCGTGAACAAATAGAGAGAATTATGTTACATTGCTAAGTTACACCTATAAAGTATTATTGTTTAATACATTAGGGTTGTAACAAATAAGTAACAAAAGCATTACAAACTATTCATTGTTACAAGTTGTAACAAATAAATAGTTGTGTTACAGTATTGTTACATGAATATTTACTTGACTGTAAGGTAATTATGTGCTATTTGTAACAAAGTAACAGTTTTTCGTCCTATGTAACCCAGCTTTCCCGCAAAATAGTCTTTTGCTAGTGAAAGAAAAAAAGAACACAAACCCTCACTAATTTTCGTAGAAATGAACGCCAAACAAGCCAAAGATATAATGATAGCAGACTACCTGCATGCTATGGGTATAAACCCCAAAAAAGTTCAGGGTGACGATTTATGGTATTGTTCTCCATTGAGAGAGGAACGAACCCCGTCATTCAAAGTAAACAACCGTTTTAATGCTTGGTATGACCACGGAACAGGGCAAGGTGGAAATATCATCGATCTTGTAATGAAAATGCAGCAGCTGTCATCTGTATCGGAAGCTTTGCAATTCTTGGGAGGTAACATGCCTGCAAAACAGATCGTATCTTTTTCTTTTCAACAGCAAAATATATGTGCGAAAATTACGAACATACGAGTTGAGCCAATTTCAAACCAAGCACTCATCAGTTATATTCAGAGTAGAAAGATAGACCTTGAATTGGCCAGACTCTATTGCCAAGAAGTCAACTATACTGTTCGAAACATGAATTACTTCTCCATAGGATTTAAGAACGATAGTCAGGGGTATGAACTGAGCAACCAATACTTCAAAGGTTCTACATCACCGAAAGACATCACCACCTACAGAAACGGAAAAGACAGCTGTTTGGTTTTTGAAGGGTTCTGGGATATGCTCTCCTATTTTACGATAAAAGGCATAAACCAACCGGAGCATGATGTTGTGGTCTTAAACTCAGTTCTTAATCTGTCGAAAGCTGTTAGCTTTATTGTGGCTCACGACAAAGTATATACTTTCTTAGATAATGATTTAGCCGGTGAACGAACAACGAATGAACTTATGGGAATTTGCAAGTCGCTATTGAATCAGTCAGTACATTATTCAAATTTTAAAGACCTGAACGATTACTTGTGCGGTAAAACAAAAGTTCCTGCAGCCTCACTAGAAGTCAGAAAGCAACCTAAGAAAGGCAATACACACAAACTCTAATGGGTATCCACGCAACTGGGCAACGGGCATTATCAAAATAATGCCATAGCTTATTAGGGCTTTTTCTTTACGCTTCGTTGCACTACACTAAAAAAGCCCACTAAGCCAAGGGATAAACCCCTCTGGACACCCCAAGAAAAAAATCTTCGATTTTAGAAACGCATACAACAAACGCAAACCAATAAGATTACGAACATGGGCTACGCCGTTCTCCATTTAGAAAAAACATCAGGGACTGACGCCGGAATGTCAGCGCACATAGAGCGCACCATCTCCCCGAAAAATGCAGATCCTTCGAGAACTCACTTGAACAAAGAACTTGTTCAGTTTCCCGAAGGAGTCAACAACCGTACGCTTGCTATTCAGCACCGATTAGAGCATGCAGGTATCACCCGGAAAATAGGAAAGAACCAAGTGAGGGCAATTCGAATTCTACTTACCGGAAGTCCGGACGATATGAAAAGAATCGAGTCAACTCAACAGCTCGGTGAATGGTGTAAAGATAATATGGACTGGATAAAGAAAACATACGGAAACGATAATATAGTTTCTGCTGTTTTGCATCTGGATGAGACAACACCACACATCCACGCGACCGTGATACCCATCACTACCGGAGAACGAAGAAAAGCCAAGCAGGAACCATTGGGCACAAAGAAGAAATACAAGAAGAAAAACAGTGATGCTGTTCGCCTTTGTGCTGACGATATAATGTCTCGTGACAAACTCAAAGAATATCAGAATAGTTATTCCCAAGCAATGGCTAAATATGGTTTGCATCGTGGCATTGATGGTTCTGAAGCCAAGCATATATCTACCTCACAGTATTATCGTGAACTACTTTCACAAACAGAAGGTGTGCAGGAGAATATCGGGAGCTTATTGCATCAACAAGAGAAAGTTGCAGATGAACTATCAAAGATCAAGAGAGAAATTAAAACTGAGAAATTAAAGAATACAGCGGTAAATGTTGCTACTTCCGCTATAGAGGGTATCGGTTCTGTCTTCGATAGTTCGAAATTGAAAAAGCAAGAAAAGGAAATTGGAAAACTCAAAGCTGAGAATACAACCCTAAAAACAGAAAATAAACAATTAAATGAGCGCATCGGTCATCTAAAAAATGAATACGAAAAGACGACAGACAAACTCAGGGAAGAACTTAGAAAGATATACAACCAGTTTCCTAGCATTAGAGATTTATTCAACATTGAGAAACTTTGCAAGGCTGTAGGATTTTCGGAGGAATTGACACAAAAGATACTTACAATGAATCCAGTCGGTTTTAAAGGGAAACTCTTTTCGGCAGAACATCATCGTGAATTTGAAACTAATCACTCTATCGCTAAAATAGAAAAAGACAGTGCTGATCCAAGTCGACTTCGATTGGTTATTGATAACTTAGAAATAACAGAATGGTTCAAAAAGAAGTATCAAGAGTTTCAAAAAGATTTAGGTATTAATTCAAAACAGAAACAAGGAGAAAATAGAGGTTTTAAAATTTAAAAATATCTATTTTACTGAAACAAGTGAAATAGATATTTTATAAGTGATATACAGTTACATATAAAATTAATTGAATAGTACTAGTTGAATACCCGCATCATTTGATTTAGTCATTCCTTCGGCGACGATCTAGCTGCGTGTAAGAAACTAATTTTGATTAATTAAAATATTAATTTATCTTTTGTTTTGTTTACCTATATAATTCAACATGTTATTAGTATAAATTGATATGTTTGATCTCGAAGATATGGATAATTTGTCTAGAAGTATGCTATAATTGAGAATATTCTTAGTCTCAACATTGAATATCCGTTTTGTTGAATTGTATTTTGCAACAATTTCGGCTTTCTCTCCTGATTTTATTTTATTTATTTTAATCCAATATACGCTGGTAGGTGCATTAAAGGTAGTATAGTGTATTTCTGTAATAACTTTTGTTTTTTGCAGCCTCCGTAAACTATCAAAATATATAAAATTAGACCTTCTTGCGTCATTTGTAAAATTTAAATGCCCTGTTGATGTTTCTATTAGTTTTATAGATTGACCATCTTCTCTTGCTTCTGAGACAAAATCTCTTGAGTTTTGAATAGGAACTTTTTCGTTATCTAAGCCATGATGGATACAAATAGGAACATTATATAGATTTTGAACGAAGTCTATTTAGTGGCAGACCGTGAATTTGTTGGTGAACATTGGATTGACTATCTGAACTTTAACCAAATTGACTATCATATTCGTATTCGGGATAACTTCTGGGTTACGAATCCAAAACAGGCCAGCAGTTTAAGGCAACATGGATCTTGAAATTGAAATCATATACGGTACAAGGGTGCGTAGTCGATTACGTGAACTGTTCAACCTTATAGCTTTCGACACAAGTGCAAAAGATAAACGTTGTTAAGCTAGTTGGTCGCTTTATTTCCGTAAATGCAGTGCAAGGCAAATGGGCAATAGTCTGTTCACTACTTCCAGTTATTATCAAAAAAGCCTTCTTTTTTCGTTGAATAATTTTGCCTTGAATTATTCCAGACTTTATAATCATAAAAGCCATAGCAAGAGATGTTCATTTCAGAAATATTATTTTTTGATTCATATTCCGAGTTTCCAATATCTATACTACCCAAACTAATTTCTTTATTATATCCAATTATAGCAACATACCTTTGAGAATTTAAAGGGTTGGGATAAACCAGATAAAACCCAAGATTTTCTCCTTTCACCTGTTCTTTTCCAACTGTTATTTCTGATGAATTGATAACTAGCGGTATCTTATTATTTATTTGTTTTAAAATTTTATTTGAAGTGAAATTTCCTAATAAAACTAGATTGCTGTTTTTAATATCTTTTTCCGTAACTTCAATATCTTTTTTTATCCGACACTCATTAAAATATTTAAATTTCCACATTGCATTTATTGAATCGGCTAAGTCGCTTATCTTTCTATTTTCTGTTGGTGTCCCAATAGTTCCTTTAATAATAATGAAACTATGAATTAGAGCATCGTTAAAAGGGCCTTCAACTGTTGCTGTTTTATGAAGCTTATTACCATTCTCGCTACCAAATTTTAAAACCTTCTCTTTTGTTGTATTGTTGAAAATTAACTTGTTGTTTTCATAAACTTTTAGAGGTAAATTCTTATTATATGGCATTTTCTCTAAATCCAATTCAAAAGAATTAACATTCTGTGATATAATATTTACCTTGTTTACTGGATCTACATTTATTTCAACTTTAGCAATAGCACTGGCTTTATCAGTAATTTTAAACCAATAAGCAGTATTGTATTTTAATTGATTTGTTGAAAAGCTAATATTTCTAGGCTGTGAGTTTAATTTATACTTTGTAATAAATGAAGCAACGGAATCTGAATGTTGTTCAAAGTAATACAAATCCAGTATCTTATCAGTTCTACAATATTGAATATTATGCATATTATAACTTTTTGCCTTTTCTACAAATTCATCACTACGTGTTACAGGACTATGAATATCGACACTGCTATGAAGAATGTATGTTGGAATATTATTAATATTTTTAATATAATTAAATGGCTCATTTTCTACAAGAAATTCATCATTTGAGGAAACTGTTTTAAACATAGGAGAAACTAACCCTATTGCAGCAAACAAACCTGGATATCGTGTAGCTAATTCCAATGCTTTATATCCTCCTGAACATGATCCAGTCAAATAAACCCGGGTCGTATCAATATTGTAATTTTCTTTAACAGATTTTAAACTTTCAAAAAAATCGGTTTCAAAAATAGAATTAAAATTGGGTTTATCTACTTCCCTGCCCAATGGTCTTATAACACAAACATTATATTTATCTGCCAAGCGTTGAAAGTTGTCGGTTACAGCTTGATTAGCCATTTTGACACATTCTAAATATGGTCGGTGTGTAGCTTCTATAAAGGGCATAAATATCATTAACGGATATTTATTAGATTTATCATAATTCATTGGTAAATTTACTAAATAATACTGTACTTGGTTATCAATATTTGAAATAAATGTTCCGATGTGAAAACCTGGTACATTTTTAATAGGGTCTTCTTTTTTCTCAATCTTTTCTAAAATATTATCCAGATTAATATAAACACTAATAATTTTTGTTTGCCAAAGTTGTCGCTCCGAGAAAGTTTTGGGGCTATTTTGAGGTTTTATTAAGTGTTTATATCTAAAAGTATATGCATCAATACTATTCTTTACGCTACGACTAAGTTGCATAGCAGATAATTTTGAGATAATAGTATTTATATTTTTAATAATATTCCCTTTATAAAAATTTTGTCTTTGTGTTATATTATTCATGTCAAGACAAATTGTATATAATCCATTCTTAAATGAAGAAATATCAAGTTCTCTTTTTATAGAATCTTGGTAACAAATCTGAGATTTATTGTCATAAATACGTATAAATCTTTTTTGTTCAGAAATTGTTTTTACCAGTTCTACTGTGTAAATGGAATCAACGATGCTTTTATTTAAAAAATTATTATTTAGGAGATTATTCCTTGTCCTTTTATATTGTTCCATTCCTTCAGGACTATCATTTTGCAGTTTAGCAATCATCTGCCAACTATACCCTCCATTGTAAACCTTAATTAATAGGAAATTATTCCCCTTCTTTATGTCTAATTCAATATAATTTTCATAATCGTGAACAGACGATGCTTTGTCAATACTAAGTATTTGTTTATGGTTGAGCCATATTTTGGCACCGTCATCACTCGTAAAATCCAATCGTAGTTTCTTTTCTTTATCAGAATAAATTTCACAAGCAGCATATATGTTAGCATTTATTGAAGCCACCGGGTAAATACTTAAAGCTTCATTAAAATCAACAATGTGGGTCTTACTATTAAATATACCATAGAAAAGTTTTCTTTCTTGATTAAAAGTATCAGTAGGGTTAGTAATCTCTTTTAATTGTTTAAAATCAATTGAAGATTCGGCCTTTTTAAATATTGTTAAATTATCATAATTTAGATAATCACATTTGCCATTTGATAGGAAGGGGCCTAACAAATACCAATTTTTAAGAATTATTCCATCAATAGGTATTTCAGAAGCATCAATAATAGCCGCATAAGAGTCATCATGTTTTTTACATCCCGTTAAAAAAGTTATAAATAAAAGAATTGAAAACATAAAAAGAAGTCTCAATTTATGAAACAAGCTAATTTTATATGTACTGAAAGTCTTCATTGCTTTAGTTTTTATATCACTAGAATAAATTAAAAATATTTTTCTCTATAAGTTTCATTACAGATCCTAATGAATGGGTTTAAATAATCTTGAAATCTTAAAACCACTAAATCATTGATTCTTCGGGTTCTTTCGACATAATTATAAATACAACTTTACCTATAATATTACCCTCTGGCACAAATCCCCAAAATTGCGAATCTTCTGAACCATAAAAATTATCACCTTTCATAAAGTAATAGTTGTTTTTAGCTTTTTTATCAAAATGGTCAAATAATCTGACTGGAGAATTTCTACATTCAACAACAAATGGTTTCAGTTTTGAACCATTAAATTTATCAAAGTCGCTTTCCTCAAAGCTTTCTTCATTAATTCCAAACGATTTTAAATCTTTATTTTGAAAAGTATTATTGGCTTTCTGTTTAAGGGAGTCAAATTCAAATGCCCCAATTACCTTCCATTCGTTTGCGGTTAACATTCCTGTAAAGTTTTTTTGTATAATCAAACTTGAGTTTTTCCGACAAAATGTTATAAAAAAAGCAAAAAGAATAATTACTATTTTAAATATTGTATTTTTCATTATGTGTATTACTTTTGAAATTACCACTGGTTTAATATGAGCTAGTAATGCTGTCTATTATTATCCGTCTTATAAAAGTTTGCAATTTATTTAATTTAATATTTCTTCATGCCTTTGATAGTCTTATTTGTATTTTATTTGTGGTAAAGGGAAATCAAATTGAAATATTATTTTTTTGAGCCAATAAGTATATTTATGGGGGTATGAGATTATTTCATTCTTTAATAAAAGAATATCAATCCATTTATAGTTCGATACTTCATTAATATTTATTGTTGGTTCAGAATTTGAAAATCCAAAATAGATGTAATCTATTTCATTCTCAACTAACTGTTCATCAAAAACAGTATTATATGCAAACTTATCTAATAAAAATAAATCACATTCAATATTCATTTCTTCTTTCAATCTTCTATGCACTGCTTTTTCCATACTCTCATTTGATCGTAAATGACTACAACATGTATTTGACCACAAATCAGAAGAATGGTATTTATTTGAAGCTCTTCTTTGTATCAATAATTCTCCTTTATGGTTAAATATGAATATAGAATATGCACGATGTAAAATACCTAATTGATGTACCTTAATTTTCTCTTCATACCCAATAATACAATCTTTGATATTTACTATAGCTATATACTCGTTCATGATGTAGAAAAATTAGATTTTTTGAAGCCTTGTATTAAATATTTAACTACTAATATGTTGCAGCTGAATGTAATTATTAATTTGTGATTAAATATCTTCAATATTGATTCGAGGAAAGTAAAAATAAATTAGAAAAATATCCTCTTGATTATTAGCTTTTAGAAGTGCCCTATAATAATTGAGTTTCAAATATTAATACAAATATTGTTTATAGAAACTTTATAGATCGTTCAAATTTTTTGGAATACTTGAAATATCTATTTTACGTCATTTAATTCCTTCTCGAGCATTTTTTTCAGAACTTTCCCACAAGGAATTTCATTATTCATAAATATCTTAATTATCTTGCCTTTTTTTGTTATGAGTAAAGTGGGCACTTCTTTGATAATTTTATTTATTTCTTGCGTTGGATACACATAAACCTTAAAATTCGGCCTCATTTCTTTCATAAAAACAGTTGTATCTACATTTTGAAAAGTAATCCCTAATAAAGATTTAAATTCCGAAATGTTTTTAATACTGTTTACATTTTCAGTTACATTCCAACAATGAAGACAGTTTGGACTAAAGACAAAAATTACATTTATATCGTTTGAAATTATGCTTCTATATGGTTTTAGAATTGAAGAGTTAATATCATCACCTTCATTAATTTTATTTTTATCAATGAGAGGAATTCCGAATGTAAATGCAGCAAGACCTAATGCTAAGCAACTTGTAAAATAAATTGTCCATTGTTTCCACTTTTTTATTTCCAAAGCTTTTCGTTCACTTATACGCCATATCCAGAAACATCCAATAATGACTAAGAAATTTCTTATAAATGATACAACAGGTGGCACATCAATTAAGGAACCCATGCACCCGCAATCTGTAATTCCTTTAAAAAAGAATGCATAAGCAAATGCTAAAGTCAATAGTATAGTGATTATACCTACCATTGCGGAAAGCAATCTCGTATTAATATTTAAAATAAGGCAAAGCCCCAGAATAATTTCTGTTGCTGATATAAGTGGTGCGAGATTTTGAATCCACCCTAAACCATAACTACCAATTAGTTGTGAAAAACTAGCAGTATCTAAAGCTTTTATAAGACCCGAAAAGATAAATATCAGGCCTATGATTATTTGAATGACTTTTTTCATTTAAATTATATTTTTGTTTATATTAAAAATTTGTAATTATTTTTCAGATAAAGAAAGTGTTAAATCGTTCATTTCGTTTTTCATTGATGTAACCAATTCAGATTTTACTTTTATCGGTTTACTAATGATATATCTTGCCATCTGGATTGTTTTTTGCGTATCATTTTCTAACTTATAAAGCCTCGCTAATTTGTAATAGGGGTCAAATTTATTTGGAACAATATATGAACAATTTAAATAACTTCTTTCTGCATTATTAAATTTACCTATACGTACATAACTATCTCCTAAACTTCTGAATAATGATGTATCGTACGTAATTTTTGATAGTTTTTCCAGTAAAAATATACTTTCCGAATGACGACCTGACAACGCGAGAAATTTCCCACGCTCTAATTGAAAATTGAAAGAATTATTTAAATTATTAGATGCTTTAGAATAAAGTTTGTCCGCCTCGGAATATTTATTATTTAAAATATCCTTTTTTGCATCTATACATAGATTAATGGCATTATATATTTTTATTTGCTTAATGCCAAAGATTATAAAAAACGTAATTAAAATGAGACTTAATGAAATAGTTGCAATGTTTTTATTAATTGTAATTACATGATTGCTATTATAGGCTGAAATTAAACCAATAAAGAACATGAAATTTATTGTAATCGGCAAATTTTCCAGCGAGTAAAATGTTATCATGCTAAACAGAACTGACAAAAATGAAGCGTATGCAGCTATATAATAGCTGGAACTTTCAGAGTTCACTTTTTGTATTCTTTTAAAGCCCATTAATGCAAATATTATTACAATTGCAAATAATGAAAAACCCACAATACCTTCTTCAATTAATAATTGCAGATAATCATTGTATATATATTTGACCTGCGATGCTACCTGTATTTCTTTTACATTAGAATTACCGGAAAAATAAGCTGCCTGATGTTTGTTATATTCTCCTTTTACTCCCTCATAGCCCAAACCTGTAACGGGAGATTCACTTATCATATTCCGACTTACTTTCCAAATAACAAGCCGTCCGAAGGCAGAATCTTCTTTTACTTTATAAATAAAAAACCCGGAAACAAAAAGAACTGAAATAACAAAGACAAGTAAAGTAATTTTTAAATAAGCACTTAATTCGGTTATCCTCTTTACAATACTAAATTTATGTATAAGTAAAAAACTTATACCGAACAAAGAAGATAACATTGCTGTTCTTGAACCAGTTTGGGGCAAAACTAAAAGTATTGCGATTGAGGTAATCAAAGCAAATTTACAATATCCTGTTTTCTTATTATTGTTAGGTGAAAATAGATATAATCCTATTGAAAATGGAAGAAAAGTGGAAAGGTATACTGCACACGGTGCCGGATTATAAAATGTGCCGGATAGTTTAAAAAATGCACTATAGGATGGTAAATATCCTAACAACTGTAAAAAAATGATTAAACTTTGAACAATCGCGAAAAGTAAAAAAGCAATAATGAAATTGTTTTTTAGGGTTTCTTCCGAATTGCTAAAAACTTGTTTTACAATAATATACATTATTGGTAAATATGCAAATGATAATATTTGTTCGTCAAATTTGTTGACTTTGACCAGTTGATTACCTAAAACGAATAAAAAAAAGGCAAAAACGATAAAATCAAGAGTATTATAATGTAGTTTTGTTTTTATGCGTGTGTTTATGAGAATTAATCCAATGATACAAAAAACTGAAATAATTGCATTAAAATACAGGTATTTGAAAATAAATATATCATTCCAATAATTATAAATTGGAAAAATTATTGATGTAGCCAGCACACAAAAGAAAAAAACTGTTAAGGTATTTTTGTTAAAACTGCTCATTTTGCCGATTAGGTTAATTATTATTTTTTATCGAAATAATTACCGAAATATTTTTTTTTCTCAAAGGTTTCAATGACATTTTTCTCAATTGGAGTCCTTTTTACTACTTCGTTATTCTTCCAAAATTCCGGATCGTATTGAATCGTTTTTAAAAGTTTTGTGTCATTTTTTACATAAACATCTTTTAAACCTGAAATTGGTTTCAAACCATAATTATAAAGGAGTATTTTTATATCTTCTGTCACTCTATTTTTCTTAAAAGGAGAATCCCAAAAATCCATTGAAAAAATGATATTTGCATGATCGAGTATGATACCAGCAGGTTCATCTTTAAAAACAACATCTATATTTAAATCTGGATTCCTGAAATGTGAAAAGAATTGAAATGGAATTATGTCATTTATTGAACCTTGAATTTTGACTAATTTGTAAGTGTTTGTTTTGATATAAAGGTTTCCGTTGAAAAATACCTTGTTTTTGACTTTATGTATTGGTTTACAATTTACAATTGCAATTTCTTCATCTGTATTTATATTTAAAAAGGAACTAATAGTAAATTTGTAATATTTACCAATATCATTAAGCGAGTTAGGCATAATATCCAAATGACTAATATCACCAATAAGGTAGTATGAAATTAATGTAGATATATTTGTAAATTCAAACAACTTAGCAGAAGTATCTTTTTTGGCATACCTAGCCTGTGTTATGTTCCATTTTTTAATACCATAACTATTCCATGCGGCATCAAAAAAGAATTCATGTATGACAGTATTATCTTTACCAAATTTTGCCACTTTCTGATAAAAGCCTTTTGAAAATATATTTTTACCAGAATCTTCGGCCGCATTATTATTAGCGTTTTTTACCAGCTGAAGCGCATAATTTTTGGAAGTTGTAACTGTTACATCCTGCAAATTTACAACGGCGGGTATCATTTCAATTGTATTACCATCGGTTTTTTCCAATACAAAATTTACAGGTTGATAGCTTAAATGCCTGATGGAAACAGTTGTTTTTTTTGGGAATTTAATTATAAACTCTCCATTTTCGTTGGTAACGGTCCCTATTTTTAATGAATCACTGTAAATAGCTGCCCCTATAATAGATTCCTTTGTCGTATGATCAATAATTCTCCCTTTATAGACTGGGTAATCTTGAGAAAACAGTACGTTTGAATTTGAGCTTAACACTGCTAATAATAAAATCAATAATAATTTATTTTTCATATTCTTTTAATTTAAATATAAATCGCTAAACTTAATAATTAAAACTTCAATTTGTGCTGATATATTCACTATATCAACACCAATTTTCAAAACCTTATTCCATGTAGCCACAGATTCCTGAAACTGAAATAGTCGGTAAACATTGACCAGTTGTAGGAATCCATGTATATTCAAGTCTTTGCTCTAGTTCTTCTACTTCAAAAAAATCAATTAATTCTTTTTTCATAACATTGTTATTAAATACACATTAAGAAATTTTAAAAGGTGCTGAAATATTGACTATTTCAGCACCGAAATTAAAAACCTTGTTATAAAGGCTTACTCACAGTAACCACCTGCTTGGACACTTACGCCACCAGCACCTACCGTACAACTAACACTTCCGCCCCAAGAATACTCAAGTCTTTGCTCAAGTTCTTCCACTTCGAAAAAATTAATTAAATCTGCATTCATATAAATATAATTTAAAGTTTTACCAGTTATTTTAATACTAACAAAACAACCAAACCGGTTATAAACATTGTTTGTTAGATTCAGATACTTTAAGGGTTATTTTTTATCCATGCAATAAATCTTATAATACTTCTAAATATCATTAAATACAAGCCAATAATAAGCAGATATTTATATTCAAGGTCTGCAAATATGAATTTTGATTGTATTAGCTTTTCAAGTAAATAGAATATTGTTTGCGGAAAATATAATATATCCTTAAAATGATTTGTTAATACCCATGCTATATAGGAAAAAATAAGTCCATTGTTTAATATGCCGTAAAAAAACAGTATGATTGATCTTTTATCAGTTGCAAATGTAAAATGTTTAGGGCTTTTAGTGAAATTGAACAGGATCGTAAAATATTTTTTTAATATCAGGTTCGAGTTGCTAAGAAGGTTTGGAGTTTCAGTTATATCCGATAAAAGCCAATAGCCATCTAAACGAATAAATGGTATTAACTGAAATGTAGCCGAAAATGCAAATAAGTAACTTGCATATAAAAGTATCGGATATTGGGTAATATAGAAAACAAAAAACAATGCTAATGCAACAATGATCTGGATATAAATACCACCAAGATTAACAATAATCCGTCTCCCCTTTTCAGCTTCCCAAACATTGGCAACATCGGCATAAAAAACGGGCAAGATGTAATAAAATGCAAAGCCTATACCACCATGCCCTATACCAAATTTACGGCAAGCTGCAATGTGACCTAATTCATGTACGAGTGATGAAAAGAAAGTAATAATAAGTATAGGGAGTACTTCAATCGTTTTAAATCTGATATCCGTACTTGGCTGATAAATAAAATATGCTTCAAAAAGTAAAAAGTACGTTATTCCAAAAATCCAATAGAATAATTTAATGTTGAAAAATATTACAAATAAGGAAGCTAATTTACCGACAATACTGCTGTTTAGCACCTGTATTTTATAAAGAAAAGGAATAACTTTCTTTAAGGGCTTTACAACTGCTTTTTCACCCGAATCAAATAATTGAATAATATTGAACTCGCCAAGTTTATTTTTCAGAAGCGCAATAAAATCGTCAAAGTTAATTTGTAATTTATATTCATCCTGAAATAATGCATGTGCAGAAGCCAAATTGTCCCCCTTCTGTAATATTGTAATAAGTTTATAAGTATGCTCGTTGATTAAAATGTGTCTATCTTTAAGGTTTAGTACCCATTTTTTCTCGTTATACTTGGTAATATCTTTAATTTCTAAATTCATAATTTTAATATGCTGTTAAGTAATTCCCAATTGCATTAATTACTGTGCTTGTAGTCATAATTCTATTATAGTCCTCAGCCAAAATATTGCTTCCAAACGAACCTTTTCTCCATGTATTAACTCGGGTTATATCCTCGATATTTGTAGCAGGAATCCTAAGGCTATAGGAGCCAAACCAACCCCCATCCTCAAGCTGATTGAGAGCTAAAAAATCAATACCTTTCTCTATATGATCTCTATATTTATTTTTATCAACTACTAATAAGGCTTTAATTGCCATGCTGGTATAAAAAGCACTATTTTCCTTTGTAAAATCGTTTTGCCAACATCCATTATCAGTTTGCCTTTTAATAATCCATTCGGCTACATTACTGATCAAAGCACTGTATTTTTCATGTTGTTTAAGTGCGCATAAAGCAAATGAAGTAGCATACATATCATCCGACCACCAATATGATTGCCATTGTCCGTTTTCATTAAACCTCTTTAGTAAGTACTCAACAGTGGATTCAAATACTTTTTTTAAGCTGGGAAACTCTGATAAAATATAGCAGGAAGCTGCCGATACGCAATCTTTTGGGCTTATCCAGCCGGATACATCAATTTCACTTTCATGAAGTGCTTCCTGCAAATCTTTTACATTATTATATGTCATCCAACCTCCTGTTTGCGTAACATAACTTAACCATTTGTTCAATTGATCAGGTAGAATGTCCATATTTAGCTTATTTAAAAATCCAATGTAAAAGTTCATTGAGTCTCCGTCCGGAATCATGTTCTCATTATATGATCCTTGCAAATCCAGAATGTTTATTTTGTTTACGACATCCATAACCGTATTTCCAATATCCGTATTACTCCAATTTGGTTCCATGATATTAAACCCAACATAACTAGTTACCCAATACTTACCAGTCCCTTTACTCGTTAAGAAATCGCTCCAGAAACCATATTTATCAATATTATTTGACAAATAATTTAAGGCGTCTTTTATTATATCTGTTTTATATGAATCATTTTTACTCCTAATTTTAAGACTTTTGGTAGATTTATTTTTGGCTTTTTCAATTAAATTGTCAATCTCAAAAATTCTGACATTACATTCTTTAACCTGCTTGTCAATGTATTCGGCTAATTCATCAAGACCAAGTCCATTAATGGCGTCAAGGGATATTTTATAATGATCTATAGCCTTTTCAAAATGCTTAGTTGCCAAACCCGTTAGAAATATATATTTATATTTTTCTTGTGAATTTAGTTCGCTAAATGGAATTTCTGATATTTTAAATTTTTGTTGAAGTTCTTCGTAAATAAAGGTTTTCTGCCTGCATTCAATATCTCTTTTAAAATCATCTATGTCATCTCTATATTGAAAAGCTATATGAAAATGTTCGAGGAATATTTTTAGCTCATTAGCATATGTTATATCGCCGCTAAGACAAACAAGAGCATCAACAAGTGCTATACATAATGCTGATTTACCTGTTGCAAGTTTTTCAAATATTTCTATTGAGATATTCTCATCTAATTCAGAGATTCTTTTCTCTAAGAGATTTGTTTCGATATATAAATGTTTACATTTATTAAAATCTCTCCAAAAAGGATTAGTTATGGGAAATAAGGTAACTAATTTCTTGATAGTTTCTTCAAATTGGGCAATCTTGATAAAAATATTGCCAACGTATTGTTCATTATCTTTTTGGCTTTTTTCATCGAGAAGTTTATCAATTTCAAGTACAAATAAAAAGTATTCGTAACTGCAGTTTGATAATTGTTCCATTTTTTCTTTTGGAATTTTTTTATAAAGTGGTTCTAAATAATTGACCAATTTTTTATAAAAATAATGTTCACTGTTTGTTGTGTGTTCTATCATTTAGCGAATTATAAATAAATAAATAAGTAGAATTAATGTATAAAATGTAGCCCAAGTTATGTTTACAAGCCTATTTGAATATAGTTAAACCTTATTTCCTTTTTTGTAAATCAAAATCTTATTTTTTTACCCATCTCATAATAAAAAGTTTCATATTTATGTGAATAAGAATTTTTTAGATTTAAAGCAATAAGTTCATCAATCATAATATACAATGTAGTTCTGTCGATTTGAATTTGATTTATCTCCGAGTAGTATATTGAGCGTTGTAAATTCTCGTCCTTGATTATAGTCGTTTAACATAGTACTGTAAGGCATAAAAATTACATTATTATCAGCCTGACTAATAATTGATCCACTTTCCAACACTCCAACAACCCTCATAAACACCCCATCAAGATTCAAATAGCAACCCACTGCCTCCGTATTAGGGAACAATCGTTCTGCTATTTCTTTTCCAATAACAATATATCTTCTTCCATCTTTGTCATCTCTATCATTAATGAGTCTTCCAGTAGATGTTTTTACTTTTTTGAGTTCAAAATAGCTGCTTGTAACACCTTTTATTTGAAAATTCCCACCTGATTTTTTATACATTACATAAGAATCGCCTGTGTAGGTTACCTCAGGACTAATTGCCTGTATGTCATCTCTAAACCTCTTATAAAGTCTGTTTTCAAAATCTTGAGTAAATAAAATCTTTGAGTTTTCATTATTCCCCTTAATTGTTTTTGTAATATTCCCACCGTATAAAATCAATGTTTTCTGAGCAAATACATTAAATGTTGTACTCATACTATCCTGAAAACCTTTACCAGTTCCAAGTAAAATAATTAGAATAAATATACCCCAAGAAACTCCAAAACCAGCAAGTAAACTTCTGACCTTGTTTTGTTTGATTGAGATAATTACTTCATTTAATATATCCATTGTTTATTAGAAAGTTTATTATTATAACTATAGGATCTCTGCGACTAAATTGTATTAAATGCGATGTCCCACATTTAATACAATTCAATGCTGATAGGCATTCAACTGTGTTATTACACCGACATAATTAAATGACCACATTTATACTCTAAATTATCACATTCCTACTTGGTTCATCAAAGAAGATGTTTTAATACTTTGTTACATACTATTTCGAGTCATAAGATTAATTCCTCTTATTTGACTTTTTTGTCTAACTAGTTTGTAAATCGTATTAAGTATTTTGCCCATTTAATTATAAAAAGCATTTACGAATTTTATTGTATCTAAATTATCTGTTTTTCTGTTAATTATATTATTCTCTCATGCAAACTTAGTTCATAGCAGGTAGTTCTAACAATCACCGATTTTAAAAAGGATAATTTATAAGGCGGATTAATAACGATGGGTGGTCGATCTGCCAAAAGACATATCTTTACTCTCAGGTTACTTTCGGAACAACCACATATGGCAATTAAAGCTACTGCGGTCAATAAGGATAAACATTTTTTCATTACAATTATAGTCTTAAAATTACCCTGCAAATTAATATAAAAAAAATCCTGAAAACATTGAATTTTCAGGATTTATCTTATGGACATTGTATTTGAAGGAGGATCTAACGAATTGTAATAGTGATATTTATATTACTGCTTAAAGTTGCTTATATGGACATGTAAAAATAGTATTAGACATTGATAAAAAAGTATCAGGATAAATTTAAAAATAACTTATATATTCGACTAAGTTCTCTGAATTTTGAAGTCTGAGCTTTGTCCGAAGTCGGTACCGATGCTTAGTTATAGATTCAATTTTCACATCGAGAATAGAGGCTATCATCCCTGTGTCAAATCCGGCTACTAATAAGCAACATACTAAAATGTCGCGCTCAGTTAAATCTGGGAAACGTTCAATTAATCGTTTGGTTATACTATTATATTGAATATCCATACTGGCAATTAATTCTTCGTGAAAATATCTGTTAAGAATTGGACTAATACCACCTCGACTTTCAACAGAAGTGTTAGGCCGTTTTATAGAATGTTTTCGATATTGCTCTACATTTGAGAGCAATATGTTTTGCATTTTTAGCTGTAATTCAAGCAGATTGCAGTTTTCTTTTTCCTTTTCGACTAGATTCATTTCCTGTTTAAGTAATTGCTTCTGAATTGTCAACTGTTGATCCTTAATTCTATTTCTCCAAAACAAAACGAAAATTAAACCTAAGCTTAAAATAAATAATGTAAGCAAAAGGAAAATATTTTTTTGATTATTCTTAATAATTAGCTCTTGGTTTGATATTTGTAAACTTTGATATTTGTATTTTTTTTCCATGCCTGCAAAGCTTATGTCGAGTCTCCGCTTATATAAAGAATCAGTAGCTGCTATGCCACATTTTGCGTAATACAATGCTTTATTTGAATCACCTCTTTTTTCGTAGATAGTTTGCCAAAGCTGATAATATTCAGGTTTCATTTTCCGGCGCTGATTGATTTTTGATAAATAATAATCAGTCGAATCAAATTGCCCTATTTTGGAAAATACACTTGCAATGAGATACCACTTGTTACAGTCATAGATGGGAATATGGGTCAGTGGTACAGACTGAAAATAATTCAATGCTACTTTATAATTTTTCTTTTGAAAATATACTGTTCCAAGATTACGAAATATTGTAGAAATTATTAAAGTGTCATTAGAGTGTTTGGCAATTCTTTTAGCTATGAGAAAATAATTAATTGCACTATCAAGTTTTTCGTTGTAAAGATAGTTACCTCCAATATTTAACAATCCTATAATAGAGTTTCTATCATCTCCTATTCTTTTGAATGATCGATAGGCACACTTATTATAAAAGATAGAGCTATCGAGCTGCTGTTGGTTTTTGTACATGTCTGCTTTATCACCATACACCAAACCTTGTAATTTATAATTGTTCGTTTTTATGGCAAATTCTTGTGCTTTTAATAATGCGTCTGCCTGTACGTTGGCATTTCCCCTGTTATTAGCACATCGAGCCATATAGAACCATGCGTATGCTGCATGAATAGGATCTTCCTCGCTATAGTATTTTGTGGCGATAGAAATCAAGGAGTCAGATTCCACCTTAATATCATGTTTGTCTAAGGCCTGACTCTTTAATAGTGCATACAATGCTTTATCTGAACGAGCAGTAAATATATTGGGTTTCAGCTTTTGTAGGATATTTAAAGACGAGTCTGGAGCAATGTCCATAAGCAGTTCGGCGGTTTCTAGCTTGTCTGATGAATGCGAACAACTAAACAAACTCAAGAGAAGTAATAATGAAAGAATAAGTAGAAGGCTCCGGCACATAAAAAAATAATTTAGCTTGTTAGGTTACGAATTAGTTTTAGAAACTGTTTAAAAAATAATATTAAAGTCTGTTTAGCATAAGTTTAATCATCGCTAAACGTATCATAGTTTCGCTTGTGTCAGTAAGAAATTCGAAATCTTTAGAAAGTCTTCGATAACTTTCA
>Ga0209540_10001083_pt1 | contig 21714 bp, 23 predicted proteins | sample BarGraIncu01121A_FD_184501 | JGI IMG/M metagenome (GOLD analysis project Ga0209540, IMG submission 184501) | Arctic peat soil microbial communities from Barrow, Alaska - Barrow Graham LP Incubations 011-21A (SPAdes) (version 2) | ecosystem: Environmental > Terrestrial > Soil > Wetlands > Peat... | reverse complement strand
TCGCTGTCACGAAGAAATCGTGCTGCTTTAGGGTTCGCTTGATAATCGAACGGCTAACAAAACCCACAAAACCAACGGAGTTCTGAATGCCAAGATCGGCGACAAGTTTGATGAGCTCGTTTTTGGCTGGTCCTTCACCATATATGTCTAAATGCAGCTCTGGCCTAGTCTTATGGGCAAGAGCAAACGCCCGAACGACCACATCTACCCCCTTTTCAAGCCCCAAACGACCGACATAGATCATCTTGTTTCGGATGTGATAATCTTTTTTCTTACCAAAATAGTGAAATTCAATACCGTTACTCATATCATAAACAGGCACTGGTACTCTGTGTCTGGTCAGCAACTTAGCCAGTGCTACGGATGGCGTCAGGACAATTGTCGATTTACCATATAGAAAACGAGTAAAATCCCATGCAAATCTGTCGCTGAACTTCGTTTCACCACGCCTATATATACTTCTAGTAAGTTTGTTAAGTCCCCGGATAATCTCTGAACGTTCGCGAATATCATCACTCATTTTGTCGAGTGCTTTATAGGCACCAGTTTCGACGATCTTTTTGACAGCCTTCGTGCTAGCTATCGCATCCGCCGCCTTATTTATCCCAAGTAGATTATATGGACTAAGATAGACCATAAAGTCAGGAATGTATGAGTGATATGTCTGGATGCTCGGTATGCCCAAGATTCGTGCCGCCATGAGTCCAGAAACACCTATGCTCATCGGTGTCTGGATGTGGATAATGTCTGGCTTGAACTCACGCAAGTCGGCAATAATCCTGGTAACATATGGATAAGCAATCCTGGTATTTTTATTCGAGGAGAAGGAAAATGATGGATAACGCTTGATTGTGATATTCTCCACCGGTATATCACGTTTACGGTTATATTTTGGGGCAATAATCAAAATTTGATGCCCATCTGCAGCCAAGTGCTCAGTAAAGTTATGGATACTAGTGACGACGCCATTTACTTCTGGCAGATAGGTATCTGTTAGATAGGCTATTTTCATAGTTTTATTTTAGCATGATATTGGGTATAATGAAGCAATGGAAAGCAGAGTAACGGCTATTATAGCTGCAAAGAACGAGGCCGGTAGAATCGGCCGGGTACTAAAGGTTGTTTGCGGCCATCCACTTGTTGATGAAATAATTACAGTTGTAAATGGAAGCACCGACAGAACGGAAGAAGTAGCCGCAACTTTCAATACCAAGGTCATCAACCATCCTGGCGAAATTGGAAAGACTCTAGCAGTCAAAGATGGCTTAGAGAAAGCAACGGGTGATTACATCCTGCTGCTAGACGCTGACCTGGTCGGTCTGACTCAAGATGATATCACTAAACTACTTAGGCCCGTTCTTGACGGCAAAGTAGACTTCACCATGAGCCTTCGCGGGAACTCGATTATGATGTTTAAACTCATGAAATGTGAATTTATCACTGGCGAGCGAGTTATGAAGAAATCTCTTCTCACCGACCCTTTTATCTGGGCTCGTCCAGAAGTCGGATATGGTCTGGAGGTCAGAATGAATGAATCGCTTCTAAAACATAAGAGAACTTTTTGTAGCGTTTATCTAAAAGATGTTGGAATCACCTATAAGGCCAGGAAAGATGGCTTACTTAGCGGAATTAAACAAGAAATTAATATGTGGTTTATCCAGCTCCCCAAGGCTCTTAGTTTAATAAAAGTATTCTTACAGGCCATAAGAATGAATCAGCCGACTCAATATGAAGACTTGTACCCGGCCCCGGAACCACTGCTAGAAGCAGCCGAGTAAAGAACATGAAAAGGCCCTGGTTTTATCTATTTTCCGTACTCTTCCTCATTTTTTTGTACCTAAACTACTCAGAAATCACTCAGATTTCTAGAATTATTCGAAACAGTACCCCTCTCTATATAATTCTTGCCATAGGTTGTGAAATTGTTTCGTTCATATTCCTAGCATATGCTCATCGTGAGAGCCTAAAGGTCGTAAACGTCAAAAGAAGTATGAAAGAATGCATCGCACTCGTGCTAAAGGCCCTTGCAGTAAACGTTACCGCTCCAACTGGGGGCACTATTGGTTCAACTGTTTTCGCTGTTGACGCCAAAAAGAACAATGACTCTAGCGTAGCGGCTGTAACGGGAATATTTTTACTGATGGTGACTGATTTCATTGCACTTTCATCACTAGTATTCTTCTCCATTTATTACCTATCATCAATCCACGAGTTAAAAAGAAGCTATATCCTGGCCGTAATAGTATTTTTCATAATTGGAATCACTATCGCTGGAGCGTTGATTATAGCTGCAGAGAATCCCAGTCTCCTTAAGAAAATATTTAATTATGTAAATGAGAGATACAACCGAATTCTAAAATTTTTTAAAAAACCGACAAACGAGGGCAGTTGGATCGAGCCCTCTATAGACGAACTATCCGCCATCTCAAAATCAGCTCTACACCGCCCTCTGCAGATGCTCGACACCTTGGTTTTTCTAGTTTTAAGTCATTTACTCGGCATAATAGCGCTCCTATTCACGTTTCTCGCCCTACAAATCAATCCATACGCCAGCATCATAATCATAAGCTATGTGGTCGTAATCGTCTTCAAGGTATCAACACCCACTCCAGAGGGTATCGGTTTTGCTGAAGGTGCCTTCGCTCTAACCCTAAATTCTTTCGGTGTAGCACCACTTAGCGCAATTGCCATAGCGCTGACATTCAGATTTATAAGCTTCTGGCTGCCGTTCGGACTAGGCTTCGGGATATTGCAGCGCTCAAACCTAAAAACCAAGATCGATTTACCTTGATTTTTTGCTAATTTATGTTATAATAATACATCGAGGGGCTGAATTAGCTTCGACGGAAGGTTCATTGAAATCAAGATGATGCAATTCGCGGCCGTATCTCCGCGTTATTCAAGATACAAACAATAAGTGCTAAATCACTTGTTAGTAGAGTTGCCGACGCTTTCCGCGTTGTCAGCTTTGCGCCAGTTGTTGCCTAAAGTGTAACAACCATCCGAACGTTTGAGGCCTGAATCGAGCGAACGGGTGTCATATATGTCAGGCTGCTGTGCGAGATTTCTCTAATCGTACTTAAGACCAGAGGATAGGGAAAACGGATTTTCTCCTGTTTCTACCGTTTTCTAGAAAACAAACAAACTCGAGTAAAATTGCTAAAATTATCTTGGTCTCACTTTCGGACGTGGGGGCAGTACCCACCAGCTCCACCAAAAGAGTCTCACATTTGTGGGATTTTTTTGTTATCATAGTAACGGAGGGTAGATGAACAAATCAGAGATCCGTAAGGATTATTTCAAAGACGAATACGTCATTATTGCCCCAAAACGTGCCAAAAGACCTAAGAAGGCCGATAAGCCAGTTGACGATGAAAAGAGTTGCTATTTTTGTCCAGCCAATTTCAAAGACGAAATCATTACCTATACCGACAACAACGCCGACGGTGAGTGGGAAATACTATCGGTCATAAATAAATTTGCCGCTCTCTCCACTGACAACCCACGCGCTTATGGCCAAGCAGAGGTAATTATAGAGACACGCAGACATGGGTTAGATATCAACGAATTCTCCGTAGACCATATCGTCCGTATATTTGATGCATATATAGACAGATATGAATACCTGCGCAATATGGACAGCATTAAGCATGTAATTATCTTCAAAAATGAAGGTGGTAGCAAGGCCGGTGCCTCCATTGCCCACACTCATTCGCAGATTATGGCCCTTCCCATATTGCCTCCGAAAGTCCAAGCAGAGGCATGTGCCTACAATAAATACCGCCTTGATAAATCAAGCTGTCCATACTGCGACATCATCAAAGAAGAAACTGGAAAACCAAGAGTAATCTGGGAGGATGAAAATCTGTTCGTGTTGGCACCCTATGCCAGTGATTCTCCTTATGGCGCCTGGTTTATCCCCAAAAGACACATAAGAACGATTGCCGAGCTAAATCATGCTGAAAAAGAATCCTTCGCAAAAGCCATAAAAGTCGTCCTGGGAGTACTAGACGAACTTGGCATTTCTTACAATTATTTTGTTGAAAACGCTGTAAATAGTGAAGACTACCATATGCATATCAAACTTGCTCCACGACCGAACGTCTGGGCGGGCCTAGAACTCGGCACGGGCGTTATCATCAATGCTATCTCACCTGAGTACGCTGCACAGCTCTATCGTGGCGAGATCGAAATAGAGGGCACGGAAAACTCGAAGATAAAAACCAATTTTTAGCATACACGGCTTTAAACATCCAAATTAAAAGCAGCCCCCTTACGAGGACTGCTTTTATAGATAACTAGGTAATCCTAGCCTCTGAACTTTTTGCCCAAGTTTGCAATCAAACCTGCAGCAGCGTCTTTGCCGCCGAGGCCGAAAGCAACACCACCAGCGATAACAAAGAATGCCATCACACCGATAGTTATGGTGCTAATAAGTTGAGGCAAGATGTCTAGCTGTTGCAAAGCGCCGAGTACAACAAAAACGACAATAGCCCATCTCGCAAGGTCTGCGAAAAGGTCTGCGTTCTTGGTACCGACGGTTTTAGCAGTAGAGCGAATCACGCGAGCAACGATGTCAGCAAGGACAGCGCCAAACATAACGGAGACAACAGCCACCACTACGTTTGGAACATATGCCAAGATGCTAGCCAGAACGTCACTAATTTGCGCAATCTTTAGGATTTCCAAAGCTGGAATCAAAAAGACAATAACGATAGTCCACTTCGCAATATCGCCAAGTAGTGTTGCAAACTCTACCTTTTCGGTAAAGATCTTGCCTAGACCTACAGCGTCAGTGTATTTCTTGAGCTTAATAAACCCAAGTCCTTTGACGATGACGGTTTTGACAGCCCAAGCGACGATAGCGCCGATCAAGATCACAAGCAATGCAGCCAATACGTTTGGCAGGTAGTTGAGTACCTTTACTAATTGATCTGTCACAGAATTCGAAGTCAACTGTGCCCAATCTCGTACTTCCATTTCATTCACCTCCTTTCGGTTTTGGGTATTTAGCCCTATTAATACCAGTATAAAGTTATAAAGTTATAATGTAAAAAGTTTTGTCAATGCTATTCAAAAGGACAATCTCACAAAAGATTGTCCTAGATATGCTTCTGGTGGGTGATACTGGGTTCGAACCAGTGACTTCTTCGATGTGAACGAAGCACTCTACCACTGAGTTAATCACCCTCGTCAGAATCCGCTATCAGGTTTTGCAAATATTTCCTATTTGCTACACCTTGTCGCGATTCTTCCTCTCCCCTTAAATCCTACGGATTTCGGGGGCCCCATCTCTCGTTACCGAATAAATTTGTAATTTATTCGGAAGAGGAAGCGCGGCGAGAATGTGGAAAGATTTACTTCTGCGAATCGTGTAACATGTCAGCTTGCGCTGACGTGGTGGGGATGGGGAGACTCGAACTCCCACAACATTGCTGTCACTGGCACCTGAAGCCAGCGTGTATACCAATTTCACCACATCCCCGCGAATAACTGCCATAGTATAGTCTATTTTCTTTGAAAATTGAAGCTAAATGTGCTAAAATATTGCTTGTCATTCCCTTGAAGAAGGGAATCTTGCCCTCGCAAGAGGAGATCCCCGATCAACTATCATATTGTTATTGACTAGTCGAGGATGACAGAAAAGGAGCCCCCGAAATCCGTAGGATTTAAGGGGAAAAGGAGGAATCGCGAAAGGATAGAGACGTGGGTGATTAGCTCAGCTGGTTAGAGCGTCGCATTGACATTGCGGAGGTCACAGGTTCGACCCCTGTATCACCCACCAGAAAATTATGTTACAATTGTTTTGACGCCGACGAGGATTAACCACCCTCCGAGTCACATCGTAGAGCCGAGATGAATATCGGCCAAAGAGTGTCCCGAATTTCGGGAAAGTCGAGTGGGACCCCCCGAGTTATCGGGGCTTGACGGCCAATTTTGGTCGTTTTTTGTTTGAAAGGAAAGCTATGACACCAGAAAACCCAGGATTTTCTCCAGAAAAGAGAAATAATAATGAAATGCGCGAGGAAGTGAGCAGTTTAACCACCTACCTCTCTGAAATAGCGGCTAAGTTAGACAAACAAGTCGCTATAGATAAAGAACAGGGCGTCGAAACGAGCCACGAAGCAGAAACACTGAAGACCCAGGTAAGTATGATACAAAACAGACTAATACACTGCTGCGAAGGGAAATTGAGGAGAGAAAGACCAAACGCAATCTTCCACGAAATAGCGGAACAAATGGAAAATACCGAAACCATCCAAGTAATACTTAGCAAAGTTAAGAAGGGAATCTACGATGAAAGATAATATCGAGATGAAACGCCACAGTCTGAGCCATGTACTCGCGGCAGCCGTTATAGATATGTTCCCAGAAGCTAAGCTTGCTATCGGGCCAGCTATAGATAACGGGTTTTATTATGATTTTGACCTACCGCGTACGTTGATACCTGAAGATTTGCCCTTGCTCGAGGAAAAAATGAAGAAAATCATCAAGCACGGGTTTGCTTTTGAGCGAACAGAAGTTCCAGCCAATGATGCACTGGCAGAAGCGAAAAAGAATAAACAGATATACAAAGCAGAACTAATCGAGGATCTGGCCGCCAAAGGCGAGAAAAATGTCTCATTCTATCGTCTGGATGGTTTCACTGACCTTTGTGCCGGTCCACATGTCGAGAATACCAAGGATATCAACCCAGAATCTTTTAAGCTCATGTCTATCGCTGGCGCCTATTGGCGCGGTAGCGAAAAGAACAAGATGCTTCAGCGCATTTACGGGGTGGCTTTTGGGAACAAAGCTGAACTTGAGGAGTACCTAACGCAGCAAGAAGAAGCCAAGAAGCGTGATCATCGCAAACTTGGTCAGGAGCTTGATCTGTTCTCTTTCCAAGATGCCGGCCCAGGCTTCCCATTCTGGCATCCAAAAGGCATGGTTTTGCGTAATTTACTCATAGATTACTGGAGAAATGAACACAGAAAAGCCGGCTACGTCGAGATTAGCACGCCCATCATTCTCCGTGAGGAGCTCTGGCATCAATCTGGACACTGGGATAATTACAAGAACAATATGTATTTCACCAAGATTGACGGTCAGAATTACGCTATAAAGCCGATGAACTGCCCAGGAGGCATCCAAATCTACAAGAACACCCTTCATTCTTATCGCGAATTCCCTATCCGCATGGCTGAGCTGGGTCTAGTCCACCGCCATGAGCTTTCCGGTGTGCTCCACGGCCTCTTCAGAGCCCGTGCCTTTACCCAGGACGATGCGCACATATACTGCACCGAGGATCAGATTCAATCTGAGCTAGAAGGCGTAGTGAAGCTGGTGGAGAAAGTCTACCAAGACTTTGGCTTTACCGATTACCACGTTGAGCTCTCGACCAGACCAAGCAAATCTATCGGTACCGATGAGATGTGGGAAAAAGCCGAGAAAACCATGGAGAAGGTCGCCAAAGACCTGAAACTCAAATTCCAAATCAACCCTGGCGATGGTGCCTTCTATGGACCAAAGTTTGACTTTCACATCAAGGATTCCATCGGTCGCACCTGGCAGTGTGCTACTATCCAGCTGGATTTCTCTATGCCAGAGCGTTTTGATCTAGAATATGTCGATGAAGAAGGAAATCGTAAACGTCCTGTTATGATTCACCGCACAGTTCTTGGTTCTCTAGAACGCTTTATTGGCGTACTTCTAGAGCATTATGCTGGCGCTCTGCCCGTTTGGCTTTCCCCAATTCAGGTGAAGCTTCTTCCTGTCGCCGACCGTCACAATGAATACGCCGAGAAGATAGCGGCAGAACTTTCAGAGGCTGGCGTCCGTGTTTCAATGGATGACTCCAAAGAATCAGTCGGTAAAAAAATCCGTAATGCTGAAATGGAAAAATCTCCGTTCATGTTAGTCGTTGGCGACAAAGAAATTGAATCAGGCAAGCTTTCTGTCCGCTCGTTTGCGGATGGTGACTTAGGGCAAATGAGCACCGCTGAACTCGCCAAGTTAGTCCGAAAGTAAGGCAAAATATGACATTATCACCTATCGAATATCACAAGAATTTGCGTGGCAAAATCGTTATCAGATCCAAAGAAAAGCTGGACGTAAACAACCTTGGTATTGTCTATACCCCGGGTGTCGGCGAAGTCTCTATGGCGGTCGCGAATGACAAGTCTTTGGTTCGCGAACTTACCGGCAAACAAAATATGGTCGCCATCGTCACCGACGGATCGGCTGTTCTGGGCCTTGGCAACATCGGCCCGGAGGCAGCCTTGCCAGTGATGGAAGGCAAGGCTGCTATATTCGCCCAATTTGCTGGCGTCAATGCTGTCCCTATCTGCCTAGCCACCCAAGATACCGAAGAAATTATCAGAACTGTGAAAAATATCGCCCCAGCATTTGGCGGCATCAATCTGGAAGACATCTCCGCTCCACGTTGCTTTGAGATTGAGCGCAGACTTGCTGATGAGCTAGACATACCTGTCTTTCATGACGATCAACACGGCACTGCCATCGTCGTTCTGGCGGGAATCATCAATGCCCTCAAAGTGGTTGGCAAAAAGAAGGAAAATGTTAAAGTCGTTATTTCCGGCGCGGGCGCGGCTGGTATCGCAATTTCAGAATTACTCGCCGAGTATGGCATCACGAATTATTGCCTCTGTGATTCTAAAGGCGTTATCAACGAACATCGCGAAGATTTAAACAAATACAAAACTGAGGCTCTTGCCGACAGCATGGGCAGCTGCCCTATCGGTAGTTGTGTCCTTGCGTTACACGGCGCAGACATTCTAGTCGGGGTCTCGCAGCCTGGCCAATTTACTGCGGAAGACATCAAACAAATGAATGAAAAACCAATTGTTTTTGCCCTAGCTAACCCAGTGCCAGAAATTACGCCCGAGGAAGCTCTCACTGGCGGCGCCGCAGTCATCGCCACAGGCCGCTCTGATTTCCCAAATCAAGTGAACAACGCCCTCGTCTTCCCTGGACTCTTCCGCGGTCTTCTAGACGCCGGGGTAACCAAGGTTACAACAGAAATTCAGCTTGCTGTTGCCGAAGCTATTGCTGGACTGATAGAGAGCCCAACGGCGAACAACATCATCCCATCCATATTTGATGAAAACGTAGTGCCAGTAATTGTAAAAGCCGTCTCAAAGCACAAATAAGGTTATGAAATACTACTTCTGGATACTTGGCTGCGCCATGAATTATAGTGACGCGGAGAGAATGGCTACAGTTCTCGATTCTTTGGGTTATACAAAAACCGAAGATGAGAAAGTGGCAGATCTGTTTGTGGTAATCGCCTGTTCGGTTCGCGAGTCAGCCGTTCTTAGTATCTATGGCAAGGTTCGGGACTTAAATGAATATAGAGTCCAGAATCAAAAGTTTAGAACAATTCTGACCGGATGTGTGCTGGAAAAGGACAAGAAGAAACTTGAGAAAGTCTTTGACGTCATGATGACAATGGAGGACTTGCCGAAGCTTCCCTCTCTTCTCGGTTATTCTTCGAATGACAACAAGTATGAGAAGTCAGAGACCCTTAGTTCTCACTTACGTTCGAACGATATTAGCTATCTCTCCATCAAACCTCGTTATGAAAGCTCCTTTCGTGCCTACGTCCCCATCTCTACCGGCTGCGACAACTATTGCAGTTACTGTGCAGTCCCTTATACCAAGGGACGAGAGAAATCACGACCGGCGAAAGAGGTAATCTCCGAGGTCAAAGCTTTGATCAAAAAAGGATATAAAGAGATTACGCTATTGGGGCAAAATGTTAATAGTTACGGGAACGACTTGATTTATTCTTCGAAGGACAACAAGTCTGAGAAGTCAGAGCTTAGTAGTTCTCACGTACGTTCGAACAATAACAATTTTGCCCAGCTGCTCCTTGCACTCGATGCAATCCCTGGTGACCATCGTATCTATTTCTATTCTAACCACCCCAAGGACATGACCGCAGAGCTAATTCAAACCTTGGCGTCCCTCAAGCATTTCCCCCACTACATTCATCTGCCGCTTCAATCCGGAAATGACGAAATTATTCGTAAGATGAACCGTCACTATACAAAGGCACAATATCTCAAACTCGTAGCCAAGATCCGAAAGACTATGCCAGACGTTACCTTGACTACAGACATCATCGTCGGCTACCCTGGCGAAACCGAGGGGCAGTTCCAAGACACTGCTGACGTAATGAGAATAGCGAAATACGATATGGCCTTTATCGCGCAATATTCGCCTCGTGAGGGCACAGTTAGCACCAAACAACCTGACGATGTGACAAAGGCTGAGAAAGTACGCCGCGAAAAGATCCTCCAAGGAGTTGTAGCAAAAACTGTGCTGCTGCACAACCAAAAGCTCGTTGGCACCACCCAACACATTCTTGTTGATGAGAAAAAAGGTAACAAATACTTCGGCCGAACAGAGGGCTATAAAGTCGTAGAGATAGAAGAATATTCTTCGAATGACAACGCATATGAGAAGTCAAAGTCAAATAGTTCTCAACAAGTTTCGAACAGTAACAAAACCGACCTAGTCGGTCGGTTTGTAGATGTAAAAATTGAATCAGCGGGCAGTTGGAAACTAAGCGGCCTTCTCTAGGTCTTCTTCATCAGTTTCTTCTTGATGATGTGACTCATAAAGTTGTCTGCGAATCTCATCCAGTTTCTCAGCTTCTTCGGGGCTTATTTCTCTTGAATCTTTTTTGTCCAGCAATGCGTCTGCATCTGCCTTTGGCAAATCCCAGACGAGCTCTGGGGTGTCGTCGTCCTCTGCTTTTGACCCAGCAAGATCAACTTCGTTTCTGGTAGTCCAATCAAGACCTTCAACTTCAATTGCATGACTATTCGCCATCTCGTCGTGGAAAAATCTTTCAGTATCATTAATGTGTTCTGCAACCATATTTGTTCCCTTCTATTTATTTACTGGCACTTCATAATTTCCAGGTTGAATAGTGAGACTTTCACTTACGGTCCCTGGTTTAATGATATTCATCACTTCTATGAAAGCAGCTTCTTGACTTAGATCCCAGCCTGCCTTGTCTCGCAGTTCGGACAGAGTCGTTGGCATTTCGCTAAGTCCATCCTGAACCTCTCCCCAGGCTGCCACAGTCATCATTTCTCGAGGAGCATTCTTTATCTTCAAGAACGTTTCGCCACCAGCCACACTTTCAATGTTCGTGCCACTTGCATTTTCCGTCGAAAGTTTTCTTGCGGCGAATGCTGCGGTTCCGGCTGTAGCAACAACAGCTGCGGTTACTCCAACTCGAACAACTTTTTGCCCAAAACTAAGGCTCTTCTTTGTTGTTTTTGGGGCTAGCTTCTCTTGTCTTTCTCTGACTGCGTCCTTACTATCCCAAGTTAAATCCAAGTCTTCCGCTTCCAGATTATTTAGATTTTCGGCCATTTAATACTCCTAATTTAAACTTGAAACCAGTATAATACACAAGTTATGAATAATCCAATCATCATTCTTACTGGCCCTACTGCAAGCGGCAAGACCGCCATGTCGATAGACCTGGCAAAAAAATATAACGGAGAAATCATTTGCGCTGATTCTATGACCGTATATCGTGGCATGGATATAGGAACCGACAAACCAGACCAAGAGATACTTAGCGCCGTGCCTCATCATTTGCTGGACATTGTGGAGCCAGATGAAGAATTCAACGCTGCCATTTTTGTACAAAAGGTCCGCGAAATTGTGGATGAGATACACTCTCGTGACAAATTGCCTATCCTGGTAGGCGGCTCGGTGATGTACATAGATGCCTTTGTATATGATTATCAGATGCCTGAGGTAAAGCCCAACCAGAAGTTACGCGATGAGCTAAATGGCAAAGACAACGAAGAGCTTTTCAAACAACTTTGCAAATGCGATCCGGATTGCGAATGGACAGTCGACCGTCACAACAAACGCCGCATTATACGAGCCATCGAAGTCTGCACCGAGACCGGTAAACCCTTAGCCTCGCAAAAGTCCAAGAAACCGTTGCCAGAGAATGTCCTTTACCTCGCCGTCGATCGTGACAGAGAAGAATTATATACTCAAATCGATGATCGCGTAGATAACATGTTTAGTCGCGGTTTTGTGGATGAAGTACGCAAGCTTCATGTCCGCTACGACCACAATACCGCTATGCAAGCGGCCGGATACAGACAAGTAATTCAATTTTTAGACGGCAAAATCGACTTAGGCGCTGCTATCACCAAAACCAAACAAGTCCACCGCAATTATGCCAAACGCCAACTGACCTGGCTTCGACATAACGAGGACATCCATTGGGTTCAGAATGAGAACGAGGCCGAAGAACTAATCGGTAAATTTCTTTAGCGCGAATCCCTCCTTCCCTTCGAAAATTCACAAAGGCCGCGGCCCGATTATCGACGAACGTCACAAATATTGAATTGCATAATCGTATTTGTAGTGAGTCGAAAGAGTCTGAATTTTCTTGAACTTTACGCCACTTGCTTTCAAGAGAAAGTGGCAAAAAATATAACGAATATTACTAAGAGATCTCTCCGCTACGGTCGAGATGACAACAGGAAGATTGCTTCGGGTCTCGCAATGGCGAAGGAGGGACTAGATTCCAGCCTTCGCTGGAATGACGAAGAAGATTGCCGCGCTCCGCTCGCAATGACGACGTTTTGTTTGTATAATACATTCATGCGTAAATTCATTGCAATTTTAGCCGCCGAGGCCGCCAGAGCCCTCAGCCAGATCACCAAACGTGGTAGCGGCTCTGCCCTACCGGGGCTAGTGGCACAAAAAGTCGATCCAAATATCATCACCAAACTTGCAAACAAATTGCCTGGGGGTGTTATTTTAGTTACTGGCACCAATGGCAAGACAACTACCGCCAAAATGCTGGCAGGCATTTTAGAAGCCGCTGGCCACAAGGTGATTTATAACTTCAGTGGTTCGAACCTAAGCCGCGGCATCGCCAGCTTCCTGATACAACACACTAATTTCTGGGGTACCAGGATGGATGGCAATATCGGTCTCTTTGAAGTCGACGAAGCTACCATGCCAGAGATCGTGGCCCTAGTACAGCCAAAAGCAATCCTGGTGACCAACCTATTCCGAGATCAACTGGATCGCTACGGCGAAGTCGACAAAACTGCCGCTATTATCGGCCATGCGCTCGAGCTTTGTCCTGACGCCAAGGTTATCTTGAATGCCGACGATCCACTGGTGGCATCACTGTCACATTACAATAAGAATGTTCTCTACTTTGGAATCGATGATGATTACAAAACGCTTTCCAAGGGCGCCATTGACAGTCGAAACTGCCTCTCCTGTGGTGCCGAGCTCGACTTCAACCCACGTTTCTTCGGACACCTTGGCAATTACATTTGCCCAAGGTGCGGAGCCAAACGACCAAGTCTTGATTATTCACTATCGAACCTGTCATTTACGGTCGAAGACTCAAAAGCCACACTCAATTTACCATTCGGCAAAACTGACATCTCAATCCAATTACCAGGCCTTTATAACCTGTACAACGCTCTTGCGGCAGCGGCCATTTCAGATTACCTGCAGATTCCGAGCGGCATTATCGCACATACTCTTGGTACCATCTCAGCTGCTTTTGGTCGCATGGAAAAGATAAAGACGAATGACGGCAAGAATCTATTTCTAATGCTCGTCAAAAACCCAACCGGCTTTACCCAGACTATCGAGACACTCACATTTGATAAGAAACCGAAGAACCTTCTCATCGCCCTAAATGACAATTTTGCAGACGGCACCGACGTCTCGTGGATTTGGGATACCGAGATGGAAGTCGTGAAAAATATCGTCGAAAGTGTGATTGTATCAGGTATCCGTGGCGAAGACATGCAACTGCGTCTGAAATATGCTGATTATGACATGAGCAAGGTAACCCTGGAGAAAGATCTATCCAAGGCTCTTGAGCTCGGTATGAGCAAAACTGCTGCTGGCGAAACATTATATATACTACCCACATACACAGCCATGCTTGCACTTCGCCGAAACTTAAGCGACCTCGGACTCGTGAAAGGATTTTTGGAATAATGGCACAGAAACTAAAAATTTACCACTTATATCCCGACGCTATGAACCTATATGGTGACCTTGGCAATATAATCACACTCGTAAAACGTTGCGAGTGGCGAGGTATAGATACCGAGATTGTTGATGTAAAAGTCGGTGACAAGGTAGATTTTGGTGCAGCAGACATACTATTCATGGGTGGCGGCCAAGATAGTGGTCAACGTATCATCACCGATGATCTAGTCGGCCGCGGTCCAGCTATCAAGGCTGAAATCGAGGAAGGTCTGCCTGCTCTGCTTATCTGTGGTGGATTCCAACTATTCGGACACTATTTTGAAACAACGGAAGGCGATCGTATTCCCGGTATTTCGGTTTTTGACGCATACACTGTCGCTGGGAACAAGCGCCTCATCGGCAATGTGGTTGTAGATATTGCTCACATTGCCTCTGAATGGCAAACTCAATTTAGGTTATCGACCACCGTTACTAGTCATACCACTCTTGTCGGGTTCGAGAATCACAGCGGTCAAACCATCCTCGAGAAAAACACCAAACCATTTGGCTACATCATCCGTGGTTTCGGCAACAAAGGCGACGGCGGTTTTGAGGGTGCGGTTTACAAGAATGCTTTTGGCACTTACCTTCACGGCAGCCTACTACCAAAGAACCCCTGGTTTGCTGATCACCTAATCATGTGCGCGTTATATCGTCGATACGGCAACGTGGAAACCTTAAAACCCTTAGACGACAGCATCGAAATAGCCGCTCACAACGCTGCCATCGAACGTTCTAAAACTGCCAAAACGCTCTCAATTTAGACATTTTTATTTTGTATACTTGTTTTGTATAGCATACAGTATTATTATATTCTCAATATTTATATTGGGAGGGAAAATGCTTGCGAAAATTAATTCTATCGCAGTGATTGGGCTCTCGGCCGAAAAGGTCGAGGTCGAAGTGGATTTATCTGGTGGTTTACCAGCCTTTAACATCGTTGGTCTACCGGACAAAGCGGTTGAGGAGTCCAAAGAGCGTGTCCGCAGTGCTATCAAGAATTGCGACGCTACATTTCCGCCAAGACGCATTACTGTGAACCTCGCGCCTGCTGACATCCGCAAAGAAGGCCCCGCCTACGACCTCCCTATCGCTATGGGCATTCTGCTCGCTAGCGGGCAGTTAGATTTTGATCCGTCTAAAACGATTATTGTCGGAGAACTTTCGCTAAACGGGGAAATTCGTCATACCAATGGTGTGCTCACCATGACTATCGCCGCTAAAGAGTTAGGGTTTGAGACAATTATCATTCCAAAGCGTGATAGCGCCGAGGCCTCTATCGTAGAAGGGATTGAAGTAATCGCAGCCGATTCACTTTGGTCGCTTATCGATCACTTCCGCGGTGAAGAAAGAATTGAGCCAACTCCTTATACCAAGTTCGAGGAGCAGGTTGGCGGTGAATACGAGATCGACTTCTCACAGATTATCGGTCAGGACCACGCCAAAAGAGCCCTAGAGATTGCGGCTGCCGGTGGCCATAACATCCTGATGTCGGGGCCTCCGGGATCGGGCAAAACCCTGCTTGCGAAGGCACTTTGCTCAATTCTGCCCCCTCTTTCATACGAAGAAGCACTGGAGGTGACCAAAATATACTCTGTTGCCGGAGCACTTTCGTCAAAAAAGTCTCTAGTAAAAGCCAGACCATACCGCAGTCCACACCATACGACTAGTGGTGTTGCCCTAATTGGAGGTGGTACTTGGCCGAAACCAGGAGAAATTAGCCTGTCACATCGCGGCGTTCTATTTCTCGACGAACTGCCAGAGTTTCCAAGATCAGTGCTAGAAGTAATGCGCCAGCCTCTCGAAGAAGGCAATATCACCATCAGCCGGGCGAATGGCAGCCTTAACTTTCCGGCAAAATTTATCTTAGTCGCAGCGCAGAACCCATGCCCATGCGGCTTCTCGACCGATCCGGAACGACAATGCATCTGCAATATGGCACAGATAGTGAAATACCAGAAGAAGATCTCTGGACCGCTGCTGGACCGTATCGACATTCATCTCGAAGTACCAAGAGTGAATTATGAGAAGTTATCGGCAAATGTGGCCGGTGAAACCTCAAAGGACATCTTGTCACGTGTCGTAGCTGCTAGGAATGTTCAGAAATCACGATTCTCGGGGCGTAAGACTCTCTGCAACTCAGAAATGTCCCTCGATGAGCTGAAAAAGTATTGCAAACTCGACGTCGAAGGACAGAATCTTTTGCTAGCAGCTAGCAAACAGCTTTCTCTCTCAGCAAGAGGATATCATCGTATATTGAAACTAGCCCGCACTATCGCTGATCTCGAAGCAAAATCAGACATTCGCTGCAGCCATATTGCAGAAGCGCTCCAATATCGGCCAAAATCCCGCTTGGCGATGTAAAAAAATCTTTTTACTTTCGTGTTTTTACTTTATACTTATCACTAGAGGGTATATGGCAAAAGTTCCTGTCTTCAAGGCAGTTAATGTATCAAAAATTTATCAGCTAGGAGATATCGAGGTAAAAGCGCTGCAGAGCGTGAACCTGGAGATTTATAGTGGTGAGTTTATCTGCTTCTTTGGGCAGTCCGGTTGCGGTAAATCTACCCTACTCAGTTTGATCGCCGGGCTTCAGAAGCCTTCTTCCGGCGAAGTATACGTCCGTGGCGAGAAACTGTCTGCGCTCGACAATTCTGGCCTCGCCAAATATAGACGCAGCAAGATAGGTATCGTTTTTCAGTCATTCAACCTGATTCCTTCTATGAATATCATCGAAAATATCGCCCTACCTCTGACATTTGCCCGCGTTGGTAAAAAACAGAGAATGGAGCGCGCTAAAAGCTTGCTTGAAACGGTGGGTCTAACTAAATATTCCAATCACAACCCCTCACAGCTTTCCGGTGGACAACAACAGCGTGTTGCTATTGCTAGATCGTTAGTCACGGCTCCTTGGGTATTACTCGCTGACGAACCGACTGGTAATCTGGATACGAAATCGGCCAATGAGGTCATGCGCCTAATCATCTCGCTAAATCACAGGTCCAAGAGAACCGTAATCTTGATAACACATAACCCTGAATACCTAAACTATGCTGATCGTATATTCTACTTGCAAGACGGCAAGATCATCAAGACACAGGTGAACAACAAGGTCAAAGACGCGGAAGATCTGGAAGAAATCAAAGAGGCTGCAGAACAAGCTGGTGCTGAAAGTCGCGCCGAAGATTTATCTGCGCCAGAAACCAAAGAGGAGATAAAAGAATGAAATTAATCGACGTTCTTAGACTTTCTTTTGGCAATCTACGCCGCAATATGCTCCGTACAGTTCTTACTATCTCCGGTGTGGTTGTCGGTATCAGCACAATAGTGTTCCTAGTGTCTCTTGGTTTTGGTCTACAGAATCTAGCCGTTAGTAAAATAGCAAATCTGGACGCACTTACCCTACTCACTGTAAATGCTAGTCAGAAGGAAGGTATCTCCTTAGACCAAAGTGCAATAGATAAATTCAAGAACATACCAAAAGTCATTGCTGTGAGCCCTCTACTTAGTTATCCTGCACAAATCATCGTCCCAGACGGTAGCGGAGACACGATAGCTTACGGAGTAAACCCAAAATATTTCGACCTTGAGGACATCACTGCCAGCTATGGCAACAAAGAATTCTCGAGTGATAGCGCCAATGAAGCTATTGTTTCTGTGGGAAGCCTAAAAGCCGTCAATATGACAGATCCGGCTACCGCGATTGGAAAGGAAGTAACCTTCCGCATTGTAAAGATCTCTGACAACAACAAGAAGGACGAATTCGACGTGAAAGCAAAGATTGTGGGCATCACTACCGACGACACTACTAAATACGCGTATATGCCAATCGGGCTAATCAGCAAATTTGATGGCAAGGTGTTTAACAGTGTCAAAGTAAAAACAGCAAAACGCGATGATATGGACGAAGTACGCAAGACCATCGAGTCTATGGGTTACCCTACTACCTCTGTGAAGGACACTGTAGACCAGATCAATTCCATCTTTGTATATGTCCAATGGATATTGGGTGGTTTCGGTATGGTAGCCCTGATGGTCGCCGCCATCGGCATCTTTAACACCCTTACCATCGCCCTTTTGGAACGCACACATGAGATTGGCATTATGAAGGCCATCGGTGGACGTAATAGTGATGTAGCCCTAGTCTTCACTGCGGAAGCTTCCATGATTGGGCTCTTCGGCGGCAGCATCGGTCTAGCCACAGGTTGGATACTGGGAGTACTAATTAATCTGCTGGTCAATTTCGTTGCCACCAGTGTTGGCGGATTGGCTACTGATTTATTCTACACGCCACTCTGGTTTGGAACTTTCGTCGTCAGCTTCGCCTTCATCATCAGCACTGTTGCCGGTATTATGCCAGCAAGACGTGCGGCCAAACTCGATCCTCTCGAAGCCCTTAGATATGAATAAAAGGTTATAAAGTAGCAAGTTTATCAAGCACAATAAAAGGGCATTTCTGCCCTTTTTGCTTTACGACTTTATAAACTTTACAAACTTGTTACTCGCTTGCGCAACCACCGCCGCAACCAGCACACCCACCGCCGCAACCAGCTGCCGTCTCAGATTCCTTCAGATCATCCACTTCTTTGTTGCAAGATGGACAGAGAACCTTATCATTCTCGTCTGCAAGAACAGCCTGAAACTCAGCTTTACAGTCCGAACAAGTGCAATCGTAAACTTTCATTATTTGCTCACCTTGTCCACAATTTGTTTGAAGACTTCTGGTTTGTTAACTGCGAGCTCAGAGAGAATCTTGCGATCGACTTCTATCTTGTTTTCTTTCAAAGCTCCGATAAAGCGAGAGTATGATATACCGCTTGCAACAGCCGCATTACCCACACGAGTAATCCAGACTCCGCGCAAGTCGCGCTTCATATTACGACGATCTCGATACTGGTAGCTCCATGCCTTAAGCAGCGCTTCTTTAGCCTTCTTGATGCTGCTACGACGGACCTTGATCATGCCCTTCGTTTGGGCCATTACCTTTTTATGTTTAGCGTGACTTGTGACGCCGCGTTTTACTCTCATTAACCGACTCCTAGCATTTTCTTAACATTTTTGCGATCAGCAGCAGATACGTCAGAAACACCGCGATAATTACGCTTTTGATCCTGAGTTTTGTGCTCCAAAAGATGGTTGGCAAAAGCATTTTCACGCTTAATCTTACCAGTCCTAGTGATAGTAAATCGCTTTGCAGCACCGCTATGTGTTTTGATCTTTGGCATATCTACGTCCTCTTACTTATTTCTCTTTGGAGCAACCACTATGGTCATTTCTTTGCCCGCGAAAGTTGGCATCTGCTCTACTTCTATCTTTTCACCGAATGTTTCGATAATCGAGAGGAGTATCTTTTCGCCTAGCTCCTTGTGAACAACTTCACGGCCACGAAATCTGAGTTGAAATTTGACCTTATCCTCATGACCTAAGAACTTCTCTGCAGTTCGGAGCTTAGTGCTTAAGTCATTGGAACCTATTTTGACACCCAGACGAATAGTCTTAAGCTCAGTAGTTTTCTGCTTGGCTTTCGCCTTTTGCATCTGTTTCTGCTGCTCGTAACGATATTTGCCCCAGTCCATGATTTTGGCGACTGGTGGAACGGCATTCGGCGAAACCTCTACTAAATCAAGTCCAGCATCTTTCGCCATTTCGATGGCCTGACGTGTAGGCACGACTCCAAGCTGCTCGCCTTCGTCTGAGATAAGTCTCACTTCTGGCGATTTGATCAGCTCGTTGATTCTAGTTTTTTTCTCTATGTGGTCTCCCTAAAACAGGTAATATTCTAACAAATTTTGGTCGTCCTGTCAACGTATGCAGCTAGAAGCGTCGCTTCCTACTGACGATGACTTTGAGTTTGCGATCTGACACCTCTATTGTGACGGGTGTTTCGGCGACCGCTTTTCCATCTGCACTTACCGTAACCGGTTCCTTGGAGGTTATCGTAATCTTCTTAGTATGGAAAACAGATACCTGACCTAGTTTCCTAGCTAGATCCAACGTACCTTGGCCGTATTTGACCGCATCGCTGTGGCTAAGATGGCTGATAAGCACTGCGTCTAGCATATTGTCCTGGGGTTTTGATTTCTGCGGTAAATACGATAGAAAAGCTCCATTTGAGAGTGAGAAGTTGAAACAATCAGTCTCAACGGAGTATTTACCATCAAAATTGAAATCCAGATGAATCGGCTTGAATGTTCTCGCTGCCGCCGAAAGTTTGGCGCTATATGCGAACCTGCCCAGGGCGCCGTCTTGCTGCTTTCGCTTGAGATCGAAAAGAATGTTATCAAAACCAATTGATGCCGCAGTGACAAAGAGTTTGTCATTGATAAGCCCGAGGTCAACTTGCTCTACTTTTCTTGCAGCCAGTATGTTACAAGCCGTTTGCCAGTCGGTGATACCAAGCATGGTCGCAAGCTCGTTGCTAAAGCCCATGGGGATCATCCCCAGAGCCACACTGGGACTCGCTATGGCATTTATGATCTCGTTGATGGTTCCATCTCCACCCACGGCCACGATTGTCTTGTAGCCGCGTTCTATGGCCATGTGAGTCAAGCGCGCTACATCACCTGGTCCCGTGCTTTTGGCAAATTCACCAGCAATACCAAGCTCCCTAAGGCGTTCCTTAAGTTTATCCTGGATTTTGTTGATTTTGCCACCGCCAGAAGCGGGGTTGATGATATAGTAGTACATAAATTATTTTGTGGCTGGTTCTAGAACATCTTCGACGATTTCTTCTTTTTCGGCAGTTAGCTCGATCTCTGGCTCTTTGATATTCTCGGCCATGGTCGATTTACCGCTGAATAATGCTCCGGCTGAAATAGAGAGGATATTTGCGGAGATGTCTCCGTAAACTCTGCCAGACTCGGAAACGTTCAAACGATCAGTAGCGACCACGTTACCCTGGACAGTACCGGCTACATTTACGTTCTTGGCGTGTACATTCGCGATGATGTTGGCGTTTGGTCCGATAGTGACAGTACCCTTTGTCTTGATCTCACCATTTACAGACCCATCTACGGTGATGTCACCATCACTCTTCAGAGTTCCCTTTAGCTTTACCGATGTCCCGACTACGGTCTCTGCTGCACCCGCCTGCGCAACAAATTCTTCTTTACGATTGAACATTTTGTCTCCTTTATTTCGCACCTATGGCCCCCTTGATCGCTTCGACCTCCTCAGCGCTTAAATTATGTTTTGATTTACCATTCTGTACTTCTTTGGCGTATATACGGTCAACTTCTCGTCCGTGAATACTCGTAATTACCACGCCGTTATCGCGTAAATCCAGTAACGCTAGACTGAAACTCTGGTCGCCTCCAGTTTCGCGGAATGGGTTGTAGCGAACCATGGAAAACTTCTGATAGCTGCCCTGGATGATCTTGGCGATTTCCTTGCGCTGAGTCTTGCCGGTGCCGTGCACCTTCGCGTAAGCGTCGCAGTACGCGCCGATCAGCCACGGCCAGACGGTGCCTTGATGATAGGCGCGATCCCGGCTGTATTGCCCGCCATGATAGCGGCCGATGTAGGCAGGGTCGGAAGGCGCCAGAGTGCGCAGCCCATAGGGGGTGAGCAACTCCGCCGCGATCGCCTTGAGGGCCTTGCGCGCACGCGTGGGCGAGACCAATGCTCGGCGCGCGGCAAGGGCGATCAGTTGATTGGGCC
>Ga0209540_10001081_pt1 | contig 21733 bp, 13 predicted proteins | sample BarGraIncu01121A_FD_184501 | JGI IMG/M metagenome (GOLD analysis project Ga0209540, IMG submission 184501) | Arctic peat soil microbial communities from Barrow, Alaska - Barrow Graham LP Incubations 011-21A (SPAdes) (version 2) | ecosystem: Environmental > Terrestrial > Soil > Wetlands > Peat... | reverse complement strand
CTTCGTCGCCTTCGAAATAAAAAGAGGCCTCTTTACCTATGACATCATCACCAAAAAAATTCAATCCCGGACAGTTAGCCCAAGTGTAAATTTTATTTTTATCAACCTCCATGATGATCTCAGGTATTGCTGTAAGAATTGCCTCCTGACGCAAAGACAACTTGCGAAAAGCGTTTTCTGCCTGCTTGCGCTCGGTGATATCTTTTTCGAATGATGTTTTTAAAGAATCATACTCCAGCTGCAGTTTCTTCAGTTCTTTAATAAGTTTATCTTTTGCCCAATCCTGGTAATTCATAATTCTCAATCTTCAAATTACCTCATTTCCGAATTAGTCTATTTTCAAATTACCTATCGTAAAAGAGAAGGTACTGCCTTTTCCTTCTATACTTTCTACCCTGATAGTTCCTCCATGTTTTTCGACAAACTCTTTGCAAAGCATAAGACCTAATCCCGTACTGGGCTCTCCTGCAGTACCATTCCTGCTGGTTTTCTCATTCAGAATAAACAACTTACTCAGTAGTTCCAGGTTCATGCCAATTCCCGTATCGCGGATTTTTATTTCAACAGAGTTGTTCTGGGAGGCAGAAGCCGAAATGTGTATTTGTCCGCCGGCTGGAGTGAACTTTACAGCATTGGAGATAAAATTCCGGACAACAGTTTCAAGCATATGCTTGTCAGCCATTACCTCAAGGTTTTCGGGTACAGAAACTTCGATCCCGATTTTCTTATTAATTGCCGATGCATTTACAGAATCAGTACTTGAGTTGATAAGGCTTCTTAAATTCAATTTCACTCTGTTAAATTCCAGGACACCACGTTTCAGACGCGACCACTCCAGAAGGTTTTCCAGAAGCTTATATATATTAGCCGCATCTGTCTTCATGCTTATTGTGATATCCCTGATCTCCTCCAGTGTCATATTCTGGATATCTTCGGTAAGTATCTGTGTAGCATCGACAAATGCGCTCATGGGTCCACGCAGATCATGTGCAAGGATTGAAAAGAATTTATCTTTTTCAGCATTAGTTGCCAGAAGCATCTCGTTTTTTAGTTTAATTTCTTCTTCTGCCAGTTTGTGTTCGGTAATGTCCCTGGATATGCCGAATGTACCGATGATGTTACTCTCTTTATCATACAAAGGCAGTTTAACGGTTGAAACCCATGTGTCGGGCCGATCATGATGAGTCTCCTTTTCTTCTATATTCAACATCTTTCCGGTCCGAATTATAGTCTGTTCATCGTCAAATGCCTGCTGTGCATGTTCCCCGGTAAAAAAGTCAAAGTCTATCTTTCCAATGGCCTGGTCAGGATCATTTAATCCAAGAAACCGCGCATTAGATTTATTAATCCTTATGAACCGGCTTTCACGGTCTTTGAAATAGATATGGTCAGGAAGGTTATCCATAAGAGTATGCATAAGGTATTGTTCCTGAGCCAGCGCTTCTTCAGATAGTTTGTGTTCAGTGATGTCGCGTGCTGAAGAGAAGGCACCTGTAACATTGCCTTCATTATCTTTCAATGCCTTGCACCACCATGCAAGCAATCGCTTCTCTCCATCGTATCGTCTCTGCCAGCTCTCCAGATAGAAAATGTCCTTAGAACCGTCAAATAGAGGTTGCACCATATTATACGTTTCCTGTTCGCCTTCGAAATAACGAGAGGCTTCCTGGCCAATAACATCTTTACCAAAGAATTCTAAACCAGACCTGTTAGCCCATGTGTAAATTTTGTTTTTATCAACTTCCATAATAATCTCAGGAACAGCTGCAAGAATTGCCTCCTGACGCAAGGACAGCTTATGAAATGCATCTTCAGCCTTCCTGTGTTCTGTGATGTCTCTTGATATACCGAATGTGCCGACGATGTTTCCTTCTTTATCACATAAAGGCAGTTTTATAGTTGAAACCCAGGTGTCGGGCCGATCATGGTGTGTCTCCTTTTCTTCTGTTCTTAAAAGTTGCCCGGTCCTGATGATATTCTGTTCATCGTCAAATGCCTGCTGTGCATGTTCCCCGGTAAAAAAATCAAAATCTGTCTTTCCAATCGCCTTGTCGGGATCATTTAAACCGAATGCATCGGCCAGAGACTTGTTGACCCTGATGAATTTGTTTTCGCGATCTTTGAAATAAATATGGTCAGGAAGGTTATCCATAAGAGTATGCATCAGATACTGCTCCTGAGCCAGAGCTTCTTCAGCCTTCTTGCGGCAGGTTATATCCCTGGTAACATTCAGAATATGTGGTACACCGTCAAGATCAATTAATGATGCTGACATTTGACCGATTACTATACTCTTGTCTTTTTTAAAAAAGTTGGTCTCAAAATTTTCAACTTTCCCTTTCTCTTTAAGCTCTTTTACAAGGAAATTACGACTTTCAGCATCTGCCCAAATATTTAACTCAAGTGAGGTTTTTCCGATTGTTTCTTCCTCGCTGTACCCTAATATTTTTGTAAATCCTTCATTAACAGATACAAACATTCCATCAGAGAGTCTGTTTATATTAACTGAATCGGGACTTGTCATATAGACCTTCCGGAATTTTTCTTCGCTTTTTCCGGCTTTGGTTTCTGCCAGCTTTAAAAGATCTATATCTGCTTCATATTGTTTTCTGAGCGCATTATTTGAATGGTGCAGATCAAGTAATTCCTTTATAAGCTCTTCCCTGGTTTTATCACTATATTCCATCGAGGTATGTTTGAATGACAATATAATTAAGAAGTGATGTCAAATTCTATTTTAGACTTTTCTAAGAAACTTGTGATAATATTGAAAAATATTGACCACGATCCTGATAATTTGCCAGTACTTAGCAAAAAATGAAATTCCCTAACTTTCAAATTTACAAAACTTAACAGTTTCCGGCAATAATATTTCTTTCTACATTTGTCACCTGATTAAGAAAGTTTAAGATGCTGCATGATATTAAACCAGGCATAAAAGGATTGATATTTGATCTTGATGGTACTTTAGCCGACACCATGCCATATCACTTTGAAGGATGGAAAAAAGCCTGCAAAAAATATGGCGCCGACATGGATCCTGATTTCCTCAGGCTTCATACCGGAAGTCCTGGATGGATCATTGCTTCGGAAATAATTAAAAAATGCGGTCTCGAGGGAAAGGTTACCGTCGACCAGATTGTCGAAGAAAAACTGGCTGAATTCTACAAGATACAACATAAGGTAAAGGCTATTAAACCTGTTGCAGATATTGCAAGAAAATACTATAAAAAGCTTCCTATGGCTGTCGGAACAGGCGGACACAGGGAAGCTGTTGAGCGTACACTTGAAATAACAGGGCTAAGGAAATATTTCGATATAATTGTCACCGCTAATGACGTCGATAACTTTAAACCCGATCCTGAAACATTTTTGAAATGTGCCGAATTGATGAAAGTCGAACCGGCGTTCGTTGAGGTTTTTGAAGATGGCGATTTTGGTCTGAGGGCTGCGGAAATGGCGGGAATGATTGCCACTGATGTAAGGTCGTGGTACGTTGCGAACTGGTAAACCGGGGTAAGGCGAGTGATTTAAAATAATGTAAAAACTTAAAGGTATGGAGCATTCTCACTCATATAACAGTACAAATTACCTGGGCAAAGCCTTTAAAATTGGCATATCGCTCAATGTCATTTATATAATTATTGAGATATTTTTCGGCATCAGGGCAAATTCAATGGCGCTGATTGCTGATGCAGGACATAATTTCAGTGATGTCCTGGTGCTCGCATTTTCATGGATTGCCGTTGCATTATCTCAACGGAAGCCGACCATGAAATTCACTTACGGCTTCCGCCGGTCAACAATTCTGGTTGCGCTCTTCAATACACTATTTTTTATTGCAGCGGTAATATTCATTATCTGGGAAACAATTGGCAGATTTAAGCATCCCACGGAGATAAAATCGCTTACCGTTATTATCACTGCTACAGCCGGGATAATTATCAATGGTATCACTGCCTGGCTTTTCATGAAGGACCAGGAACATGACCTGAACATTCGAAGTGCCTTTATTCACTTTATTGCCGATGCGCTTGTTTCACTGGGTGTTGTTGTGGCTGGAATTATTATGGCATTCACCAGGGTGGTATGGATTGACTCAGCTGTCTCACTAATAATTGTTGCGGTTATTCTTTACAGCTCTTACAAACTGCTGATCAATTCAGTGAACCTTGCACTCGATGCAGTTCCGAAAAACATTGACGCCAGCAAGGTCAGAAAGTACCTGAGAAGCCTGCCTGAAGTTTCTGATATTCACGACCTTCATATATGGGCGCTCAGCACGACTGAAGCTGCTCTGACAGTCCATCTTGAAACTAAAAAAGAGACAGATGTCAGCTTCATAAGCATGATCCAGCATGAGCTCGGCGAAAGGTTCGGAATCTGGCATTCTACAATACAGGTTGAGTTCGGTGAATTTTCCTCCGAATGCAATAATTGCAACTGAACCTGAGATTACAAATTCACCTGAATCTGACATCTGGCATCTGCGATGCTGACAGAATACTTAATGCTATACCAGTATTTTGGTCGTCAGGTTGGTAATACTCTTTCGTATATCGCCAAACATGTCGCCATCCCTGCTCTGATCCTGTTCAACCACCATATATTTCATGCCGGCGATATCTTTAGCTGCCAGTATCTCCCTGAAATTTATGATACCTTCACCAACCGGAGCGAAATCCTTTACTCCGACTGTCGTAAAGAAAGGCGCTTCTTTGGTGTACATATCCTTCATGTGGAAAAGCTGGAATCTTCCCGGATATTTTTTGAATATATCAACCGGGTTTTGCCCTGCTTTTGTAGTCCAGAACAGATCAATTTCCATTGTCACAAGATCCTTGTCAAGCTCGGCAAGCATAACATCAAAATAAGGGACCTTGCCTTCTACTTTGTCGAATTCGAAATTGTGGTTATGATATCCGAACTGCATGCCGAACTCCTTCATTATAGCTCCGATCTTGTTCCAGTTTTCAGCCATTTTCTGATAGCTGGCGATTGATGTACGCATTTCTTCGACTATCCATGGTTGCAGGCAGTACTTCACTCCCATCTTTGAATGATCCTCCGCCATTTTTCTTGCATTGTCAAGCGTAACTCCTGCTCCTTCAACCTGGGTGTGACTGCTGAGAACTTCCATGCCAAGGTCATTTACCAGCTTCTTAAATTCTGCCGGCTGATAACCATAAAATTTTCCGTCGTTATAATCAGCCAGTTCAAGGTACTTGTAGCCAATATCAGAAACCTTCTTCAGCGAGCCTGGAACATCTGTTTTCATTGCGTCCCTGATTGTGTAAAGCTGAAGCGCGATGCCGAATGATTTCGGATCTTTAATAGTTGGTTTTGAAGAGGTTTTTCCAACAGTCTTGCATCCTGTCTGTGAAAGAGCAATTGCCCCGATTGCCCCTGCAGCAGTAACTTTGAGAAACTCTCTTCGTGATTGTCTGTTTTTCATGGTTAACTTTTTTATAAAAGGATCGTTAATTTGTATGTAATAAAACCGTAATAAAAATAATATAATACATTATAAAAATCAGTATGACACCTGAATTCTTTCAGAACTGAGGTAAATTCCCCTTTGCTGGTCGAAAATCAGCTTTTAATGGACCAAAAAAGGTTCTGACGATGATTTTTTTAATAATTTTATTCTCAATATGGTCATGATGAGAACTAGATTTGCATTTTGGTTCATGCTGATTTTATCTTCTGCAGCTGTATATGCCCAGCAGCCTGCGGATTCGCTTCATGGTAACATTCAGAAGCTGGATGCTGACGACCTGATCTTTAAGAAAGATACCGCAGAAATGAATGTCACCTCGGCAAGCCGAAGTTCAAAGCGGGTGGAAGAATTGCCAATAACAATCTATGTCGTCACACGGGAGGAGATTATTCTGAACCACTACAATTCGCTTGTTGACGTATTAAAAAGCCTTCCGGGGGTCAGGGTTTCACAACCCGGATCCGGTGAGCTTGGAGAGTCTTTCGAGCTCAGGGGTCTTGTCGGTAACCTTTATACTCTGATTCTTATTAACGGGCTGCCCATAAAACCAAGCGGAGTGGTCGGAATGCCAATTGGTGCACAACTTCCAATAAGAGAAGCTGAAAGAATAGAAGTTATCTACGGCCCTGCTGCAGCAGTTTATGGAGCTGATGCGGTATCAGGCGTAATAAACATCATTACAAAAGAAGCTGATAAAGGGACATTTGTTTCGGGAAATCTGGGACTCGGACAGCTCGATTACCGCAATGGCGATTTTATGGTGGGAGGAAAAACAGGCAAGAATAAGAACATAATGCAGTATACCTTTTACGGAGGGCTCAGCGAAGTAAGCAACGTGAATATAAAGAATGGCTACAACGATGTTTACAACCCGCTGCAGTATCTCCAGCAGAAGGGTGTCAAATATACTTTCGGAAGTAAAATCTACGAACCAATCAGTATCACGGAAAGTGATCTTAGGTCAGGTGGAATTGAACCTTCAGACTTTATCAAAGAGAATTATCCAAAGAACTATGAAGGATCCCTTACAATGCCTTATATGGAAAATCTTCCCGCTGCAAGCAATCATCTCGGGTTCCAGATTAAGTACAGGGGATTCTCCATGTCGTTCAACAATATGTACAGGAGGACCCATAGTTCTCTGAGCCAGTCTGCTTACCTCTATAAGTATAATAACCCCCAGAATTACTGGGGAGACAATATCAGGTCGACGACGCTTAGCTATAATCATGAATGGACTCCAAAGTTCATGACAACAACCAACCTGTCGAGCCTTGTCTATAAGATGGACAACAACTCAAATATGGGGGTTACGTTCATTGATTATACTGACCAGGTATACAGATATGCTGCAAGCCGCGACATCCTGTTTGAGCAGTTGTTCACAGTTATACCCGCAAAAGGACTTGAAATTATGTCGGGTCTGACCTACCAGTATTCAGGCAACCTGCCACAGACAAATTTTATGGATTCCCCTTTCAGGGAATACAAGTACAGCTTTTTCAGTACAAAAATCGATCTTCTTGATACACTCACGAATAATTTCGGTTTCAATCCTCTTGTATATCATAACTTTTCACTTTTTTCCCAGGCTTATTATTCCTACAAATCATTCAGGTTCATGGGAGGTGTAAGGTTGGATAATAACTCACGCTACGGGATGAAATTAAGTCCAAGGCTTGCGGGCCTCTATATTATGAACCGCAGAACTAGTTTCAGGGGTTCGGTAAGTTTCGCCTATAAGGCTCCGGCTTCATCGCTGGCTTACCAGTCGCTGGCAGTAAAAACCGGAGTAAATCACGACAGCCTTCTTTACATTTCTATACCCAATTCTGACCTGGAGCCTGAACAATTCATGGCCGTTGAACTGGGACTGATAAAAAAATACAAGAAAGGGTTGAATTTCAACCTCTCACTATATTACAATGAAATCAGGAACAACATTATTGAACGTGACGTTTTGCTGAAAGATCTCTCGTTACCCCTGGCGGTAATGACCAGCGATTCAGCTACTGTTCTTCAGAGGTCAAATGCCAGGAATTCAGTTTACAGGCTTTATGGAGTCCAGGCTACTTTTAAGGCAAATGACATAATAAAGTCTATTCATCTGAATGGTGAACTGAGCCTTACAATTGCAAAAAGCAGTTATGATTTCCCGGCAATACTCCAGATTGCATCTGATTATTTAAGCAATTTTAAACTTATCCCAAAACATAACGGCCAGCTTAAAGTATCAATGAGACCGACCAGAAATCTTTATTTACAGGTGACAAGTATCTGGACATCAAGCTGGCTAAGGGTCATCATACCTATTAAAAGCCTTTACGAGCAATTATTGAAGAATTACGACGGTTTTTACAGCATGGATATTGTCGCCGACTACAAGATAGGTCCGAATATCAACAGCTTTATTAAAGTCACCAATCTCTTTGATGAAAAGTACGGCGGACCATTCTATTCCGGAATGAATACTCCCCTGCCCTATAATCCGCAGACCGGAAGAAGCATAAGTTTCGGCCTCACTTATACTCTTAACTGATGAGGAAAAAGACGAAGACTATATTATATATTCTCTTATTCTCCTCATGTCTGTTCAAAACCTTCGGACAGGATATTCAGGATATAAAACAGAAGAGGGAAGCCGATTCCATAAAGTCTGTTTCATATTTCAACAGCGCAGTTGATTTTATGGCCGGAAATAAAACTGATAGCGCTCTTGACTATATTTCGAAGTCGATTAGCCTGGCTTCCGAGAACGGATTAATGAATATACAGGCAAAGGGTTTTGAGTTTCTCGGATCATATTATGACCTGCAGTCAGACTGGGATGAAGCACTCAGAAATTATCTTCGTGCTTCTGCAGCCTATACAAAATCATTTGATAACCAAAACGAAGCCAGGATACTCAGACTTATCGCCGGCAAGTATTATAAAGCAGGCGTGTATAATAAATCAGCTGCTTATTCCGAACAGGAATTTATTTTATATGGTGAGCAGGAAAGCAAAATGCTGGCTTCAGCTGCTGAATCCACAGGTAAATCATATTTCTTTCTTCCTGACGATTCATTATCCCTGAAATGGTACAGCACCGCAAGTCATTACTATTTAAGAGATTCTGACTCATCAGGTTATCTCAGGTGTACCGATAAAATGGGAATGCTTTGCACCAGGTCCGGAAAATTTGACCAGGCCATTGAAGAATACAATATCCTTTCATCTGTTTATGAAGACAGAAAAGATTATAAGAGTCTGGCGTCGGCCTGTAACCAGGCCGGGTTTCTGATGTTCCGCAAAGGGGATACCAAGGCAGCACAGGAATATTTTGGGAAAGCTATAGAGTATTCCGGGAAAGGAGGAAAAGATGATTTCTTTCTTACTGATGCATGGTCAAATATGGCTATCTGCCAGCAGAATCTGGGAAACCAGAATGAAATGCTTGCCAGCTTCAGCAAGGCTCTTGAGTATTCAAAAACTTCCGGAAGGACTGAAGAAGTTGCGAGAATTGACAGGATCATTGCCACAATCTATTTCAAAAAAGGAGATAATTACCATGCCGAGGTATATTGCCTCGAGTGTATCGAATCGGCAAAAAAATCCGGGAACCTCGATGTTCTTCAGCTTTGCTATAAGGATTATTCAGCAGTTCTTGAAAGCGGAAATGATTTTGTCAAGGCGCTTGAATACTATGAAAAACACCTTAATCTCCGTGATTCACTCAATTATGCAAACCGTAACTCAGAAAACGAAAAAAACAGTAAAATAGCTGCAAAGGAGGCGTCAGAGCAGCGGATCATAAGTGGATTATCTGCCGAAGAGATCCAGGGGCTTCAGCTTAAAAACCTGCAGACAGAAGCAAAAAGAAAGGAAAAAGAACTTCTGCTCCTGCAAAAACAACAGGAACTTAGCCGATCAGAAAATGCCATGCTGAATCAATCCCTTGTTCTTGTTCAAGACCGCCTCGAGCTCAATAAAAGAGTCCAGGAAAATAAATCTCTTAAGCTGCAGCAGGCAAACGACAGTCTGAACCTTATTCAGAAAGATGAAGCAGCAAAAAACCTTGAGACTGAAAACATACTTCTTGGAAAGGATAAACTCCTTAAAGAGAAACAGCTCAAAGATGAAAAACTTGCCAGGCAATTTGCAGTAGGAATCGGCTTTTTGATGTTACTCGCTGCGGCAAGCATCCTCTTCGGTCTGATATCGACCAGGAAGAAAAACCAGAAACTGGCCGAGAGCAAGCAGCAGATAGAAATGATCAATTCTGATCTTGAAATAAAAAATGCTGAAGTACTTAAACAGAAAGACATAATAGAGCAGAAAAACCAGTCAATTACTGACAGCATTCAGTATGCCAGCAGGATCCAGACTGCTGTGCTTCCGCCTGTCAGCTTCCTGTCTGACTGGGGAATTGACAACTTTATACTTTACAAGCCAAAAGATATCGTAAGCGGTGACTTTTACTGGGGTGTCGAGAAAAATGAGAAAATAATTCTTGCTGCCGGCGATTGCACAGGACATGGAGTACCGGGTGCCTTCATGAGCATGCTCGGACATGCCTTTCTTGATGAAATAATAAGTACAAAGGAACCGGAAAATGCTGCTGACATTCTGAACCTCCTTCGTGATGAAATCATTAATGCACTTAAGCAGAAAGGGACGACAGGCGAAGCACATGATGGCATGGATATTTCTCTCGTTATTCTTGACCTTAAGGCTGGCAAACTTGATTATGCAGGTGCCAATAACCCGCTTTATCTTATCAGGGATGGGAAAATGATCCAGTACAAGGCCGATCGAATGCCTATCGGGATCCATGTTACATCAATTACTCCCTTCACTAACCTGTCGGTTGAAATAAGAAAAGACGATTACTTATATCTTTTTTCAGATGGTTATGCCGATCAATTCGGCGGTCCGAATGGTAAAAAGTACATGTACAAGCCATTCCAGGACCTTCTTTTGAAACACCATGAAAAGCCTATGGAATTGCAGAAAGAAATTCTCGATGACACCTTCGGGAAATGGAAAAACGACAGAGAACAGGTAGATGATGTACTGGTTATAGGATTGCATATTTGATAAAGAAAGGCATCAGGCATCTGGCATCTGGCATTAGGCATCAGGCATCAGGCATTAGGCATTAGGCATTAGGCATTAGGCATTAGGCATTAGAAAATCAGCAACCAATGAATCAATTAGTTAAAACTTCCGATGGTTCCCATACTATATATGTTCCTGAAATGAATGAGCATTACCACTCCATTCATGGTGCAGTACAGGAATCGGAGCACATATTTATCAAGGCAGGTTATGACAACTGCAATGCAGAACCTCTTTATATATTCGAAGCCGGATTCGGTACCGGGCTCAATGCACTTCTTACTGCTGTAAAGGCAGTTAAGGATAACAGGAAAGTCTTTTATACTTCTATCGAGAAATACCCTGTTGCCCCCGATCTGATAAAGTTATTGAACCATTATGAATTTACAGGACCCGATGGCAAAAGGATCTTTGAGCTTATACAATCATCACCATGGGAGCAAATGAATTGCATCTGCAATAAATTCAACCTTAAAAAAATAAATGGAGACCTGGCTGATTATATTCCGGCATATCCTGTTGATCTTGTTTATTTTGATGCTTTCGGGCCCGATAAGCAACCGGCAATGTGGACCTGGGAAATATTTGAAAGGTTATCAGCTGCCATGAGAAGCGGAGGAATTCTGGTGACCTATTCTTCCAAGGGGGAAGTTAAAAGGAATCTAAGGTCAGTAGGCTTTGATGTGAAGCTTATTCCCGGGCCTCCTGGAAAAAGAGAAATGATTATTGCAAAGAAAATCTGAAAAAAAGTTTTAAAGGTTTTTTTACAAGGCTCAAAGTATTATCTTTGCCAAAATTATAATTAAAAAAAACAGATATGAAATTCAAGGGATTAGTTGTTCTGACTGCCGTTATAGCTATTATTGCTGGCTCATGCGGAGAAAATGCAATACAGGGTACAAAAATACTTACTGAAAAGGATTCGCTTGCCTATGCATTTGGCATCGTAAACTACAATGCACTTGCTACTGACAGCTTGGATCTCAACCCGATGGTTGTTGCCAAAGCAATGCTCGATGGCAAAAACAAAAAAGCAATTTTAAATGATGAATCTGCCAGGGCAGTAATCATGAAATTCATCAATCGCCGTGAATCTGTAAAAGCAGCAAAAAAAGCCGAAGCAGATAAAATTCTGTACAAGGACTGGATTCAGCAGAACGAAGATTTCCTGGCAAAAAATAAAGAAAAACAGGGCGTAACTGTAACTCCCAGTGGTCTTCAGTATGAAGTAATAAAAATGGGAAACGGTCAGAAGCCGACAAGCGAAAATACTGTTAAAGTTAACTACGCAGGAACCCTTATTGATGGAACCGAATTCGATTCATCCATTAAGAGAAATGAACCTGCCCAGTTCCCCGTCGGAAATATTATTCCCGGATGGAAAGAAGCTCTTCAGCTAATGCCTGTAGGATCGAAGTTTAAAGTTTATGTCCCACAGAATCTTGCTTACGGAGCAGTTGGTGCCGGCGAACAGATCAAACCTTACTCCACTCTTATTTTCGAAATCGAACTTCTTGAGATTGTTAAATAATGAGAAGTGCAGAAATACATACTGCTAAAGGTGTTTTGAAAGTCAGCTTTTATGAAGCTGATGCTCCAGGTACCGTTGAAAACTTCGTTACAATTGCAAAAAAGGGTTTCTATGACGGCCTGGCCTTCCATAGGGTGATCCCTGACTTTGTAATCCAGGGCGGATGTCCTTTCTCAAAAGATATGAACGATCCAAGAGTTGGCACCGGAGGCCCTGGCTACAAAATAAAATGCGAGCTTGACGGCAATAACCAGTACCACGACAGGGGCGTCCTTTCAATGGCACACGCCGGCAGGAATACAGGCGGCTCTCAATTCTTTATCTGCCACTCAAGAACCAATACGAAACACCTCGACGGAGTGCATACATGCTTTGGAAAAGTATTTGAGGGAACTGATGTGATTGATAAAATACGTCAGGGAGACAAAATTGAAAAGATCACAATAATAGAAGAATAAAATGGCATTTGAAATTACAGGCAAAATAATTGACATTTCCCCTGTAAACCAGGTAAGTGACAAATTTAAAAAGCGTGAATTTGTTATCGAAAACAAAGAATCAGGAGGAGGTGCTGTATTTGTTAATTATATCAAGTTCCAGCTTATCCAGGATAAATGTGACCTCATTAATGAATCATACCTCAACGAAGAAGTCAAGATATGGTTCAACCTGAAAGGGAACAAATGGGAACGCGATGGGAAGATAAACTATTTTACGAATCTCGATGCCTGGAAAATTGAAAGAGCCTCTTCACAGGGACACGATCAGAATGTATCATCGTCACGCCCTGCCCTGGAGGACATTCCGCCTGAAAATGATGAACTGAGCGATCTGCCGTTCTGAAAAGAATACGAGAGACTGAATCAAAAATTCAGTCTCTTTTTTTTATCTTGTCTGCAAAATTGTTTGTTGGCCTTAATTAATATTATAACCTCAAAAATGAAGATAATAAAGCTCATACCGGCACTCCTCTGTCTCATAACTGCAATCGCCCAGGCTCAACTGCCGGAAAATATCTCTCCTCAGAATCCCAGGCAGATTCTTCTCCCCTGGAACCGTCTCATCCAGCCGGCAGGCCTGCAGGTATACTTCGGAGACAAGGATATGGAAAACCATTCATTGGATGCAGCTCTTTCCCCGGATGGAAAATATCTTGCAGTTATGGAGCGATACAGTATTGTCTTTATCAGCACTACAGACAACCACGTAATATTTACGCTCCCGGACTATCACTGCCCCGAGCTGACCGGAGGAATGAACACATATTCCGGTATTACCTGGCACTCAGGGAACAATCTTACTGAAATATACTGGAGTGCGATCGGAGCTAAGAAAAGGTCATTTATTATCTCTGCAAAATGGGATGGGACAAAAGCTGAATTCAGCAGGCTCATCGAATATAAATCTGCTCCTCAAACAGATATGGCTCTTCCAAACGAATTCCTGATAACCAAAGAATCATCAGGGGAATTCTTATATGTAGTTCTTAATGGTAATAATAACCTGGTTAAACAAAACCTTACAACGGGAGATACGATCTGGGTTGCAAATCCCGGAGTTGCTCCTTACGGAATTGCAATGGCTGCCGGAAAAATATATGTTACCAACTGGGCCGGAAGGTTCCCTGAAGCAGGTGATAAAGATGTTGCAGGTGTACCCTGGGGAGTGGCAAGGGTTGACAATAAGGCCGGCGGTTCAACAAGGGAAGGAAGCGTTGCCGTTATTAATCCTGAGAACGGAAAGATAATCAAGGAGATAATTGTCGGCCTCCATCCTAACGAAATTATCGCAAACAGGAGCGGAAAATTCATTTATGTTACCAACTCCAACAGCGACAATGTTTCAGTAATAAACACATTAACTGATAATGTATCTGAAACTATAAATTTAAGGCTTCAGCCTGCAATCAACCAGTTCTTCGGCGATTCGCCAGATGGTCTCTGCCTTTCTACTGACAATAAAACACTTTATGTGGCGAATGGAATGGATAATGCGCTTGCATCAATAAAGCTAGGCAAAAAGGCTTCCGAAAAAGGCTGTGGACAATCAAGCATTATTAGCGGATTCATCCCGACAGGTGCTTATCCTTCAGCAATATGCATCCTGAACCCCGGGATACTCTATGTTTGTAACCTCGAAGCATCTGGTGTAAGGCTTGGCCTGCCCGATGAAAAATCCAGGAATCTCACTTACAATTCACATCACATGCTCGCTTCAGTTTCAGTGATTCCTGTTCCGAACAAGAGAGAACTGAAAGCATATACCGACACGGTCATTGCAGTAAACGACCTTGCCAGGGCTACTCTTTCGAGGGAGAAACCTTCACCTGAGGCAAAACCAAAAGCTGTACCTGAAAGGATCGGCGAGCCTTCATTATTCAAGCATGTTTTCTACATCATTAAGGAAAACCGGACCTACGACCAGGTCCTGGGAGACATGAAACAGGGCGATGGAGACCCTGCACTTTGTATTTACGGTGCAAATATTACTCCCAACACTCATAAGTTGTGTGAGGAGTACCTGCTTCTTGATAATTTCTATGTTTCGGGTAAATCCTCTGCAGAAGGACATCAGTGGACAGATGCCTCTATTGTAACTGATTATATTGAAAAGAACATGAGAGCATGGTTCAGGAGCTATCCCCATGTGCAGGCTGATGCCCTCGTATATGCACCAACCGGTTTCCTGTGGGACAACGGCTTGAAGAATGGAAAGTCGGTAAGGATCTATGGCGAAGCATCCATCCCTGTCTTTGATAATAAGCTGAACTGGACAGACATTTATAATAAGTATATAAAGGGTGAAAAAGTAGATTTCTACAACAAGACAACGATCGAACCTGTCAAAAATATCCTAAGCCAGACGTACCCTTCCTATGGCAATCATGAATTCTCCGATGCCATGAGGGCCGATGCATTTATAAAGGAACTTCATGATTATGAAGCATTACCTGGTGATAAGCTTCCTGAATTGATGATAATGGCATTGCCAAATGACCACGCGAATGGCCTTCGTCCCGGCTCTCCTACCCCGCGAGCAATGGTTGCCGATAATGACAGGGCACTCGGGCTTATTGTGGAAGCAGTCACAAAAAGCAGGTTCTGGGAAAACACTGTGATATTTGTAGTTGAGGATGATTCCCAGGGAGGATGGGATCATGTTTCAGCATATCGAACTGTTTCACTTGTTATCAGTCCCTATTCAAGACTCAGATTCGTCAATCATACTTTTTATACTCAGCCGTCAATGGTAAGGACCATAGAACAGATACTGGGCCTGCCGCCAATGAATATCCAGGACGCCATTGCCAACCCGATGGCTGACTGCTTCGGAAATGTTGTTGACAAGACTCCTTTCACGGCAGTTTCATCCAATATCAGGATTGACGAAATGAATCCCCAGCTGGTTACGCTTAACGGAATGGCACTCCATTATGCCAAAAAAAGCATGCTTCCTGAATTTGACGGCATCGATTCCGGCAATGACGATCTTTTAAACAGGATCCTGTGGTTTGCTGAAAAAGGAAATACTCCCTATCCCTCAAAATATGCCGGTGCAGATAAAGATGACAGGGAAGGGAACGAGCTTAATTAATGCAATGACATTAAATGGATAATATATCTTATAATCCGCTTCTGGAGAAATGGGATACCCCCTTCGGTACTCCGCCCTTTAACCAATTCACAATTTCGCATTTTAAGCCTGCTATCGAAGAAGCTATTAAGCTTGCATCTGCAGAGATAGCAGCAATTACTGGCAATCAGGATGAACCAGTCTTTGAAAATGTAATTGCCGCGCTCGATCGCGCCGGTGATAAGCTTGGTGATATTGCCTCTGTGCTTTTCAACCTCAACAGCGCTGAAACAAGCAGTGAGGTGCAGGCAGTTACACAGGAGGTTTCTCCTCTTCTTGCTCGTTTCTCTAATGATATTACCCTTAACAAGGAACTTTTCCTGAAAGTAAAATCAGTGTTTGATTCACGTGAAGCGGCAGGATTTGACCGTGAGCAGATGATGCTCCTTGAGAAGAACTACAGGAACTTTATACTGGGGGGAGCTGACCTTGATGACGAAAAAAAATTACGATTCCGTGAAATTTCGGAGGAGCTTGCGCATTTGCAGATAAAGTTTGAAGAGAATGTTCTGGAAGATACCAACGCTTTCGAACTTCATATTACAGACAAAAATGATCTTGCAGGATTGCCTGATGGTTTCATTGAAATGGCAAAACTGGATGCTAAAAACAGGAATAAGGAGGGATGGGTGATCACACTCCATGCACCCAGCTACATTCCATTCATGAAATATTCCACTAACCGCTCGCTGAAAGAACTCCTTTTTAAAGCGTATGGATCACGGGCTTTTCACAAAGATTCACATGATAACCGCGAGCTTGCAGCCAGAATAGCAAACCTGCGACTGGAGTTAGCTGATTTACTGGGATTCAAAAACTTTGCAGAGCTTGCGCTGGTCGACAGGATGGCAGAAACAGCTGAAAAGGCCGGAACATTTCTCACTGAGCTTCATTCAGCCTCAAAGCCTGCTGCCATAAGAGATCTCGAAAAGGTTAAGAATTTTGCTTCTGAAGATGGTTTTGCAGGGGAACTTGAAAGATGGGACTGGGCTCACTATTCCGAAAAGCTTCAGAAAGCTCAGTTTGATATTGATGATGAAGTACTGAAGCCATATTTCGTTCTCGGTAATGCGGAACGAGGTATATTTGACCTGGCTGAAACCCTCTATGGGATCAGGTTCATCCCCAACTCCAATATACCGGTTTATCATCCTGAAGTAAAAACCTGGGAAGTCAGGGACGGTGACGGCACTTTCATGGCTATACTCTACATTGATTATTTTCCCAGGCCGGGCAAGAATGGCGGCGCCTGGATGACCAGCTTCAGGGAACAAAGGGTTCAGGATGGAAAGGATACGAGACCTCTTATCTCAATCGTTGCCAACTTTACAAGACCTACTGATACCAGACCATCACTTCTGACCTTCAATGAAGTAACCACTTTCCTTCATGAATTCGGACATTCGCTGCATGGGATGCTGACAAAATGCACATATGAAAGTCTTTCGGGGACAAGTGTTGCCAGGGACTTTGTCGAATTGCCATCACAATTCATGGAAAATTTTGCATTCGAGAAAGAGTGGCTCACTTCGTGGGCCCGCCATTACATTTCAGGTGAAATAATTCCTGAACGGCTTATAGATAAAATAAAAGCATCTTCAACCTTTAATGAAGGATATGCATGCAACAGGCAGCTGGGTTTTGGTTTCCTGGACATGTCATGGCATACAATTACAACTCCCTTCATAAATAACCTTGCTGAATTTGAATTGGGAGCCCTGGCAAAGACTGAGTTATTTCCTGCTGTCGATGGTTTAAATACAAGTGTTTCTTTTACACATATTTTCGGAGGAGGCTACGCAGCAGGCTATTACGGATATAAATGGGCTGAGGTACTCGATGCCGATGCTTTCGAGTATTTTAAGAAAACTGGCATCTTTAACAAAACGACTGCCGCCTCCTTCAGAAAAAACATACTTGAAAAGGGTGGCACAGATAAACCAATGAACCTGTACAAGGCATTCAGGGGAAAGGAACCTTCAATTGAAGCATTCCTGAAGAGAAGCGGACTGAAATAATATAAAACATATGGTATATTTAACTGTTCATAATTGTATTCAAAAAGTATTTATATAATATTTAATATCAATATATTAACTCTTATTTCATGATCTTCTTTTTCGAAACTCCTGACAAAAAGATTCTTGCAGCAGGAACCTCTGCTAAGCTGACCGAAAGTGAATTGGGAAAGCTGATCTGGCTCTTTGGTAATGAGGCAATTTACAGAAATGAACAGATTGAAGGTGATTATATCGGCCCGAGAAAAGAGATGATCACGCCATGGAGTACCAATGCTGTGGAGATTACTCAGAATATGGGGATCAGCAGCATCTCCAGGATCGAGGAATATCACCCGGCTTCGGGGAAACCTCTGTGGGATCCGATGCTCCAGTCACTCTATAAAGGGCTCGACCAGCATATTTTCACTATTGATAAAAAGCCGGACCCTGTTATTTTCATCGATAATATAAGTGAATACAATAAGAAGGAAGGTCTTGCGCTGAATGAAGAGGAGATCGCTTATCTTGACGGGCTGAGCATCAGAATTGGCAGAAAGCTGACAGACAGTGAAGTATTCGGATTCTCACAGGTTAATTCTGAACATTGCCGACACAAGATATTTAATGGGACATTTGTAATTGACGGTGTTGAAAAGGATAAAACACTTTTTCAGCTGATCAAAGATACTACCCTGGCAAACCCTAACAAAGTAATCTCGGCATATAAGGACAATTGCGCATTTCTGCAGGGACCGGTAGTTGAGCAGTTTGCCCCTTCGACACAGGATAAATCTGATTATTTTAAAATAAAGGACTTCGAATCTGTTCTTTCGCTGAAAGCCGAAACGCATAATTTCCCAACTACCGTCGAACCATTCAACGGAGCCGCCACTGGTACCGGGGGTGAGATAAGGGATCGCATTGGCGGAGGTAAGGGAGCCTTACCGATAGCTGGCACAGCGGTTTACATGACCTCCTACCCCAGACCGGGCGGAGGCAGATCGTGGGAAAAAGCGACCAAAGAACGTCCCTGGCTCTACCATTCACCGGAAGATATCCTCATAAAAGCATCCAACGGGGCAAGCGACTTTGGCAATAAATTCGGTCAGCCTCTTATCTGCGGCTCACTCTTTACGTTCGAACATTTTGAAAACCTTATTAAGTTCGGCTATGATAAAGTGATAATGCTTGCCGGAGGAATTGGCATAGGAAAGAAAAAAGACAGTGAAAAGGATATCCCTGAAAAAGGCGATATCATCGTGCTCCTTGGAGGAGATAACTACAGGATCGGTATGGGTGGAGGCGCTGTATCTTCAGTCGATACAGGCAAATATGACAGTTCAATAGAGCTTAATGCCGTCCAGCGGGCCAATCCTGAGATGCAGAAAAGAGTATATAATGCCATTCGTGCCCTGGCTGAAATGGATAATAACCCTATTATTTCAATTCATGATCATGGTGCCGGCGGACATTTGAACTGCCTTTCGGAACTTGTTGAAGCAACAGGTGGGAAAATAGATATCAGCAGGTTGCCCGTGGGTGATTCTACCCTTTCGGCAAAAGAGATCATCGGGAATGAATCGCAGGAAAGAATGGGACTTGTAACAAAGAAAACCTCCATCGATTCAATAAAAAGAATCGCTGAAAGAGAGAGAGCTCCTATTTACGTCATTGGTGAGGTAACAGGTGATCATCAGTTTACATTTTACAACTCTGTTACAGGAGAAAAACCGATAGATCTCAAGCTGGAATCGCTGTTTGGCAAGCCGCCAAGGACTATTATGAATGATATAACCCATAAAGCAGGCTACGAAAAAGTTGAATATGATCCTTCAATGATCCAAGAGTACCTGGAGGTGCTTCTCCAGATTGAGGAGGTAGCCTGCAAAGACTGGCTGACAAACAAAGTGGACAGGTCTGTTACAGGAAGAATAGCAAGACAGCAATGCGCAGGCCCACTGCAATTGCCCCTTAACGATGCCGGAGTCATAGCACTCGATTACAGGGGTAAATATGGAATGGCTACTTCTATCGGCCATGCACCGGCTGCAGGTTTGATAGATCCGGCAGCAGGATCTGTACTGTCTATTGCAGAGGCTCTTACAAATATTGTCTGGGCTCCGCTTACTGATAAACTGAAGAGTGTATCATTATCCGCAAACTGGATGTGGCCATGCAAGAATCCCGGCGAAGATTCCAGGCTTTACCGTGCCGTATCTGCAGCCAGTGAATTTGCAATCGGACTTGGAATAAATATTCCGACAGGCAAAGACAGCCTCTCGATGACTCAGAAATACAGGGACGAGGTAGTCTTCTCACCGGGAACGGTTATTATTTCAGCTTCCGGCGAGGTTTCAGATATCAGAAAAATAGTTGAACCTGTAATTGTAAACGACCCATATACAAGTATCCTCTATATCGACATGAGCCAGGATGAATTCCATCTCGGCGGAAGCAGTTTCGCGCAGATCGTTAACAGGCTTGGAGATTCTGCTCCTTCAGTAAAAGATCCTGCTTATTTCGCAGCTGTATTTAATATCGTACAGGAACTTATTGTGAAGGGTAAAATTCTGGCCGGGCATGATATTTCGGCGGGAGGCATGATAACGACCCTGCTCGAGATGTGTTTTTCGAACACTTCCGGAGGCCTTACTATAAATCTATCAGCCCTCGACGAAATGGATACCCTGAAGATCCTTTTCAGCCAGAATCCCGGAATTATTATCCAGGTGAGGGACGAGGATGAGATAGCAGAGATACTTCTGGAGAATGGAGTATCATATCTGTCAATCGGCCATCCTGTTACCGAAAGGACTCTATATATCAGCAACGTAGGCTATAATGATAAATTTGATATTGATTACCTGCGCGACAAGTGGTTCAGCACATCCTATAACTTCGATCGCCGTCAATGCGGTCCGGAACTTGCAAAAGAAAGGTTCGACAGTTATTTAAGACACGACCTGAAAATCAATCTTTCGGATTTCAAAGGCATGTTCAAATCACTGGGAATCTCTCCTGACAGGAGAAAAAAGAGCAGCATAAATGCAGCGATCATCAGGGAAAAGGGTGTAAATGGTGACAGGGAGATGGCATATGCCCTATATCTTGCAGGGTTTGATGTAAAGGATGTTCATATGACAGACCTGATTTCCGGGAGAGAGACTCTTGAAGATATCAGCATGATAGTCTTTGTGGGAGGATTCTCCAACTCTGATGTACTTGGTTCGGCAAAAGGATGGGCAGGAGCATTCCGTTACAATAAGAAAGCAAAAGATGCTTTGAAGAATTTCTACCTGAGAAGCGACACTTTATCGCTCGGCGTGTGCAACGGATGCCAGGTCATGGCTGAATTAAATCTTATTTGTCCGGAGCACAAGACAATGCCGAAACTACTGCATAACAAGTCAGGGAAATTAGAATCATCGTTCCTGGGCGTAAAGATACTTCCAAACAATTCAATAATGCTGGGCGATATGGCCGGCATGGAACTGGGAATCTGGGTTGCTCATGGAGAGGGACGCTTCAGTCTTCCATATGATGAATCAAAATATAATATTCCCATGAAATTCTCTGCACACACATATCCGGCCAATCCGAACGGATCCGATTTTGATGCTGCAGCATTGTGCTCTGAAGATGGCCGTCATCTTGTTATGATGCCACACCTTGAACGGGCTTATTTTCCATGGCAATGCGGATATTATCCTCCTGAAAGGAGAAATGATGATATCACTCCATGGATGAAAGCCTTTGTGAACGCAAGAAAGTGGATTGAATCAGCGCGTAACGGGAGTAAATGAGACTGAAATAAGCTTCGAAAGATCTTCGCCTGAAGCGGTTCTCTGATCAATATCATCCGGAAGTATTTTCTCGCATATAACCTGGATGTTGAATTCACCGGTATCCCGGATGTACATTGAGCCAATGAATGAATCAGCCCTGAAATAAGGGAAAGAAACGTCGGTT